>JACCDG011346248.1_pt1 | contig 12561 bp, 21 predicted proteins | sample 7442471 | NCBI WGS metagenome assembly JACCDG01 (sample SAMN15323444, study PRJNA562643) | freshwater metagenome | isolation source: river surface water | place: USA:Blue River Watershed | collected 2017-08-17 | reverse complement strand
ATATTGAGCGGCAATACTAAATCTTGTGGTTGTATAAAACTTGGAAAGCCGAACTTATTAAAAAGAGTTGATCATACGGGGAAGAGATTCTCTAGACTTTTGGCTGTTGAAAAGATCATAGATAATAAAGAAGTATTTTATAGATGTATTTGTGATTGTGGAAAAGATAAGAAGATTAGCTATTCCAATCTCATGAACAAAACTACAAGGAGTTGCGGCTGTCTTCAAAAAGAATTGCTATCAAAGAGATCTAGAAAGTCAGACAAGCACACTATTTCAACATCTATCTGGAATTATTATAGAAGAAATGCCTCTATAAGGAATTATGAATGGTCCATCACTAAGAGTAGATTCTTAGAATTAATTTCCTCAGCATGTTATTTTTGCCAAGAATTGCCCTTTAATGAAGTCAAAGCAAAATATGGTCTGGATAGAAGTATGAAATTTAATGGAATAGATAGATTGGATAACAACATAGGATATGTAGAATTTAATTGTGTAGCTTGTTGCAAGCATTGCAATCGAGCAAAAAATTCTATGTCCATAGACGAATTCAAAATTTGGATTCAAAAGATATATGAAAATTTTGTAATATGACTACCTATTTCACATCAGATACACATTTTTCACATGCTAAAATTATAGAATATTCATATCGTCCCTACCTTTCTGTTCATGAAATGGATACGGATTTGATCAACAAATGGAATTCTATAATTACATCTGAAGATATTGTATATCATTTGGGAGATTTCTGCTTTGGGCCGAGAGATAATACCAAAATCATTAGAGAAAAACTCAATGGGTATGTAATTTTGATTTCTGGTAATCACGATAGATCTCACAAAACTATGTTAGAGCTTGGAATTAATGAAGTGTATTCTGAGCTTTTTGTAGAATCAAAATATGGGAAACTTCTACTCACACACAAGCCTAAAGAGGATTCGTCTGGTAAGAATTGGTCCAGCTTTAATCTTCATGGGCATGTTCACAATAGTTGGAAATTCAAATACAAGCACATCAATGTAGGTGTTGATGTAAATGAATTCTTTCCTAAGACTGTAGATGAATTGATAGAAGAATATAAAATCTGGGAAAAAGAAAACTCTAGCAAACTAGATGAGTTGAGGTATAGATATGAGTTTAAAAGAGAAGATTAATGAAAGATTGGAATCTGCTAGATCTTTACTAATCAAACATAAAGGACGTAATGATTGGTATGGATGTATTCATTGGGAGGCAAAAATTTCTGAATTAGAATGGGTTTTGGAGCTTATGAATGAGCAGGAAAGAAATAGCGAAAGAAATGAAAAAGGAAATAGCTGAGATAAGCAAAGAATTAGAAGATAGCCTTTACACAGAAGAACATGATTCATTCCTTAGAGGGAAAATATGTGCTCTGGAATGGGCTCTTAGATTGATGGATTAGTCATGAATATGAAAGAGCTCAAGGCTAAAATCGTGGCTCGTATAGAAAATTACAATAAGGCCCATGAATCTGCTGGAGATCGTAGAGATTGGGACAGTTCAAGTAATTGCGAAATAGCTATTCATGAATTGAATTGGGTACTAGGTCATATAGATTATATAAATTATAAAGGCTAATGATCTGTAGAGAGCCATGGTGTGATCTATGTATCTGGTATAGTACGCCATATGATAGGCACATGCCTGGTCGTAGACGTACTATTTCCAGGAGGCATATGCATAGATTGGTTAGCAAGAAACGTAGATTAAAAGATAAGAAAATAATAAGGAATGAAAAAGAATCCGAATAGTGCTCCAACAATCCACTCAATAGTCTTAGCTAAGATCTCCTTTGAGAATCTATTCGTACCAGAAGAAACTCTTCCTACAGCACCATTTCAGGCGCAGTTTTTCTTTGGAGACAAGGACGATAATTATCTTGGAGAATTCTTAGCAACCAAGGAGAATTGTACTTTCTCTGAAGATACATACAAGAAGCTACATGATTTTATTTCTAGTGCTGAGAACGATATCGCTTTATCTATATTCAAAGCTACTCCTATGGAGCCGGAAGTTAAGAAGGAAGAGCTCGATAACTACGACGACACCTTCCAAATCTGATATAAATTCTGGTATGCGCTCGTGGAATAGTTACTTCGATTGGCTTAGACGCAAACAAAAATTTCCAGAAGATTATCTAGATTTAATAACCAAAGTAGTGAAGTTGATTGGTATTGATCCCACACAAGCTGCATGGTATGAAGATCGTGACTACATACAATTAGTATGGGACATAGAAAATCATCATTTAGATATAGATCTACTTATCGATGGAACAATTGATTGGTTCTATAGGGATAGAACTACTGGAGATTATGATGGTGACGAATGCACTTTAAATAATTGCAATAAGCTTAATGAAGTGGTGAAGAAGCTTAATGAAAGAAACGAAGAGAGCAACAAAGCTAGGTAGAAGGTTCGGAAAACTTATAGCCATTGAGAAATTGACGCTCAATAATCTCTCGCATTATAAATGTAAATGCGATTGTGGGCGCGAAACCATAGTTGACAGCAGAAATTTAAAGACGGGTAAAGGAGCAATTAGAAGTTGTGGATGTCTAAAAGGTCTTGGACATAGATCAAGAAAGAAGAAAGACTTACACCTTCTTTTAATAAATAAGCTAACGACTGTTTACAAATGTAACGCAAAGAAACGTAATTACGAATTTTCCTTAACAGCAGATGAGTTCATACAACTTGTAGAAGGAAATTGTTATTACTGTGGAACTCCAAAATCTAATTTGGTTAAAGATAGCTATGGAGGAAGATCTATGCTGTTTAATGGTATAGATAGAGTAGACAGTACCAAAGGTTACATATATGAGAACTGCGTGCCTTGTTGTAAACAATGTAATAGCGCTAAAAGTAATCTGGCTTTTGAAGAATTTCGTTCTTGGGTTATAAGAACTGCAAAGCATTTAACCAAAGACTTCATAGGTAAAAAAATTGTTACATGAAGAGCTGCGCCTTATAAACAAAATTCTTCAAGTTAAGAATATAAGTCAAGTAGAAAAATTAAAGATAAGTGAGCAATTTTTTCAATTACCAGAATGTAGAGAAGCATTCATCTTTATTCTTAACTATAGCCACAACACCAACACTCTAGGTTATGTTCCAAGTCTAGAGGAATTCAAGAAAAGATTTCCTAACTTTCAGTTATTAGATGAAGTTAAGGATGACATACCAGTTCTTTGTGAGGAATTACGAAGAACTTATATGCAGCGCCAATTAGATGAGCTTCTAGAACAGGGTGACAGTATGAGAAGGCAAGATCCATATCTTGCCCTGAACTTCATTCATGGAAATTCATCTCTTATGATGTCTCAGCATACAGCCAACAACATGATCTACGATGCCAAAGACTGTGGAGAAATGTTGATTGAGGCTATGGAACAGGCTAGTACGAATCGCGGCATTTTAGGTATTCCGTGGCCCTGGCAATCTCTTAATGAGCAAACCATGGGATGTATAGGAGGTAACTGGTATGTGTTCTACGGCAGGCCGAAAGAAGGTAAAACCACCACAGTAGTTCAAGCTGTTGCAGATATGTTTGAGAGGCACAATAAGCGTATAGGTATCTTCAATTTCGAAGATAGCGAAGTAGATCTGCTTATGTTGTTTGCTTGCTATTTAGCTAAAGTTGATTTCTTCCTATGTAAGCGTGGGCTTCTTAATCCAGCAGACAGGAAGAGATACACAGAAGTCTGTAGAGAATTAAAGCAATATGATGGTCGCAATGGTGGGAAGTTATTCATCGTTGAACAATCTCACGGCCGAGATCCAAATCACATCCAAGCAAAGATTCAAGAATATGCTTTGGATGTTGCTGTAGTAAATGGAGTTTATTTCGTTAGAAATTCTGGAGCTACAAGAGTTGAGGTCAAATGGGAAGCCACAACTGAAGTATCTCGGGCTTTTAAGCAGATAGCTAAGCAAGAAAATTGCGCAATTATTGGGATCACGCAAGCTAACAGACAAGACGAGGTTGGATACTCTGATGCGTTCAATCAAGATTGTGATGCTCTAGTAAAGGTTGAAAAATACCACTTCCCAACTGCTCAAGGTGTGAAGATGAACCTCCTTCTAGTTAGAGGTGGTGGTGAGAACACAGAGTTCTATGTTGGGGGCAGACCTGGTGTGTCTATATTTGAGATAGATATCTCTGCACATAAAGAGGAAACAAAGAAGCCGTTTACGTTTGATGTACAACAACCAAAATTCAGTAAGAAAGGTAAATAATGGAAACTAAGATGGTAGATGTAGGTATTTGGGCTGGTGATGGAGGCGGAGGAGCTGGTGGGTCTTGTGGTAACATTTATGGAGATTACCCAAAGCTAAGCTTCGCTGGAACTCCTCTCACATTACCTAAGAAAGAAGAGGAAGATTATGAATGGGAGTTCACTGAAGGAGATTCTGTATGGCTGAAATCTGGCGGTCCGGAAATGACAGTATGCAGAATAGAAGGTGGCCCAGATTGGGAAAATCTATATCACTGCAAGTGGTTCGTAATGGATAATCTTCATTCTGGGGTCTTTCCAGAAGAAGCCCTAGAGAGAAGGAAGTAATGGCTTTTTGGAGTAAATGGTTATCTAGCTATAAAATGGGAGAAGATAACCGAAGACTCAGAGAGGCCAGCGGTGATGTCCACATCTCGTCTAGATTAACGTCATTCTTATATGAATTGATGAGAGATCACCTTCCAGTAGGGACAGTAGAGAAGATAGTCAGAAATAGCCAAGATCCAGACGTAGGATATTGTAATGGTTGGCTTGGGAAATACGCTGAAGATCTATCAACAAGATTAAAAGATATTCCGACATTGGAGGCAGTAAAAGAAGTATTAGATAGGCCCATCAAGCCCAGCAAAATCTGGATGAACAAGAGAGATTATGATGAGATTCTTGAATGGTCCAATGAAGGCAAGCCAAAATGGCAAATAAGTAAAGGATATGTACTTATAAATCACCCAACACCAGATGGTCTTTCACACGTCATGAAATGTGGAACTAAGGTCAGATTGTGTGATGGGGAAAGTGTGGATACAGAGCGATGTTTGTTTGGTATCATCACTAGTGGAGATTTCTGCCGTAAGTGCATAGGTATGGCTGGCATTGAGAAATACAATCTAAACGAAATAATTCACGACTCTAAAACAGAGACAGATGAAGAAGGAAGTACCTAACGATTTCAAAAGCTTCTTGAGGTTGATGTGGATTCAATTGTTCCTAGCAATTTCTGGATTCCTGAAGACCACTAAGGTCCAAGGTAAGATCCAGGTCGAATTTCCAGACCAAAAAAGAAAAGTAGCCCCAAGAAAAGTTGTTCGAGTAACTGATGATAAACCTTCCAAGAAGGTTGTATAAGTAATACATGAAGGAGTTTTTAGAGGATTTACTTAAGATTCCTGTAAAGGAATCTGGAGAGGAGTTTCTATTTGTATGTCCATTTCATGAGGAGAGGACACCATCCTGTTTCATGAATTCAGGAACGGGCCAGTTCTTTTGCTTTGGATGTAAGAAAGGTGGCTCTCTTAAAACTTTTCTAGAACTCCTTGGTTTAAATAATCCTAAAGAGATATTGTCTAAGATCTCTTTAAGAAAATCTAACAAGACAAAGAAGGTCGCGCCAAAGAATGCTTCTCATCTAGATGAGGAGATTCTTCTCCACTACAACTACAAGCCTCAATACTTAATAGATTTGGGATTTCCAGAAGATATGTTGTGGGCTCTAAAGATTGGATTTCATCCTGAAAGAAACAGGATTATCTATCCAATTAGAGATCACCTAGGAAATCTAGCTGGTGTATCAGGTGGCACAACAATCAAGGCCATGCCGAAATATAAATTCTACAGAGGAAGCTACAAGGTAGGAAATATCAAGGCTCCATCTGATTTTGGATCATGGTTTGATGATGTCCCATATCCGGACTTCCAGAAGTCTTTGTATATATGGAATTTTGATCATATATACAAAATGGCTTTAGATGAGAATGTTAAGACAGTAATCATAGTAGAAGGATTTAAAGCCTGTATGTATCTGATGATGCATGGATATCAATCAATTGCATTGATGGGCTCTACATTCTCCGACGAGCAAGCTGATTTATTGAAGAAGATTAAAGTCAAATATTTTGTGATGCTTGATAATGATGAATCCGGAAGGAAAGGCACTTTGGAAGTAATATCTAAGTTGATAAATACTTGCAAATTGTATCTAGTGGAATATAATAAGAAACAGCCCGACGATTTGTCGGTAGAAGAATTAGACAACGCGATAGCTAACGCAAAATCTATAAGCTCATTGAGCTTCAAAAATTTAGCTAGGAAAGAAAAATGTCATACGATCCAACAAAAATCCCATCATTTATCCCTGCTGCCACTCCGAAATCAGTACAACAAAACAAGAAAAAGCTCCCAGTTAGACGATTTTGGGAAGAGCTTCTACCAAAGGCTAACGTAGAACAAGTTCTATTTCTTGCACCTCAAGATGAAGGTTATACCTCCATCATTGATGGACACAAGAAGACTTATATGGAATACCCAGTCCACAAGACTGTATTAAAGGTCGATGGAAAGGATACATATCCTGAAATCATCTGTACTTGTGGATCTGATTTCTATAATAAGAAGCCATGCATCGGTGGTTATATGTATGATCACTATTCTGGCAAGCCAAATCCTTGGCGCTCTCATTTCGTTACTAAGCATCAGCTAGTACATTTTGCTTGGTACCATAATGTCGCTCGTTTGGACAACAAAGGAGAGCAAGTCATGTATCAAGACAAGGCTCAGTTCAATAAGGAGAGATGTACACGAGAAGAGTGTAAGCACTGTTCAACAGGTAACACACCAGTATTCGGACGTTTAATGAAATTAACTCTTGGTACTAATCACACTAAGAATTTAATGGGATTTAGAAAGACTCTTTATTGGACCTGCTCTGGATGTGGAACTCAAATTGTTACTAAGGAACTACAATGTGAGCGTTGTAGTAAGGTTTTGGTTGATCTAAGAAATGTTAAGCCAACAGACCCCAAGGATATTCTTGGAAGCGTTCGCGCTCAAATTGAGAAAGCAATTAACACGGAATACATGTGTGACTGCGGGCACAATGGATTTCCTGTTGAAGGAAATGACTGTGGCTATAATGCTGCTTGCACTTCCAAAAATAGAAAGAATCACAAGTGTCCATTTGATGCTCCCATGAGAATGGATTTATACACAAGTGTGATTGATCTAGCAAAAGAAGGAGAGAAGACTGACTCTCATCTAGTACTAAAGGGCGCTTATTCTATCTACGAGGCTAGCAATAGCTATGTAAATCTAGAATCCGAAGAGCCTCTACAGTTGGTCATTGAAAGAGCGGTAGAGAATAACGGTGGACTTTACAACTTAGAGAAGGAAGTAAAAGATATGGTTCTACCAGTAGAGGACCAAGCAACAGTTCTACGTGAGCGTAACCCTTACTCTGAGGGTCCACGTATTCCTGGTGGCGAAGAAGATCGCCCAAGGTTTGCTATGGGAGCAAGTGGAGTTAAATTTGGAGGATAACATATCCGAAGAATTAGAGTCTCTGAGAGCTAAAGTAAACTCAGAGATTTCTGATAAACTTTACGTCGTCACCATAAACAAGGCTGATAATCTCTTCTATGTTCTAACTATAGAGAAAGATAGTCCTCAGCATGTCAATCTAACCTTCATTGGTGAAGATGAGATGAAAGACATATCATCACAACAAATTATAGAACGTATCTTAAATTCGTTCTAAGAGAAGGCCACTTCGGTGGCCTTTTTCATTTGGAGAAGAAATGGGACACGGATGTCATGATTGTGGTTATCCTAATATGTGTTTATGTGAGGATAAACCAGTAACAGAGAACGCAGCAAAAGATTTTTGGAAAGATTATTTTAGCAAGACTACACTCGTTAAGGCTTGTGATACTCACTCTGGGCCAGGTGTTTGTACTCACAATGAGCTTGAAGAAATTTCTAAGTTAGAAGGTACTGGTTATCTAAGGTGGAATGGTCGTGGAGCTTATGAAGCCTACAAACCAGCGCCTATCTCTTTAGAATTAGAAGATGGAGATTGCACCATAAAGATAAATGGAAAGCCTCTAGGATTCTGCAAAAGAATCGAACTTAAAGCAGAAGCTGACAAAGATTGTCGTACAGTACTAGAGATAGAAAGGATTGCATTTCTTCCACACACCAATTTTGTTAAAGAGATAGAATCGGTCAAAAATCATATTGGTCGCCTACGATTGGTACTCGATTATTTTCCTACAACTGAAGATAACAAAATATACTTCGAGAAAGGTGAATGAAAATAAGTATTAAAGGAAGAGCAGGACTATCAGTAGATTATGTGACTGAGGCCAAAGATTTTGATGAAGCAGAAGATAAGTTAAGAAAATCTATAAACAATGAATCTTTCAAGCTTGGAGATTGGACAGATTACGAGATATCAGAATGCTAAAAGAATATAGAAATGCAGAAGAATTTAATGAGAAATTCAAAGAAGCTCTTAAATCTTTGAAAGAAGAGGCGGATGTTTTAGGTTCCAAGATATCTAAAGTCGAAAAATATCTAGATCATGTGCATTATCTAAATACTAGAGATGTACCAAAAGTTGTTCCTGAAGGTATGAAGAATGGGGAAATTGTATTTCCAGTTTATGCTTTTTCCAATCTCTATAATAAAATAAACCATTCTACAGAATTGAAGTCTATAGAGGATAAATATTCTAACTATCTTGATTACTACTATCTTTCGGAAGATACAATTCCAAATGGGCTAGTATTTGAAAAGAACGATACATTAAGAATGGTATTGAGGAAATTAGCTGACCTTTTATCGGATTTGAAGGAACCTAATAATTAAGTGAAGATTGTCTTCTTTTGGATATATACATGATCCATCTGTATGACTAATGTATTTCCAAGACCTTCCATCTCGTATATCTTTTATTGTACAGTGATTTACGTTATAGAGTTTAGCTATAGAGAAAATATCTTCTCCTTTTAAGAGGCGGATTTTTATATCAAAAGCTTTCTCGGCAGTTAATTTAGACCTTGATGGTTTAGAGGCCGCAATAATACGAGCGTTCTCCAATGATTGTTTTGATCTTCTTCGCCCCTTGAGAGCAATCGACATTTTACTCTTCGATTCTTCTCTGTGCTTTCTACCAGTCCAAACATCCAAAATATTATATAGATATTTCTTATCAATAAGATCTATATAGTACCTTTCACGTTCTAGAAGCTGTTCTGGACTACAGTATTCCAATACTAGAAATATAAAGAACCTACGACCAAATTCTTTCCAGTCTTTTAACAAAGCTGGATTTGCAGATCTCTCTATGGCCATTTTAGGATTGGTTAGAGTTGATCTATGAGTTCCGTATCTTCTCCACATATTTACTGACTGGCCTATATAAGCTTTCTTATTCGCTACACAATAAAGCATGTATATGCCAGATGTTTTCTCATCTGGGTTCTTTATAGAACTCAACATTAATTGCTCAGTTATAATCATGAGCTAAAATATAACCTAATGGATAAAAGGTTCAAATACAAAAATTACACTGAAAGTGTAGGAGCATATATCGAATGCAGTGGGTAGAAGCCCCTCCTACGAATTGGATTTCGACGGAAAAGCAGATAATTGAATGTGTAAAATATCTAAAAACCAAAAAGGATATTTGTGCTGATATTGAAAGCTCTGGATTATCAATCATAAATGATTATCCAATTATGTTCTCCTTGTCTGACGGTGTTGAAAGATTTGGTGCAATGGCTGATGCCATGCAACACCCAGACATGAAAGGATATCTAGAGGGTTTACCACATTTAATTAACTCCAACATACTAATAGACGTTCATTGGATGGCTAATGTAGGAGTTATGATAAATGGAGGTCTCATGAACACGGTAACCATGGATTGGTTACTAGATGAAAATAGAGAAGGTAGACACGGTTTGAAAGAGTGTGCTCTCGATTACTGTGGAATTCGTATGAGGGAATTCAAAGAAGTCTTCCCAATGAAAAGAGGAGAGTCTGCTAAGGATGCTATCTTACGAAAGATCTCTGATGAGGCCGGATTTAAAGAAGCAAGGCAGTACGCTGGTTTGGATGCCTATGCTAATTGGCATGTTTATGATTACTTAAAAGGAAAGTTAAGCGATATAGATTGTTTTGATCCTACAGAGAATCCAGATGGAAGTTTAAGCAGATGGACATTATGGGATTACTTCGTATCTATTGAAGTTCCATTTGCCAGACTCCTATGGAATCTAGAAAGGCGTGGGATTCAAGTTAGCGTAGGATATTTCAAGCAGCTAGAATCCCTGGCAGAAGCTAGACTTAAGAGAATAGAATTTGATATCGATTCGCTTATTGGCTACAAGCTAAATCCAAGAAGCACTCAACAACTTAGAGAATATTTCTTCAAGAAACAAGGAAAGAAGGCTCTAAAGGTCACAGATTCAGGCGCTGAGTCTGTAGATATTGAAGTACTAAAAGGTTGGGCCTCTGATGATCCAGTAGCTAAGTTATTGGTTGAGCATAGACAGATAACTAAGCTGCTAGGGACCTATATCAAGGGCTTACCTGAGGCCGCAGATAAAAATGGTAGAATTCACACCACACTCCGTGGGCATACTGTTTCTGGACGTTTATCTTCTACGGGTCCTAATATCCAGAACATACCAGTCGGTGAAAAAGATATTTTCAAGATCAGGGCAGGCTTTATAGCTCCACCTGGTAGAGTACTGATTGACGTAGATTATAGTCAGCTAGAGCTAGCGATTCTTGCCCATAAGAGTAAGGATCCAGAAATGCTTGACGCCGTAAACACTGGAAAGGATCTTCACTTATATGCTGTATCTAAGATCTATAAGAGAAATTATGATCAGCTAAAGGAAGTAAAGAAGAAGGGAGATCAAATTGGTTATCCCAATCTTACTACTGAAGAAAAGAAGATCATTGATACAAGAAGCAGTGTTAAGAGAGTATGGTATGGATGTATCTATGGACAAGGAAATGATCTGCTTGGAAAGAATCTCACTGATGACTTTCGTGGAGCCGATCCTTCTGCAAAGAGCAAGCAGTGTCCACTCTGCCACACAATCTATCCTATTGACTGGGAAGAAGATTGCGAGCATATCAATTGGATTCCAGTCTTTAATAAATGGACTGATAAAAGAACATTTGTAAGCAAGAAGAAGCTGCCTGAGTATTTGAAGGATGTTAAATCTAGATTAGCTGATGTAGCTGATTACATTGTTGATGAACGTCTAACAGATGAAGGTAAGTATCAGAGGACAGCTCTCGTAGAAATAAGACGAACTGTAAGTCCTGTTGAAGCTCAGATTTATGTAGATCTTCTATTCACAGAATTTCCCTATGTTAAAGAGTACCTTGATTCTCAAGTGAGAAAGGTCAATAGAGATAAATTCGTCCAATCACTATTGGGCCGATATAGAAGGTTACCTGCCGTTGATTCTGTGAACTACAAGGACAAGCTTGAAGCAGAGCGACAGGGTAAGAATTCTATTCAGAATGACGCTTCCGATATCATGAAGATGGCGATGATCGATATTGAGAATGACCCATTGCTTAAATCTCTGGGAACAATCATGCTATTGCAAGTGCATGATGAGTTGATTCTGGAATGTGATGAAGATGAGGAGAAGATGAATCTTTCTTGTGAAAGAATTCAATTTCACATGGAAAATGCTTTCAATGACAAAGTCTTTAAACTGAAGGTAAAACTAAAGGCTAAGCCACAGATAGGTTACGATTGGGCAAGCGTTCACTAAAAGTTGGCTCTAAAAACTTAGATACAGAAGAGAATAGAAAGTTCTGGGCCCACGCCGAAAAGGTAGCGAAGGAAGTAGAATCCTGGCCTGAATGGAAAAAGAAGGCAGGAGCTCTACTCTTCGATAGGATATATCAAACAAGAAATGAAGACATATCTAGTTAGAGGAATTAAAACCTATCATGTAGAACTCCTTGTAGAAGCAGATTCAGAAGAAGATGCTCAGAAGGAGTTTATGAATACTTTGGCTGATGGATTTGATGAATTCGAGGAAATGGATTTTAATATCGAAGAAATCGAAGAAGTAGAAGATACAGATCCAGAATTAGATGAATAATTATTCCACCTTAACTGAGGGCTTATTTGAGGCCGAAGAGTTAGATCCGGCACTCTTGTACGAATATAAAGAGATAAGAAAGGAAATCAAACAAATGCTAGTAGCATGGAGTTTTGAATATGAAAACAACTAGAAGATTTTTAGTAAATAAAGAAAAGTTCTTTGATGAAGTAATTAGAATGGGCCTTCAATGGTCGCTAATGACTTCAGTCTATAGTGAGGGATTGGTAACTTTACGACAGCAGAGTGTTGGTGGGGCTTCAGGCATACTGTCTATGCCAGTACCCTGGCCCTTAGATGTTCCTGTAATTGGAAAGTTAGCAGCTAAACTATTAGGGCGGAAGAACGTCACCTCGAAAATAAGTGATGAAGACTTCGCT
>JACCDG010569727.1_pt1 | contig 12563 bp, 17 predicted proteins | sample 7442471 | NCBI WGS metagenome assembly JACCDG01 (sample SAMN15323444, study PRJNA562643) | freshwater metagenome | isolation source: river surface water | place: USA:Blue River Watershed | collected 2017-08-17 | reverse complement strand
GTAGGCTTTATAGAAGCCGTTCGTACATGCCTTAAGAATTACGGATTTGCGGAGATAAGCAATAACCGCGAGTCGGGTGGCACATTTCTGGTGGGGTACAAAGGGACGCTCTATGAAGTGTACAGTGACTTTCAGGTAAACTGCGACCAGCGGGGAATTGCTTCAGTCGGGAGTGGATCAGAATTTGCATTGGGGGCGTTACTGGCTTCAGAGGGTAAGAAACCCCGTAAACGAATTGAACTGGCGCTAGATGTGGCGCATCAATTGTGCGTAACGGTATCGCCGCCCTATACATTCATAGAGGCATAAAAGCAAACCGCCAGTGCAGCCACACTGGCGGTTCACCCATATCCGAGAATATGTCAAAAGGTAAAACACAGTGTACCGCAACATTTCAGTTTTGCAACTTTTTACGCAACTCTTCCAGTTCCTTGTAGGCACGGTCAAGGTTTTCGCGCATGATGTCGAGGCGGCCTTCCGCCCTGCCCCGTTCGATTTCAGCCTCCCGACGCTGGGCGCGTTCCTCTTCCAGTTCCAGTTCCAGTTTTTGGATGCGTTGAACAGCGAACAAAAGTTCAGTGTTCGCAGATGTTGTGGACAGTTCGGAACTGTACGACTGTGGAAGTTCGCCACGCTGCCCGGCTTTCAGCGCGGCGTGGATGTCCTCAAAGGTTTTGCCCTGCCCTTTCATCTCGGCAACCAGGGCGATGACTTCCATATCGGAGTCAGTGAGAACCCGTCGCCTGCCCTGCTGAGGCGTAGCGGCGGGGGAAAGTTTGCCCGTCTCGCTGAATTCTTCGATCCAGCGGCGGATTGTGATTTCCGTAACGTTGAACAGTTCGGCGGCCTGTTTGATGGTGGTGTACATACCCCTACTCTACCACGACAGTTGCGGACATGTCTGAACATGTTCGGAATTCTCATCTGGTGTTCGCCTCTGTTCTATGGTCATTGTTCGCAAGTGTCGCTACAGTTCGGAACAGTTTGGCGTAAAGCCAGTTGGCTTTACGCCAAGAGGCGAGTATCATACAGGAGGGTAGCATGATACGCAGTGACAAACGCAATCGTATCCAGATCCGGTTTGATCTGGATTTAGGCAAAATTGTTGAGGCTGAATTGGCGGAAAGAATCAAAGAGTTAAAAAAGGTCAGGCTATTTGCAGACTACGTTCGCAATGGACTGCGACTGATGATTGATCTTTCCGAGAAAAAGACGGACGTACTACTAGAACTTTTTCCGTGGATAGCGGATACGTTTAAGGCCCAGCCACAGGCGGCGTCCAGCACGGACATTGAACGCCAGATACAGTATTTGCAGCAGTTGATTTTGGCAAATGCTGGAGTGGGAAACGAAACACAGGCCGCCGCTGTTCGTCAGCCTTCCGCCGCGCCGGTGGTGAAGGCCGCAGTGGTGGATACCGATGCGATGTTTGACGATTTCATGAGTTTCATTCAATAAGAAAACCGCTGCGGGAACAGCGGCTTTCGTCAGCCGAGTGGAGGTCGGCTAATTATGGCACATTCTAACACACAAGTAGCAGCTTCAGACACGGGCAATGGCAACACCAAACTGGCGATGGGCAAGAAGACCATTTCACTCCCGTCGATCCGGGCGCGGGTGACCGCGCAAGACCTGAAACTCGACAAAGAGTTTACGCTGGATTACACCTGGGCAGAATGGCAGGGGGAGCGCTACGCCTATGGCGACGATTGTCTGCTGGTGAATCGGCAGGGGATTGACCGTCATATGGGGAATGGGCGTTACGGGGGAGAGCATCATCGTAGCCTGACCGCCTATGGACTGGCGCGGTTGGGGGTGAAGTCGGGGAATGTGGACTTAACGCTGATGCTGCCACCGGGACTGTTTAACAACCTTAAACAGACGGTCATTGATGCATACCGTAACAACCCGGTTACGATCAAGCTAAAAGGGGATAAAGAAGCACGTCAGTGGGCATACGAAAATGTCACGATCTGGCCGGAAGGGTTTGCAGCCGTTGGGTGTTTTATGTTTGATAAGGACGGTGAGAAGTCGGCACTTGCCAGTATGCTCGCCGGGGACGTGGTATTGCTTGACAGCGGGGCTTACACGGCCAATGTATTCCGTCTGAACAACGCTCGTTTTAATGCAGCCGACCTACCACAGTCCAGCATCCCCAACGGCGGGGGGAATGTACATATTCGCAAGCCCATGCTGGAATGGGTACACAGCGGGGGAGGGGACTTAACAGGTGTGACTTTAGATGACATCGACCGGGCGTTAAGGCTGGGAAGCGCGTCAGGAGATTACACACTGCGCTTTGGCAGCGCGGCGGTTGACCTGAAACCGGAGTTAGATTACCTCGCCAAACAATATGCGGACTGGTTAGCCAACAACACACTGGACAGCAGGTTTGATGGAATGCGGGATATGAAGGGGCTGCTGGTGGTAGGGGGGAATGCTGATTACATCCTGCCACATTTGAGCGCCTGGTATCCGGGAAAGGTAATTGCTTACCGCGAGGGGCGTGAATTCAGTTCCCTGCATCCGGCAGACCTGAATTCTGTTGGAGCATTGCGGATGGCCCATGCACGATTGAAAGCGGGGAAATGATGGACGGAAATCGCCCGGTTGACCTCATAGACAGGCTGGTCATTGATCCGGCCAAAGTGCTGGTGAATGGTACAGAACAACTGGTACGCCTGACGCTGCTGGAGCCGTCCAAGCTGCGTAACGTCATTAACGAGGATGGATCTGTCCGGGCGGTGTACGAGGGTAAGATGTTGATTGAGTCAATAGAAAGTGGGAAACCTCAGCCTGCCCAGAAGTGACCGTGCAGCAGCAGATCATCTGTGTTCATCACCGGAGTGTGTACCAGCACTGGAACATCCGCCCGGTGGTGAACGTCCTTCTTCAACACCCGCGCAAAAGTCCTCACCGCCAGACAATCCGCACTCTCGCCAATGACGATCACCCTGGAACAGCGATTAAGCATGTAGTGAATGACGGCATTATCACGAGACTGGCCCGCGCCTGCCAGAACACGCTCATAACCCTTGAGACTGGCGGCATTACGCGGACGGACGGTAGAGCCAAAGACGGTGTGGGGAATGTGCCATTCCCGGCAGAGGCGAGCCACTTCAGCATCCAGTCCGTGTTTGTCGTGAATCAGCACATTCCAGCCTTGCAGCAGGTGCAGGCGGGTGACGGTCAACCGCGCCTGATCGAGCAGGGCAGGGGTGGTTATTTCTTTGGTTCCGTAGATCATAATGTGCTTATCCATACAGAACAAAGTAGCATAGAGCGGGATGCCATTTCAAGAGGTCTTGAACCGATTTCCCAAGTGTGCTACTGTGTATCTGTCAATTAAAAATACCTCATTGTTCGTTAGAGTTCGGAGGTGTGTATGTAGGAAAACCACTATATGCTACATAGGGTATTTTCCTACACGCATGGCGCTTGTAGCTCACCGGCAGAGCGTTCCGGCTTGAAACCGGAAAGGGTCAGCGGGTTCGATCCCCGCCAGCGTCATTTGGTGAGTAACCCCCTTACTCACCGGGGTGTGCATGGTGCAATGTGCGGGGGCGGAGCGATCTGCCCTCCACAAAGCAGCGAGTGATGGCGTGGAAGGGGTGCTAGACGCGGGTAGTCGAAACAGCTGGTTTTGCCAGCATCTACCCAATAGTGCCCCAGAAGCGCGTAAAGAAGCGTAAGAACCTTGTCACGGATGAAGGCCAAACGTCCCGCCAGTGACGAAAACCGTGTGTGATCTGGCCCAACCTCATTAAAAGCAGGGCGCGCTAGTAACCCAACCCGAACCCAAATTATTTTAGCGCCCTGTTTTTATTATCCCCATTTTCGCTCATGAGCGAATTTCAGAGCAGACTCATCTGCTTTTCTTCCGGCACCAGCTCCCCGCCATCCACAAACTGGATACCCTTCTTGGCGGCAATTTTGCCTAACACCTCTACGGCCATGTGCCGGTGGCAAAACGGATCATTGCCCTCAAGGTTGCAGTAGCAGGTGAGTACAACGCGCTTACGCTGTAGGATTGACAGGAACGGGGCAGGGTTGGTCTTGTAGCGCTGCCTGAGCAAATCCAGGTACAACGCTTTGTAGGTTGTTTCATCGCCCTGACCAGCTTTTGCAATGTTCACCAATTCCCATGTGGGTGACAGGGCGCGGCCTTCGTCGGTCGATGCGCTCTTGACCGTGATGTCCAGCGCGTCGGGGTCACGGCTGTCAATCCGCGCTGTGTAGCACTCGCACCACTGCGGAGGCAGTCCCCAGCGGTGGTTAATGTGCTGCATCTGGAGCATGTAGGCATCTTCGGTGCGTTGGGCGGGTTCAAGGTACTTCATGCCTAAGAGGGCAAACAGGGCGGCTTCGGTCTGGATGCACAGCTTGTTGTCGCCGTACCACCAATAGCCATCACTGGCGCGGTAGGGGGCGCGTTTCCATGAGCAGTATTTCATGATATAGGTGTTGGCATCGCCGGGACCCGTGCGTAGCCAGAGCTGCGCCCCTATGTTGTACTGATCTGCCATGAACACTTCGCACTTAATACCCTGGTACAGCAGTCCGCGATAATTCACACCCCAACGGGTGCGACCATCGGTGTAGACCGCTTTTTGTGCTGTGCCATCCGCCACCATTTTATCCAGATGGTTAAGAAGGGAAGGGGCAGGGATAACGACAATCTCAACATCGCCTACATCCGCTTTGCCACGGCGCAGGCTGCCTGCAACCTCAATACTTGTGCAGTGTGGCCGGAGCAGGGTAACCAACGACTCGGCGGTGGCGCGGGCCTGTGCAGCGGGGACACGCTGGTCATTGCTCATAGTTGTATTTCCTCGCCCTTGCGTAAGTCTTGCAAAGTAGCCAGCCTATCGCGCTGCAAGATCAGGCTTTCCCGTTTGAGATAATAGCCCAGCACACCGCAGGGGCGTTTCTGGATGCTGGTGCCGTCCAAATCGCTGTGGTAATAGACACAGATGGTTTCGTCGCCAATGAGCAGATACCCCTCGCGCTTCGGTTCTTTCACGAAATTACCTCCTTACGTTGGTTTCTTGGCGGGAGTGACTACCAGTTCACCATCTGCGATTTGCTGGATCATACGGGAGCGGCCACCGAACGGTTCAGCAATCTTATCCAGCGCTTTAATCCTTCGCGTTCGTATCTCATCAGCGCCAATGTAGAAACTGAAGGGCGGGGCGCGGCGTTTACCATGTCGTTTATTGTCCGGGTGTTTACGGTAACCTTTAGGTGGCATGGGGGATGTACCTCTTTGCATAGGATATACCTCATATAGTACGTGTTTTTGTCTAGGTAGACAATGGGGGTAGAGAGAGTGGATGTGCCGGGTTTTGGTCTGACCCGGCAGCAGGTGGGCGGTTGCCCCTAATTGCAAATAGTGTCTCTGACCGTCACCCCCTCCCTAACCAATTTTGCTCGATCTTGCTGGTCATTTCTCAACTGCTGTATCCAGTGACCAGTTCCCGACATAAACGGCGCGGGCATGTTCTTGGTTCGGAATGTCAGCAGCAGCGCCAGCGCGTCGGTGAAGTTGCGGCGGTTCAGGTGGGCATTAATCCGCAGCTGCATTGCGTCACATGCCTTGCTGGACATGCCCTTTGCTTCAGCCTCTTGCGCCATGCGGTTGGCAATGGCGCGGTACTTCATCACTTTGGTAATGGTATTCACAGAACACCCCCATTGTTGTGATATTCGTCATAGGCTTCATCTGCATCACGCAAGAACCACAGACAGTCATCTTCTTCCGGCTCGTACGGGGGCAAGCACTGGCAGCAGTTTGCCAGACATTCGCCACACTCCGGGCAAAGTTGTTCTTCGTGGAACAGATCACCGCAGGCGCAGCAGGTTTCGCTAGGGGCGGCACAACGAGAGGGTAAACTTTTAACAAACTTTGGGATACTATTAAGGTTAGCCATGATGAGTTCCTTTCATTCTGGCTAGGAGCGCTTTGGGTATTTCCGGTACTCAAAGCGCTTTTCATTTGATAATTCCATTCTAACGCATAATTGTCTAGCTAGTCAATAATGATTTGAATATTGTTATACCGAGTTTGTACCTGCCTACATTCCACAGTCAGAAATTTTGTGCTACTATTTCGATACAATCATGTGACTGAATTGGAATGTCGATATGCCAGCCAAAGGCACAAAAAAGCAAAACGTCCGGCGCAAGCTGGCAAAACAAAACGTATTTGTGGAGCAACCCACCCAGACTGCAATCCCTCTATCCATCATAGAGGATCAGGATGAATTTGGGCTGACCATGAAGCAGCACAAGTTCTGTGAGGCGTGGATTGCCAACAACGGCAACGGCACGGACGCGGCCCGGAAAGCCGGGTACGAGGGTGATGATAACAGTCTGGCTGTGCAATCTTACGAAAACTTAAGAAAACCTAACATACAATCTTACATCCTGATGCGTTACCGGCAGTCGGTCATGACCGCAGATGAAGCACTATACAGGTTATCGGCATTTGGCAGGGGGAACATCACTGACTTTTTAGATCTGTCCATTGAGGACTTGAAGAAACACCCTCAAGCCTTCCTGATTAAGAAGCTGGAACTGGACATCGCTTTCCCGGTCGAAGGGGAGGGAGGGAAGCCGACACCGTTTGTTAAGCGGATTGAGTTACACGACCCACGGGCTTCCATTGTCAACGTACTGGAACAAATGCGACTGGTGAGCGGGTTGACTTCAGAGATACAAATCCTGCTGCCCACCTTAAACGAACTGGTTGACGTTCTGAAAACCAAAGGAGCATCTCCGGTCGAGGTATTTCAGCGTATGCTGGTACGCGCAAAGGCCGAGTCTTGAGCGCAATCACCTTTGTTGATGATCTGATCACAGAGGCCTTAAAGCCCAAACCCGCCGAGGACACCTCCATTCCGATCCTGCCGGACATTGTGGACTGGGCTGAAGAATATTTTTTTGTTCCTGAAACCGCGCGCCCCATCGTTTTCCAACCGCACCAGAAAGCCATTCTACGGTTATTCACCGAACAAAGACCGGACGGGGCATTTCGCTGGCGCAACTGTTTATATTCCACAATTAAGAAGTCTGGTAAAACGACGGCCAGCGCCCTGTATGCACGCTGGGCGACTGAGAACTGGGGGCCATATCAGGAAGTTTACAACTTAGGCAACAAGCTGAAGCAGGCCAAAGACCGGGCGTTTAAGTCAGCGCGGCGCAGCATTGAACTGGCTCCCAACTCGGTACGCCAGAATTGGGATATACAGGCCACACGGCTGACCTACGAGAACGGGTCATTTATCGAAGCGCTACCCATATCCGGAGCAGGGGAGGCAGGCGGGAACCAATCCCTGACGGTGTGGACAGAGCTGTGGGGGTTCCAGTACGAGGAAGCCCTGCTGATGTGGGATGAGTTAAAACCCGTGCTGACACGCCAGTACAGCCAGCGCTTTATTGACACCTACGCCGGGTTCAAGAATGTGTCAGAGCTGCTGTGGGGTATCTGGCAGAATGGGCTGGCAGGCAAGCGGCTGCATGACGAACTGCCGATTTACGGCAATGAGGCAGCGGGGTTAATCGCCTATATCGACACGGGGGAGGCGGCGCGGCGGATGCCCTGGCAGCGCGGGGATGAAGGCCGCAAGTATTATGCCGAGCAAGCCCTGACCGAACGCCCGGAGAATTACCAGCGCCATCATGAAAACGAATGGGCGGATAACACCGACGCCCTGATCAGTATCGCCCTGTGGGACAGACTGGAAGATGACAGCGCGGTTAATCCACAGCATGAAGTGGTAGTGGGCATAGATGCGTCGGTGAGCGGCGACTGCACGGCGATGGTAGCCGTGGCTTATGACCGCGCCGCAGATGTGACGGTGGAGGTCGAGACTCACATCTGGGAGCCGGAGCCGGGGCAAAAGCTGGATTATGAGAACACCATTGAAAAGCAGTTACGGGCGATCATCAAAATGCGGCGGGTGCGCGGGGTAGCCTATGACCCGTACCAGCTGCATGACCTGATGACGCGCATGGCAAAACAATACCCGCGTATTGAGTTTTACGCCTTCCCACAGGGCGCAGAACGGGTACAGGCGGACACAGCCTTAGTCACCCGCATTCAGCAGGGGAAAACCAAACACCGGGGACACCACAAGTTACGTGACCATGTGCAGAACGCCAATGGCAAGGCCAGCGGGGATGATGCTATTCGTATTGTGAAACGGGCGGCCAATAAACATGTGGACGGACTGGTAGCCTATTCAATGGCAAGCTGGCGCTGGCATGATGTCCGGCCCATCCCCAAAGCCAAAAAACGGCAGGTGCGTACCAACTTCTGGGCAGGCCGGTAAACGAGGGCGGGTTTACCTGAGCGCCAATTGTTGCTATACTATAGAATATTTGTGCTAATTATAGGCGATAATCCGTGATTAAGACCAAAAGCAAGCCAGTGTTAGAGCGGCTCAACGAACGTATCCAGACGGGCAAGAGTAGTGTCCGTGAGATTATTGGCCGCGTGGCGATGGGTGTTAATCTGTGGGCGATGAACGCAGTCAGCCTGGATAAGACGCGCATTAACTTCGGCTACTGGGATCGGTTCCGGCGCGGGCTGGTGCCGGGGGCAGAGCTGGCAGGGTTGTTCGTCAAACCAGCGGCGGAGATCAAAGCCGATTGGATTATGGGCGACGGGGTCGAAGCCGTCCTGGACACCGAACTTGAAGGCGAGGCGGTGGATTACACCAATAACCTGCTGGCGCGTTTCCTGAGACGTACCAAAGCGCAGACGCTGACGATGGTACAGGACTTAAAGTCACTGGGTGAACAGTATGTGATTGTCAACCCGGATGGCAGCCTGAGCATTCCTTCGCCCGAAATGTGCGAGATGGAATATGACCTGCTGGACTATCGCAGGCCGGTGAAATGTACGGTCACATCCAACATGGGCAATTACACGGTCACTGACGAGTATCGGTTGGATGGCCGGACGATGACCATTAAAAGCATGAGCCAGAACCTGCTAAACGATCTGGCTCAGGACGGATACACAATATCGGCAGATGGCAAGACCGCCGTTAAGACGTTCGAAAATCTGATCGGACGGCTGCCGGTGGTGCATTTTGCCAATGACCGCAGCGCCAATGAAATCCACGGACGGCCACAGCATGAGGCGCTGGTGCAAAAGCTGCTGGGTGCGTATGACGGGGTACTGGACAAGGGTCTGACGGCGGCTGAAGTGATGTCCAACCCTATTCCGGTATTTTCCGGCCTCGAAGATATTGAGGACATGCTGGATGCCAACAAAGAACCCACCGACGAAACCTACACGGACGATGACGGGGTATCCCGCACCCGTGACCGGCTGACCTTTGACCGCTTCGCCACTATCCTGCTGTACGGGGATGAGAAGTTTGATTTTGTTTCCCCCTTACGCGGCTTTACAGAAGACATCAAGGGCATGCTTAAGCTGCTGTTCCTGCTGGTACTGGAACACCTGCGTATCCCGGAGGTGGTCTGGGGCGGCGAACTGGGACAGGCGCGGGCTTCGGCGGGTGAGCAGATGCTGACCTTCTACAAACACATTGATGCCCAACGGTTGGCACTGGAAGGCTCAAGTGGGGATGAGGTTCTGGGCGCAATTGCTACAGGCGGGATGTACGAGGTATTGGACATCTTTCTGCGTTACCGGGCGCTGGTAGACCGCAAGGTACTGGTACTGGCGACGGTCCTGAAATGGCCGGCACTGACCACCGCAGACGATGACCAGAATCGCCAGTGGGCTGAAGCCATGCACCGCGACGGGGTGATTACGGACGAAACCTACGTCACGATTAGCGGACGGGTAGAAAATCCGGCGGCTGAGGTTGACGCGGCACGCAAGGCAGGGCAGGACAGACAGGCCGAGTTCGATAAGGCAGTCGACGCGGCGGCCAATGCGGCGGATGCGTCCAGCAACACCAACACGGATAATATGCAGGATGCTGCGGCCTGATGACCAAAGGTGATTGGGGTGTCATACTGATCACTATTGGGTTGTGGGGATTGATGTGGTGTTACAGCCAACTCACATGGCAGCAGCGTAACTACTTGCGGGTATGGCGTGATGATCTGGCAGTTGCAATAGGCATGCTGATCCTGCGACTGATACGCTGGGCGCTTAACCGTTTTGAGAGGATTAGATAATCACCGTGACGGATATGGTCAAAGCACTGCCCCATAAGATCAACATGCAATACAACGACAAAAACTTTGTCAGCGTCATGGTCTATATTTGCGAAACCTTTGGGTTAAATCACCAGCAGATGATGGACTTGCGCGGGCAGGTGGAAAAAGCCTTCCACAGCCAGCCCATAGCGTACAGCAAAAAAAGCAAAGCGCCGGTGTCCTTGAACGCGGTTGCGATTGTCTATGGCCTGCTGATCGGTTTTGGAGGGCAGGCGCAGGCGTTCACCGTATCGAAAGAGCGGGTTATCCAACTGGCGCGGGCGTATGACCCATATGGCGAGATGGACAGAACGTCTTTAATCGCAATGTTCGCTCAGGCGCGAAAAACAAAACTGACAAAACGGTAAGCCATGCCCCAAAACATTCCCGGTACGAAAGCACTTCCACAGGCCCAGCGGGGTTTCCGCGAGGGCTTCAAGGGCATTCTGCAAACGGCTGCTGATGACATGCAGGGGGTGCTGCTGCGGGCGGCTGGCGCAGATGGCAGCATTGACCCACGGCGCGAGTCCCGACAGGCGATGCAGGCAGGGGAGATTATCCAGCGCGTGTTCGTCGGCAGTGACGGACGTAATGCCTATGCCGATGACGGGGCAACCCCATTAAGCCCGTATGCCCGACTGCTCAACAAATGGGTAGCCTACGTCACCTACCAGGTTGTGAAAAAACAGCGCGATTGGATGCAGCGCAATGTGCCGGAGGATGTGTTCCGCTGGCTGGCAACTGCCAGACGCCCGGACAATATCCGCGAGATGGTGACGGTGCAGGCGCGGATGTTACCGGGTTTCCTGCCCAATGTGCTGGCAGAATATGACCCGCTGCACCGCTGGGTAGACCCTAACGGCTACCGACTATCTGACCGGGTGTGGCGTTCCGGATTTGATACCCGCCAGCGGTTGGACGCCATGATTGCCGACATGATACGAGAGGGCAAATCGGCACTGGCTATCAGCAAGCAGGCCGAACGTTTTCTGCTGCCGGGTAGAGCGGCTTTAAGAACCAAAAAGCCGTATGGCACAGATGCGAGTTATCGTGGCATGGCGCTGGGCAGAACCGAGATTACAGCGGCGCATGGGAAAGCCACTCTCATCAGCGCACGGTTAAACCCGTATGTGACGGGCATGGACTGGGCACTGTCAGCCAGTCACCCCAAAATGGATATTTGTGACAGTCTGGCGACGATTGGCATGGGCGGCGGGCGGATTAAAGAGCCGTATGATCTGTACGGAGTGCCGGCGTATCCTCCCCATCCCCAGTGTTTATGCTCCGTTTTATCCGCTGTCACCAGTACCCCAGCGCAGGTGACCGAGCAGTTACGCGAGTTCATGAACGCGGGTGAAGAACCGCCTTTGACCCCGGCAGCCGATGACACATTGCTGTGGATATTGTTGGGGGCAGTGTTCTATAATTGGTGGCGGGGAAACAGAGAGGCGGAGGTAGGGTAGATGCGTCTTTGTCTTGCGTTCATGTTTCAGCAGGAATTGCCGTGGCTCAAACTCCATCTGCCTGTGCTGCTGAAATCCAGTGCCGTAGATGGCATTGTCGCGGTCGACGGTGGCTCTACCGACGGTGGGGCAGACTATATCCGCAGCTTAGGCGGGACGGTTCAGTTTCGCCAGTGGGACTGGAAACCGCTGGATCAGGAGAACGCGGTCATAGATCTGGCGGAGAAGGCGGGCTTTGATGCAATCCTGCTCACAGCGCCAGATGAAATGTGGTGGCCGCGCCACATTGACGAAATGAAGTCCCTCATTGGTCGTCGTCAGTACAACGCACTGCAATTCCCTACCTTTAACTTCGTGAAAGACCGCTGGCATTATGCGTCACAGAAGCCGTTCTACCCGGATGTGCATCTGCGGGTATGGCGGTTAAACGAGGGTATCCGGCATGTGGGCAAGCTGGACAGCATCCCCAACATCAAGCGGGGTACAAGTCTGCCCTGTATGCACATGCACATGTTCCACTACAGTCACATCAAACCGCGTGACTGGTACTCGTTGAAGGGACTCAACTTCCACAGAGTTCGAGATGGACTGGAACCGCTGGATGCGCTGCCGGAGGGGTATCCGATTGAAGATTACCCGGAGCATGTGCGGTTCTGGGGAGAACAGCCGTTAGATCCGTCTAGTTGTGGGGAGAATGCGCCGCTATGAATGAAGTTGATTTCAGTAAACGCCCGCGAATATGGCAAACAAAACGCAAGGCACATTGGGGCATATTTCTTCCAGACCCACCCCGACCTGCATGGTGGGATTTTCTCTATGACAGCCCGTTTCCTGAAGCGGGTATGATGTTTGGCCGTATAGGCTTATCTAACGCACTGCCTTTCAAAAATGGCGAAACAATTACGATTGAACAGGAGT
>JACCDG010249189.1_pt1 | contig 12563 bp, 13 predicted proteins | sample 7442471 | NCBI WGS metagenome assembly JACCDG01 (sample SAMN15323444, study PRJNA562643) | freshwater metagenome | isolation source: river surface water | place: USA:Blue River Watershed | collected 2017-08-17 | reverse complement strand
GTCAAACGCCATGCCTAGTGGCTGTACCCAGCCAGTTGCTGTTGATGCTGGCACTGGCCGAGCGCCGTAAAACACGGCCCATCGACAGTGTGCGTTTGATCCTCATCAGCGGTGCGCGTTGGATGCGTGACCACACGGCGGCTTTGCAAGCCTTGTTTCCAAAGGCCCGCATTGTGGAGTTTTATGGTGCGTCCGAAACTAGCTTTATGGCGTGGATGGATGCCGATGCGGCTGCGCCGGCACAAGCTGTGGGCAAGCCGTTTTCCAATGTTGACATCGCTATTCGTGACCCGCAGCCGCCTTTGGGTGTGGGGCAAATTTTTGTGCGAAGCCCCATGTTGTTCATGGACTATGCAGGGCCCAACACGGACAACACCGCCGCTGTGCGCGAGGGCGATTGGCTGTCGGTGCGTGATATGGGCTATGTAGATGCGCAAGGCTATTTGTGCCTGGTAGGCCGTGAAAACCGCATGGTGGTGACGCAGGGCAAAAACCTGTTTCCCGAAGAAGTGGAGGCCGTTTTGCTGGCCGACGCACGCATTAACCAAGCCTCGGTGCAAGGTGTGGCTGACCCTATACGGGGTCAGATGGTGGTGGCGGCGTTGCAGCTGCAAGCAGGCGCAGATGCGTTGACGCTGCAAGATGTTGCTGCGCTTTGCCGCACACACCTAGAAGCCTACAAAATACCAAAGCGCGTGTGGGTGTGCGATGTGTGGCCCCAAACGGCCAGCGGGAAAACCGACCATGCGGCCCTAGCGCAAGCGCTACAGGCAAGCGCGCTTAACCCCGATGTGAAAGGCCAACCATGTCTGCACCCCTTGCTTTGATTGCCGCTTGGGCGCGCAGTGCAGTGGTGCCGCGTGGCGGTGCGTTCAATGCATTGCACGCGCATGAGATGGCTGAGCCTGTGTTGCAAGCTTTGTTGCAACGTGCAGGCTTACCCGCTTCGGCTGTGGATGCTGTGGTGTTGGGTAACGCGCTAGGTGCAGGCGGCAACCCCGCCCGCATGTTGGCCTTGTATGCAGGCCTATCGCAACAGTGTGCAGCATTGACCATCGACACCCAGTGCTGCGCGGGTTTAGATGCGGTGGCTATGGGTGCGTCGCTGATTGCCTCGCGACAAGCCCATGTGGTGGTGGCGGGTGGCGCTGAGGCATGGAGCCGTTCGCCCATGCGCATGCATCGGCCTATGCGTACTGATGAAATGCCTATACCTTACGAGCGACCTGCATTTGCACCTACGCCAGAACAAGACCCAGACATGTTGCACTCTGCCGCACTTTATGGGGAAAAGCATGGCTACAGCCGTGCCGAACAAGAAGCCTATGCCTTACAAAGCCACTCGCGTGCTGTGAACAGCCAAGCGCACTTGGCCGCAGAAATTGTGGCGGTGGCCGGTGTCCAGCACGACGCGTATCCGCGCCATATGACACCCGAGCGCGCAGCGCGTATGCCTGTGGTAGCAAGTTCACCAAATGATGAAACTAGCCAATTTGGTTTGAGTGCGCTGACCATCTCCGCCCAAGCCGATGGGGCTGCGTTGGTGTTGCTGATGAGCCAGCAAGCTTGCGAAAAATGGGGCGTGTCTGCTGCGATGTCCCTGGTGGCTCAGGCTTCTGTCGGCAGTGCCCCTGAAGTGCCGCTGGTCGCAGCAGAGTTAGCGGCGCAAGAGGTGCTGCAGCGCTCAGGTGGATTGAAGGCTTCTGATGTGTCGCACGTGGAGTTGCACGATGCGTTTGCTGTGCAAGGGCTGAGCTTTGCCAAGGGGTTGGGCCTAGCGCCAGAGCAGCTTAATTTGCATGGTGGTGGTTTGGCACGGGGCCACCCCATAGGTGCATCGGGAGCGGTGGCATTGGTGCGATTGTTGTCGGACTTGGCAAGATCAACTCAGCCTATTGCGACGGGTTTGGTAGCAGTAGCGGGTGCAGGTGGGTTGGGCTCTGCTGCGCTTGTGCAGAGGCTCGGGGCGAGGTAGCGTTAGCCGACCACTTTGAAATACGTGTCCAAGCTGCTCCGTTCGGTGCGCGTTTGGTTCACGGGCGCATCGAGGTCTGCATAGCCCAAGGCCATGCCACAGACGATGACCGATCCCTCGTCCAGTCCCAAATGTTGACGAATCAGCGACGGGTACGATGCCATCGCCCCAATGGCGCAGGTGGCCAATCCTTTGGCTTGTGCCGCCAGCATTAACCCATAAAGCGTCATGCCCAAATCCATGTAGCCGCCGCTGCCAAACCCGTGCTCCAAGGTGACCACCAAAGCCACGGGGGCATCAAAGAATCGAAAGTTGCGTTCAAACTGCGCGTCGCGGCCGGCACGGTCGTCACGCGCCACACCCAGTGCGCCATAGAGGGCTTGGGCCGCCGCCACTTGGCGACGGCGCAATGTCATGGGCATGGGTTTGGGGAAGTAGTCGTAGTCTTCCGCTTCAGCTTGGCCATTGGTCCAAGCCTGCACAAGTGCATGGCTGAGCGATTCACGCACCTCCCCTTGAACTTGCACAAACGAGCCTGGCTGCAAATTGGCACCACTGGGGGCCAAACGTGCCAATGCCAGTAGTTCGTGCAGTGTTTGTGGGGTTACTGGCTGAGGTAAAAAGGCTCGAACGGATCGACGTTCGGTCATAGAGCAAAGGGCGTTCACAGCCAAATTATCAATGAAGTTTTTCACTGCAAGAAAGCGCCTCAATCCTCAGCGTAACTACTTACTCTAAGTAGCGAATTTTTACCAAGCGCCCCGCTAGACTTCTGAACACTTAAATCAAGGAGACTGAGATGCGTCGTGATGTTTTTTTAAAAACTGTGGCAGCTTTGGTGGCTTCGGGTGTTTTACCCATGACAGCGCAAGCTGCAGCTGCCATCAAAATGATGATTCCTGCGAACCCCGGCGGCGGTTGGGACACCACAGGTCGTGCATTGGGTAAAGCCATGCAAGACGCAGGCGTGGCCAGCACGGTGACTTTTGAAAACAAAGGTGGTGCAGCAGGCATCATCGGTTTGTCGCAGTTTGCCAACGCTACCAAGGGCGACCCAAATGCCTTGATGGTCATGGGTGCTGTGATGTTGGGCGGCATCATCACCGGCAAGGCGCCTGTGAGCTTGGACAAGGTCACGCCCATTGCGCGTTTGACCAGCGAGTACAACGTGTTTGTATTGCCTGCGAATTCGCCTTTCAAGAATATGAAAGAAGTGGTCGAGCAGCTCAAGAAAGACCCAGGCAGCGTCAAGTGGGGCGGCGGTTCGCGCGGTTCAACTGAGCACATCGCTGCAGCCATGTTGGCGCGTGAAGCCGGTGTGGATGCTTCCAAAATTAACTACGTGGCCTTCCGTGGCGGCGGTGAGGCCGTGGCTGCTATCTTGGGTGGCAACGTCACCGTGGGTGGCAGTGGCTATAGCGAATTCCAGCAATACATTGAGGCTGGAAAAATGACACCTATCGCTGTGACGTCTGGCACGCGATTGAAGGGACTGAATATCCCAACACTCAAAGAGATTGGCTACAACGTTGAAATCGGCAACTGGCGCGGTGTGTATGCCGCCGCTGGTATTACCCCTTCACAACGCAAAGAGTTGACCGACTTGGTGGTCAAGGCCTCACGCTCTAAGTCCTGGAATGAAGCTCTGACAAAAAATGGCTGGACACCTGCTGTGATGACAGGTGATGAGTTTGGCGATTTTGTGGATCGTGAGTTTGCTTCACTGCGTGCCACCATGGTTAAAGCAGGCATGATTTAACCGTGAGCATGACACGTTCTTCATTGACAAACCCTCAAACCTGGATAGGGGTGGGGGTGATTGTTTTATCGGGTTTGCTGACATGGGGAGGTCAAGACATATCCTCTGATGCAGGTTATGGTGGCGTTGGGCCTAACTTCCTCCCCTTAGTTGTGGCATTGGGTCTGTTGGTGTGTGGCATTTGTCTGGTTTGGCAAGCTGTCACGGGCGGCTACCGTGACATGCCTGAAGAACCCGCCGAACCTGCCGACTGGCACGCCACTGCTTGGGTGTCCGCTGGGGTGGTGGTCAACGCCTTGTTACTCACCACGGTTGGATTTGTACTGAGTTGTGCGTTGTGCTTTGTGTTGGCAGTGCGTGGCTTGCGTTTGTCGGAAGGCAAGCCAGCAGGTGATGCTCGTCAAACTTTCAAAGACGCACTCACAGGCTTGGCCATTGCAGCGCCCGTGTTTTGGTTGTTCAGCAAATTGCTGGCCATCAATCTGCCAAGCTTGACCAGCTCTGGCTGGCTTTGATCTAAGGGGGCCACATGATGGATACATGGACCCAGCTTCTGGGAGGTTTTGCAACTGCTGCAACGCCAATAAATTTGCTCTGGGCATTCGTCGGGTGCGCGCTCGGTACTGCGATTGGTGTGTTGCCGGGCTTAGGTCCCGCTGTGACAGTGGCCATGCTGCTACCGATTACCTCGCAAGTCGAGCCCACAGCATCAATGATCTTTTTTGCCGGTATTTACTACGGTGCCATGTACGGCGGGTCGACTACGTCAATCCTGCTCAACACGCCAGGTGAGACGGGCACGATGGTGACCGCGCTTGAGGGCTTCAAGATGGCCAAAAACGGCCGCGCGGGTGCTGCTTTAGCTACCGCTGCGATTGGCTCGTTTGTCGCGGGCTCGATTGCCACTGTGTTGGTGACATTGTTTGCCCCCATGGTTGCTGAATTCGCTGTCAAGCTCGGCCCACCCGAGTACTTCTGCATGATGTTGCTGGCGTTCATCACTGTCAGTGCGGTGCTTGGACAAAGCACTTTGCGTGGCATTACTGCTTTGTTGCTAGGTCTGGCGGCGGGTTTGATTGGTATGGATCAAATCTCAGGCCAGCTGCGCTACACCGGAGGTGTTCCAGAGTTGATGGATGGTATTGAGGTTGTGCTGATTGCTGTCGGTTTGTTTGCGGTTGGCGAGGTGATTTACAACACCATGTATGAGGGTAAGGTCAAAGCGGAAATCAATCACCTCAATCGTGTACATATGACACCCGATGAGTGGAAGCGTTCGTGGCCTGCTTGGTTGCGTGGCACATTCATGGGCTTTCCTTTCGGGACAATTCCAGCAGGCGGTTCAGAGATCCCTACATTTTTGAGCTATGCCACTGAGAAAAAACTCTCATCACACGCCCATGAGTTCGGTACTGTGGGGGCGATTGAAGGCGTGGCAGGCCCAGAGGCTGCTAACAACTCAGCCGTGACTGCAACGCTCGTACCTTTGCTGACCCTGGGTATACCTACTTCCGTGACAGCTGCCATTTTGCTGTCTGCTTTACAAAACTATGGCATTCAAGCTGGCCCGCAACTGTTTGAGACTTCATCTGAATTGGTGTGGGCTTTGATTGCGTCGCTGTACATTGGCAACGTTATGCTGCTGGTGTTGAACCTGCCCTTGGTGGGGCTATGGGTGAAGTTACTCAAAATTCCGCGTCCACAGCTGTATGCGGGCATTTTGATTTTCGCTACCGTGGGTGTGTATGGCATGCGGCAAAGCAGCTTTGATTTGCTGCTGATGTTTGCCATCGGTTTGATGGGCTTGCTCATGCGTCGCTATGACTTTCCGGTTGCTCCAGTGATCGTTGGCATGATCTTGGGGCCCTTGGCTGAAGCTCAAATGCGCAACGCACTGTCAATTGGCGAAGGGCGCTGGCAAGTATTTGTTGAGCGTCCGATGGCTGCCACTTTGCTGGCAGTTGTTGTGCTTTGTTTGGTTATTCCTCGACTCTGGCGGCTCTTCGCTAAAGCTGAGAAATAAGGTTCTGAAAGACGGTCCAGACTGTCTTTAGAATGCAAATTCACTTTCATCTTTTTTAACCGGAGCTTCACATATGAAAAAGCAGTTCGTTACTTTGGCCGTAGCCACATTGTTGGCTGGCACCGCCTTTGCACAAGCCAATGACACCATTGCTAAAGTCAAAGCCGCAGGCTCAATCACCATGGGTGTGCGTGACTCTTCGGGCGCTTTGTCTTACACCTTGGGTGACGGCAAGTACGTGGGCTACCACGTTGAGATTTGCCAACGCATCATTGCCAACCTCGAAAAGGTTGCTGGCAAGAAGTTGGAAGTGAAGTACACACCTGTGACTTCACAAAACCGTATTCCTTTGGTTGAAAACGGCACAGTTGACATCGAGTGCGGCTCCACCACCAACAATGAAGCTCGCCAAAAACAAGTGGCATTCGCTTACACCACCTATGTGGAAGAAGTGCGCATTGCTGTGCGCGCTAACTCGGGCATCACATCGATCGCTCAGTTGAATGGCAAGAACGTGGCCACCACCACAGGTACCACTTCTGTGCAATTGCTGCGCAAAAACGAGCGCGCCACTGGTGTTGACTTCAAAGAAGTGTTTGGTAAGGACCATGCAGACAGCTTCTTGTTGCTCGAGTCTGGCCGCGCTGACGCGTTCGTGATGGATGGTCAAATCTTGGCTGGCAACATTGCCAACTCCAAAACTCCCGCCGATTTCAAAATCGTGGGTGAAGTGTTGAATGTCGAGCCGATCGCCATCATGTTCCGCAAGGATGACCCAGCTTTCAAGAAATTGGCTGACGACACGATTGCTGGCTTGGCCAAGTCTGGCGAACTCGCCAAGCTGTACGACAAGTGGTTCACACAAGCCATTCCTCCAAAGAACATCAAACTCGGCATGCCTGCCAGCGATGCCAACAAGGACGCTTGGAAGAACTTGAACGACAAGCCTGTCGAAGCCTACGCCAAGAAGTAATTTCAGAAGCGATACAACATGACACTCGATTGGCAGGTTTTTCTTCAGGACGACGGTGGTGGAAGAACCTACCTCGAGTGGATGTTTGATGCCTGGGGCTGGACGCTTTCTGTAGCGGGTAGTGCCTGGGTGGTGGCGATGCTGTCAGGATGCATCATGGGCATCTTGCGCACCTTGCCACAAGATACACGTCTGAATATCGTTTTAGCTAGATTCGCCAACGCGTGGGTGGAGCTGTTTCGCAACATCCCCGTGTTGGTCCAAATTTTTCTCTGGTACTTTGTGTTGCCCAAGGTCTTTCCGGCCATGCAACAAGTGCCGGGGTTTGTGTTGGTGGTGTTGGGCCTGGGCTTCTTCACCTCCTCACGTATTGCAGAGATGCTGCGCGCGGGTATCCAAGCCATGCCACGCGGCCAGCGTTATGCGGCCATGGCCATGGGCTTTACCACTTGGCAAACCTACCGCTATGTATTGCTGCCCATTGCGTTTCGCACCATTTGGCCGCCGCTCACCAGCGAGTCGATGAACTTGCTGAAAAACTCTTCGGTGGCTTTTGCGGTGTCGATTGCCGAACTCACCATGTACGCCATGCAAGTGCAAGAAGAAACCTCGCGCGGCATTGAGGTGTATTTGGTGGTGACTGCGATGTACACCTTGTCTGCATTTGCTGTGAACCGTGTGATGGCCTTTTTTGAGCGCCGCATGCAAATCCCTGGCCTCGTGGTTGCGGGCAATGTGGGCGGGGGGCACTGAGCATGAGCGCACTCGATTTTTCTTTTGTTGAATGGGAGATCTTCAACAAGTTTGTGTTGAAGGGCCTGTTGTTCAGCGTGGAGCTGACCATCATCGCCACCATTGGTGGCATTGTGTTTGGCACCATCCTCGCGCTCATGCGCTTGTCGGGTAACAAAGTGCTGGAACTGCCAGCCGTCATTTATGTGAACGGCATGCGCTCCATCCCCTTGGTGATGGTGATTCTGTGGTTCTTCTTGTTGATCCCGTTTCTGATTGGCCGCTCCATCGGTGCAGAGCTGTCGGCCATCATCACCTTTGTGGCGTTTGAAGCGGCTTACTTCAGTGAAATCATGCGGGCCGGCATTCAGTCCATCCCGCGTGGCCAGACCATGGCCGGTCAAGCCTTGGGCATGACCTACAGCCAAAACATGCGCCTGATTGTGTTGCCGCAAGCCTTTCGCAACATGATTCCTGTGTTGCTCACGCAAACCATCATCTTGTTCCAAGACACTTCGTTGGTCTATGCCATTGGCGCGTATGACCTGCTCAAGGGTTTTGTCACCGCAGGCAAGATTTATGGCCGCGTGGAAGAGGTGTACATCTTGGCCGCCTTGGTCTATTTCGTGATTTGTTTTGGCCTCTCGGCCCTGGTGCGTCGCTTGCAAGCGCGCATTGCCATCATTCGCTAAGCGTGACTTGCGCTGGAGTTCATCGTGATTGAATTAAAAAATGTTTCAAAGTGGTACGGACCCGTTCAGGTGCTGAACAACTGTTCCACCAACATCCAAAAAGGTGAGGTGGTTGTGGTCTGTGGCCCCTCAGGCTCTGGTAAATCTACCCTCATCAAAACCATCAACGCCTTGGAGCCGTTTCAGCAAGGTGAGATTTTTGTTGATGGCATTGCGGTGCACGGCAAAGACACCGACTTGCCCAAGCTGCGCAGTCGCGTGGGCATGGTGTTTCAGCACTTCGAGTTGTTCCCGCATCTGTCGGTGACTGAGAACTTGACGATTGCCCAGCAAAAAGTTTTGGGTCGCAGCGAAGAAGAAGCCCGTGCCCATGGCTTGAAGTATTTAGACCGCGTGGGCCTGATGGCGCACAAGGACAAGTTTCCAGGCCAACTCTCAGGTGGTCAACAACAACGCGTGGCCATTGCCCGTGCCTTGAGCATGGATCCCATCGTGATGTTGTTTGATGAACCCACCTCAGCCCTTGATCCCGAGATGGTGGGCGAGGTGTTGGACGTGATGGTTGACTTGGCCAACGAGGGCATGACCATGATGTGCGTGACCCACGAAATGGGCTTCGCCCGCAAAGTCGGCAGCCGCGTGATCTTCATGGATGTGGGAGGCAAGGTGTTGGAAGATTGCTCGAAGGACGAGTTCTTCAACCACCCCGAAAACCGTCAGCCACGGACCAAAGAGTTCTTGAACAAGATCTTGGCGCATTGAGGATAAATGCGCTGGTTTTGAAGGCACCTCGCATGAGGTGCTTTTTATTTTTTGGAGTCTCTCAACTTAAAGGTCCAGCACCAAACGGGATGATTTGCTGCGGGAGATACAAACCATCATGCAGTCATTCTTCTCTTGCTCTTCAGGTGTGAGGTACATGTCCCAGTGCTCGGGATCACCTTCTTTGACTTGCGTCAGGCAAGTGCCGCACACCCCTTCGCTGCACGAGAAGGGGACCTCGATACCAGCATCTTGAAGCACTTGCAAAATGCTTTTTTCAGGGGGCACTGTCAGTGTGAGATTGCGTTGGGCTAAGTGCACTTCAAAGGTGTTGTGGTCGCTCATGCGTTCGCTCCAGTTTCTGTGATTTTTTCTTGTGCCAACAATCGGTCAATGACGCGGCGTGACTGCACGCCACCGGCATCAATGTTGAGCATGAGCAGCTTGCGCTCGGGATGGCGCAAGATGTTTTGCTGCTGCAACTGCAGCATCTCCATGTCTTCGCCAAAAATTTTGCCTTGACCTTGGCGGATGGCATCAGTCAAGGCCGAGTCATCAGCTTTGAAGTTGCGGGCCATGCCCCAGTGGTACCAGTGCGAGGTCTCGGTCTCGGGCGTGATGAAGTCGACCACCACGCTGTAGGCCTTCTTGTCAGACGGGGCATGAAAGCCGCCGTTGCCCGCCAAGGCCACTCCCACGTCGATCATGATGTGGCTGGGTGGCGAAAAGCGGCAAATCTGCCAGCGGTCGACCTTGGCTTGCGGGTCCAAGCCGTTGGCGCTCATGGCCATCTGCCAGAACGGCGGAGCTTGGATGCCTTCCATGAAGCGCTGGGTCATTACCTTGTTGCCATCGACCTTGGTTTCGCAAGGCGTCTCGTCGATCTCGGGCTGGCCGATGCTGGTGGAATGCACATAGGTCTCGTGCGTCAGGTCCATCAGGTTGTCGATCATCAGGCGGTAGTCGGCTTGGACGTGGTACAGACCGCCGCCATAGGCCCAGGCGGGGTTGTCGAAAAATTCGAACACCGGCATTTGCGCCTCGTCGGCCTTGTTCTGCTCGCCGGGCCAGACCCAGACGAAACCGTAGCGTTCAACGACGGCAAAAGCCTTGACCGCCGGGAAGCCGCGCACGCGCTGGCCAGGCATGTGAACTGTCTTGCCATCGGCGCCCATTTCCAGCCCGTGGTAACCGCAGCGCAAGCCGTTCTTACAGGCTTTGCCCAACGACATGGGCGCACCGCGGTGCGGGCAGAAGTCTTCGACTGCAGCGACCTTGCCGTCCACACCTTTGAAAATCGCCATCTTTTCGTTGCAGATGGTGCGGCCCAGCGGTTTGTCGCCGAGTGCTTCGAGTTCGGCCAACGAGCAGGCCACATACCATGTGTTCTTAATGAACATGTCTTTTCCTCATGCGTCGATGAAGGCTATCTTGGAGGATGATTTCAATGTCACGCGTAAAGAAAAACCCGTAAGCCATATGCCTAAGCGACACGTTCGGCTGTAAAAAACAAAGCGACAATCAGCGCATGACGCAAGAAATCACCATCACAAGACCCGACGACTGGCACCTGCACGTGCGCGATGGCGCTGCACTCAACACCGTGGTGCCCCACACCGCCGCCGAATTTGGCCGTGCCATCATCATGCCCAACCTCAAGCCACCCGTCACCACGGCGGCGCAAGCACTTGAGTACAAACAACGCATCTTGGCAGCCGTTCCAAAGGGCGTGAGCTTCGAGCCCCTGATGACGCTCTACCTCACCGACAATTTGCCCGCTGACGAAATTGCCCGTGCCAAAGACGCCGGTGTGGTCGCCGCCAAGCTTTACCCAGCAGGCGCCACCACCAACAGCGATGCCGGTGTGACCGATATTCGCAAGACCTACAAAACACTGGAAGCCATGCAAAAGGCGGGCATGTTGTTGTTGGTGCACGGTGAAGTGACCAGCGCTGACATTGACCTGTTTGACCGCGAAGCCGTGTTCATCGACACCCAGCTGATTCCGCTGCGCAAAGACTTTCCCGAGCTCAAAATTGTGTTCGAGCACATCACCACATCTGACGCCGCGCAATACGTGGCCTCTGCAGACAAGTACACCGGCGCCACCATCACCGCGCACCACTTACTGTACAACCGCAACGCCATCTTCACCGGCGGCATTCGCCCACATTACTACTGCTTGCCTGTGTTGAAGCGCGAGACGCACCGCCAAGCCCTGGTGAAGGCAGCCACGAGCGGCTCGCCCAAATTCTTCTTGGGCACCGACAGCGCACCACACCCTGCACAGCTCAAAGAGCACGCCACAGGTTGCGCCGGCTGCTACACCGCGCACGCCGCCATGCCCATGTACGCCGAAGCATTTGACAACGCAGGTGCACTCGACAAACTGGAAGGTTTTGCCAGCTTCTTTGGTGCAGACTTTTATGGTTTGCCACGCAATAGTGGCACGCTCACGCTGCGCCGCGAGAGCTGGACACCGCCCGAAAGTTTTGCATTCGGCGAAGCCGACCTGAAACCTTTGCGCTCTGGCGAGGCCTTGCCTTGGCGCGTGGTTTAAAGAAACCCGCACACACCGCAGCCGTTGAAGCCATCCAAACAGCTGCGTTTGGCGGCGATGTGCTGGCTGACATCGACTGGTCCCAACCGTGGTTCGCGCCGTGGCGCGAACTAGGCGAGTCAACCGCGCATTTTTCGCTGAAAAAGCAAAGTGTGGCTGCAGCGCTCAACGCAATCTTGCCCGCAGCCAAGCGCGAGGCCATCGCGGGATCGGGTGGTATTGCGAGCGCAGCGAGCGTGAACACGACCCGTGCTGGCCTTGCGCTTGGCGACGCCAAAGAGGTGAAGTTCGTCCCACAAGCAAACTTACCCGAAGGCCAAGCCTACGAAGATTTCATCTTCAAAACAGCACAGGTTCCCACCCGAGACGGTCTGCACGACTTCTTCAACGGCTTGTGTTGGCATCGTTTTCCACTGGCTAAACGCCGCCTCAACCAACTGCAAGCCGCCGAAATTGCCGCACAAGGCGTACAAGCCACACGCGGCCCCGTGCGCGATGCGCTCACTTTGTTTGACGAAAACGTCATCCTCATGCACGCGCCTGATGAAGTATGGGCGGCCTTGCAGGCGCGCGACTGGCTCAAACTCTTTGTGGACTTGCGGGCGCAATGGCAACAAGTGCACTTGGTGTTGTTTGGGCACGCGCTGCTTGAAAAGCTCATCACGCCCTACAAGTCCATCACGGGCCATGTGTATCGCATTGCGAGTGAGGTCAACCCGCACGACGAAGCTGCGCTAGACGCGTGGCTGGTGCAAGACCTTCAGCCGCCCAAACTGGCCACCAAGCCCTATGAACCTTTGCCCGTGCTGGGCGTGCCCAGCTGGTGGGCTGCCAATGGTGAGCGTGCGTTTTACGAAGACACACAGGTGTTTCGCCCGAAACGTGTTTTGGCAAACGCGACTTGATGGACACAATGACTTAGCAATTTTGTGGAATTAAGAGGCCCACTTGAAAAGTGCGCAAACACCCCTAATATTCAAGTCCTGCGGTGCCTTGTATTCACCGCTGAAAAGGAAAACATGAAACGCATTATTTTGTTCATCGTCACCAACTTGGCCGTCATGCTGGTGCTGAGCGTGGTGGCTAG
>JACCDG011562696.1_pt1 | contig 12564 bp, 16 predicted proteins | sample 7442471 | NCBI WGS metagenome assembly JACCDG01 (sample SAMN15323444, study PRJNA562643) | freshwater metagenome | isolation source: river surface water | place: USA:Blue River Watershed | collected 2017-08-17 | reverse complement strand
GTCGCAAGCGGAGGAGGAGGGGTCTGGGGAGGAATCCTCCGCTTGCTCCTCTTTTTGTTTTGGCGAAATTCGGGCGGGCTACATTCCCTAAATTCTTTAAAAATGTTATCATAATAATATATAAATATGGCTTTAAACGCTAATAATATAATTATAGTAATATATTACAATGAATGCAAGTAAAATATCGGAGAATATAAAAAAATATAGAAACAGGATTGGGGTATCGCAAGATAGATTGTCTAAACTTGCTGATGTTACCTATAATACAATTATAAAAATTGAATCTGGGTCTAATACTAATCCAACGATTGATACTCTTTCTAAGATTGCCAAAGCTCTTAATGTTTCAATCGATCAACTAATGAAATAATTATGCCTATTTTTAATGATTTTAAATCAGAAGATTGGAAAGATTCCGAAATTTGGACAGATAGTTTGTGGTTAATTTCTGAAAGAGATAAAAGTGGAAAACATGATGGTTTTTATCATGGCAATTTTGTTCCACAAATACCAAGACAATTAATTAATAGATATACAAAAAAGGGAGATATTGTTTTAGATCCTTTCTTGGGAAGTGGTACCACTGCTTTTGAGTGTGAGACCCTAGAAAGAGGTTTAGTCGGTGTTGATATACAAAACGAAATATTAAAAAATGTATATTCTAAATTAGATGAAAAAAATAAAATAAAATTTGCATTAATAACGGGAGATAGCAGTTCTTCTAAGATTTTAGAAGAAATAAAAACTAAATTATCTGAAAGGAAAAAAGATTTTGCACAATTTGTAATATTACATCCACCATATGCAGACATTATAAAATTTAGTGATAAAAAAGAAGACCTTTCAAACACAAAATCATTAAAAGAATTTTTAGACAAATTTTCTTTAGTTTTAAAAAATAGTATTGAAGTTTTAGAAAAAGATAGGTATTTAGCAATAGTTATGGGTGATAAATATAGTAAAGGACAATGGATTCCACTAGGGTTTTATTGCATGAACGAAGGAATGAAATTAGGTTTAACTCTTAAGAGTATTGTTATAAAAAATATGAGTGGGAATAGAGCCAAACAAAATAAAGAATCTATTTGGAAATATAGAGCTTTATCTAGTGATTATTATATCTTTAAACACGAGTACATTTTAATTTTTAAGAAAAATTAAGACGACCCTCTGTCATTAGTTTATAAATTCCAGCCATATTGAAACGGAACTTAAAATTATCTCTATTGTTATGAACTTGAAACTCACCTATTGCTACACCATCATATTCATATTTTACAGTATTACTTTCATTCCATTCAGCAACTGTTGTTTTTGTAAATGAAATTTTTGCAGGATCCCAAATAGGGCTACTGGTTTTTTTGATTACTATATATTTTGGGTCGGCAGTAGGATTGTCGTTGGAATCAACCACATTAAAAATATGAATCAAAAAATCACAATCAAACATATACTCCCAATAAATACCAAGTAATTGTTCAATCCTTGTTAGTGCAATTATTTTAAAAAGTTTTACTTTTTCAGGATAAGCGGTTGGTATATACGCTATGTCTAATCGTTCCGCTAAAATTGCATACCATGTATTTGATGATGCTTGCCCAATTTTTTGTGGTGCTGCTTTGCCTAACTTTTGCTTGTTAGTTTTTACTGACAAAGTTTTGTTATCTTGAAGTATAAAATCAACGATGTTCTGATTTTCAGCAGCGTGTCTTGTCGGTGATGGAATATTATTTATATTGAAAATATCGGCAATAATAGGCTTAATTGTATTTGTTATATCTTGTACTCCACGATTACGATATAAATCATTTATAGGAATACCAAAAATATCTGCAATAGCAATTTCAGCCGATACACCAATTTGTTCATTATTTAACATAGAGAAATCTTACCATAAATATCTATATTTTCCTATATGTTTGGTGACAAATATGCTATAATTTAAATATGAATTATATTGGTAGTAAATTATCATTATTGGAATTTTTGGAGAAATCCATTGAAAAGGTAGTTGATAAAAACTCCAGAGTTTTTTGTGATTTATTTGCTGGGACTGGTGCTGTTGGAACTTACTTTAAAAGAAAAGGGTATAAAGTTATTGCAAATGATATTCAATATTATAGTTTTGTCCTCAATAAGCAATATATTGAAAATCATCAACCTTTAAAATTTGAAAAACTTTCAAATTTTATCCCTGAATTAAAAAATATTGAAATTTCAGAAAGAAAAGATTTTGTTTGTGATTATCTATCAAACATAAAAGGAGAAAAGGGATTTATATATAATAATTATTGTTCTGGTGGAACAAAAAATCAAGAATTTGAACGACAATATTTTTCAGATGAAAACGGAATGCGTTGTGATGCCATAAGAATAAAAATAGAGGAATGGAAAAATGAAAAGTTAATCATAGATAATGAGTATTATTTTCTTTTGGCTACACTTTTGGAAACTATTGATAAACGGGCAAACACAGCTTCGGTTTATGGTGCATTTTTAAAACAATTAAAGAAAACTGCCCAAATACCATTTGTATTAAAACCAGCCGAGCTAATAATAAATGACCAAGAACACGAAGTGTTTAATGAAGATATAAATAAACTTGTAGGAAAAATTGAGGGTGATATTTTATATCTTGATCCGCCATATAACCAACGACAATATGCAACAAATTATCACTTATTAGAAACAGTCGCAAAATACGATAATCCAAAAATCCACGGGAAAACTGGACTTCGAGAATATGAAAGTCAAAAATCGCTTTATTGTTCTAGACCACAAGTAAAAAAGGCTTTTTCAGATTTAATTCTTAATGCAAAACAAAAATATATTTTTCTAAGTTACAACAATGAAGGACTTATGACACTAGACGATATAAAAGAAATAATGGGTTCAAGAGGTAAATATGGATATTTTACACAAGAATACAATAGATTTAAAGCTGATAAAGACGAAAATCGAGATTTTAGTGCAAATAAAACTTTAGAATATTTGCATTATGTGGTTTGTGAAAATGTTTAAAAATTAAATTATGGACGAGGATATTCAATCACAATTGGAAAGAGCAAAAGAATTATTGCAAGAATTAGAAAAAGATTGCAATAGTGATTTGCAGACGAAGAATGTTTCTGGGAAAACTAAAAATTTGTCGCAAGAAGTCTTACTCAAGGTAAGGCATTTGTTAGACCAATCTATTTATAAATTTTTTGAAAAACATTACTTGCCCAATCTTCCAGATTCCGATAAAAAATCGGCTAGAGTTTATTTTCCAATAGTTTCTAAAAATGACGATTTAAAATCAGTTTTTGGTCGAGCAAAAATGAATGATATTGAAACAAGTCATCAAGATTTTTACAAATTTATTGATTCCGTTCAGCCATACCATCAAGATTATTTGTGGTTACAGTATTTAGCACACTATGCTTCAGAAAAGCACGTTAGATTAACACCTCAAACGAAAACGGAAACGAAAAGAGTAACTGTTTCTCGTGGTGGTGGGTCGGTTTCGTGGGGGTCAGGTGTAACTTTCGGAGGAGGTGTTAGTGTAATGGGAGTTCCTATTGATCCAGGAACACAAATGCCAGTTCCAAATAATATTGCCGAAACGAAGGTTGAAAATTGGATATCGTTTCTGTTTGAAGGTAGTAATGTTAATGTTCTCTGGCTGTGCAAGAAGTCAGTTGAAGATGGCGAAGTGATTGTAAAAAAGATTTTAGAATATTTATAGGAAGCCCGCCCGAATTTCGCCAAAACAAAAAGAGGAGCAAGCGGGGGATTCCTCCCCAGACCCCTCCTCCTCCGCTTGCGACATCCGAATTCAGAAAAAAGGAATCAGCCGAAGTTTTGCGGAATCCTTTCCCCAGAAAATTGCTTCCGCAAAACTTCGTCCGCATTGTTTCAGATTTCTTCGTCGAGATTGCTTTCAAAAAAGGTTCGAATTTTGTACAATGAATACCGCAAACAAACAAAAGAATAGCAATTACTATTCTTTTGTTTAAAACTAGTGAGAATGTCCACTATGGGAATGAGGTAATACTTTTGCTTTAGTAAGAATTAATACTGTTATAAATGTAGTAATTGGAACAGCAATAATCAAACCAATGCTACCAATTAATGTACGAACTATTTCTGTAGCAAATAATTCACGATTCAAAGTGAATTTTAAAGATTCACTATTACCAGTTGAAAATAAAAGTAATAATGGCAACGATGCTCCGACATAAGCAATAGCAAGTGTATTTACTAATGCACCAATATGTTCTCGTCCTATTCTTGTAGCTCTTTTGTATAATGTAATTTTATGCATATTTGGATTCGCTCTAAGTAATTCTTCCACAGAGATTGCTTGTCCAATTGCAACATCATAAAGAACACCTAAAAGACCAATTAATATTCCACCTAGAAGTAATCCTGCTAGATTAATACTTCCCCCAGTATTCCAACTTAGATATATTGCTTCTTCTGTTTCTTGTCCTGTAAGACGAGTAATATTTACAGCAATACTAGCAAGTATTCCTGTTATAACAACCGTACCAACCATTCCAATAACAGCAGAGAGTGTTGTTTTATTCAATCCATGGGTTATAAATGATCCAACGATTATAATTATCGAAGCAGCACCAAGAGATACAAGTATTGGCGAATATCCATTTAAGATACCAGGAATAAGAACATAAATAATAAGTCCAAGACTACCAATAAGACTAGCAAGTCCTCTAATACCTTGTATTCCACCAAATAAAAACAAGACTACAATAAATAAAACTGCAAGAAATGATAATGCCCTTAAACGATTTGGTTCTGCAACATTATAAATTTCATGTTTGTCTTCGGCTCGTATAATATGATTTGCAAAAAAATTCTCACCAACTGTAAGCATTATATAATCATTATCCATAATAACTTTCTTACCCTTATCAACTCCTGATGTTATTTCTGCTGTAATCGTTTGTGTTTTATGTGGTATACCAGTAGCATACCGAATAGTATCTGTAGTTATTTTATCAATTGAAATAACTCTTGCTTCAACCACGTTAGTCTTATCTTGAATTAATTCCTGAGCATATACCTGTTGTTGTATAGTAAAACAACTTAAAAATAAAAATAATCCTAAAGATATTTTCTTAAGAAGAAGCATTACTTTTTTATGCAAGTATTACAAATTCCAAACAAATCGAATGAATGATGTGTAATTTGTTTAAAATCTTTAACTTGTTTTAATGCTTTGGTAATCAAACTATCTGCATCACAACCAGTGAAGTCAGTTACTTTTTTACAATCAAGACATATTATGTGATGATGATCATTGTAATGGTCTACGGTTTCATACTCTGCCTCTCGCTTTCCTGTATCAACTCTCCGAATCAACCCTTTTTTTGTCATAGTTTCAAGTATACGATAAATAGTAACTTTATCACCAGAAAGTTTAGAAACTATATCTTTTACTGAAAAAGGTTTTTTATTTTTTGAAAGTAGATCAAGGAGTGCAATTCGGGAATCAGTTTTCTTGAGCCCTGCTTTATCTAAAAGAGTAATTGATCTAGTTACTTTTGATTTCATATATATACAATAGCGTTTATATAGTCTAAATGCAACTAAATTACAAAAATAAAAAGAGTAACGTATGTTACTCTTTTTTAATGTGAAAATAGATGTGACTAGCTATGCACCCAATAACTCCACCTAAAACAAAAGGGTGGATACTCCTTAGTACTTCTTCAGAAACTTCAACCTGAGAAGAAGTCAAGAAAATGAACAACAGTATCAATAGCGCACCACTCAAAATCAATGTTGGATTCTTTTTTAAATGCACTTTTATTTCATGATGCAAAAAAGTGAAATCCATTCCTGCATGAAAAATGTTACAAAGGAATGCTAAAAATAGTATTTTTGCAGAACCCCACTCAAACCACTCTATTGCCATATGGCTGAAAAGAATAACTATAGTTATTTTGTTTTTTCTTGCATGAGCAAGCATTGCAATAATAACCCCAAACCATAATGAATAATCTGATATATGTTCCCAACCATGAACAACTTTAATAATCAGGTAACAAAATAGGGGTAATGTAGAAACCAAAAGTTTTTGTTTTGTCATAGTTATTGTTTTTAGCATATTTTATTATTTAATTGTGAAAAGAATTAGGTGCAAATAAGTTGCATTTATTCAAATATATGCTATATTGCATCTAAATGCAAATGGGTTGCATTTAAATTGTTCTTTAACTTAAAAAATAAAAAAATGTGTAAAAAATGTCTAGACAAAGCCATTACAAATGGCTCGCTTGTTCAAATTCAAAAATCTGAACCTGCAATCACAGAAACTAATCATCGTACTATTTGGGGACCACTAGTGGAGTCAGATATCCCCTTATTGGTTAAATTTTATCCAATTTTCTCTGAGAGAGAAATGAGAGATTACGTAAAATTATTCTTTCAGCCACGCCTTTCTGAAGTTGTTGGACCACTTGAACTTGCCTATCGGATGATTCACGGTTTCTATTCAAAAATAAAAGGGTTAAATATAAATGTAGCTTATAATCCTTTGTCTGTCCTGGCAAACATTGAAGATCAGATTGTGCGAGTAAAAACAACAGAGTCTGAACTTCTACACAAAAGTATGGAAAAGTTAGCATTAAGGACAAAAACAATGCTGGGAATAAATTATTTATTTGGGAAGAAATTTAATCTTACCATAGCTTTCGCTTGTTCTTGTGGTGTTGGTGCAGTAAAGAGCCAAGACATCTTTCTTTTCCTTGATTCACAATATTACATGAACAGAGAGGGCAACGGTCGCCTGTATGACAGTGATATTGTTTCTGTTGGTGGAAATCTTTTTCATTGTAATTCAATCACGCAAGTTCCAAAAAGTATACTAGAAGCATCTGCTGATGTTGGAAAACCGGAGGTTGAATCTTATGTACGATATTACAATTGCGTAAATCAGATCATAAAGGATAATCCTGCAATAATTGATCTTTCGGTAACAAAAGAAACAAAAAACTTTTTTGACGGTAATTACTAAACTAGTAAAAAGGGGTGTATTAATACACCCCTTTTTTTATGTGTTCTTTTATATCAAAAGTAGAATCAATCTGCTCGTGTAATTTTAAATGAGGTTCTTTATTTGATTTTTTCATATGAAAATACAAAAGATTTTTGTAGAACAATTCCCAATTTTTTGTATGAATTTTTACATGAGAAAAAAGATCTTGTAACCCTTGCAATGTTTCTTTGTCTACTTCAGAAAATGGAACATTCTCCCCTCTTTCAGTTTTTCGTATATAGCTTGAGAGTGGAAATACTGCGACAGGTTTTTGTCCGATCGTATTTGTTATATAATCTATTTCTTCTTCGCTAGTTATTTGATTAGCAATCGGGTAAATAGACGCTTCTATACCAGTACTTTTTGCAATATTCACGTAGTCATTGAAAACACTTAGTGATTTTGCTGTAGGTTCTACTACTATATAAATAATGTCATAACTGATAAACATACCGGATGCCAAAGTATCTATTCCTGCTGTTAGATCCACAACCACATATTCATCTTCTTTATCTATCAAGTGGTTCAAATATATTTCTGCTCCCGACATGTTTACATGGTAGCACTGCTCTCCTAGAGTCTCATCTTGAGGTAACCCAACTCGCATCAAGCGAATACCATTTTTTTGTATCTCAAAACTTTTCAATATTTCATGTTCTTCTGTATAGCGTATAAGTTTCGAACCATTTCCAGGTGGAGTTGTTCGTTTAAATGAAATTACATCTTGTAATCTTGGATTAGTCCCTTTATAAACAGCAGAAAGTGTTTCAATTTGAACACCAAGTGGGGGTATAGAATTTACTTCGTCTTTTGTAAATCCGATAGATTCGCCAAGGTGCTGGTTTATATCACTATCAATAGCCAATACTGGTTGTTTTTGTGACTGAAGATATTTTATAAAAAGCGATGCAATAGTAGTCTTACCACTACCACCTTTCCCAACAAATGCAATTTTCATAATTAAAATATACAACTATTTTAATACAATTGCAACTAAATTGCATTTATATTAAAAATAAAATCTATAAATAATCTATATTTAAATATTTGTTATTTAATTCTTTTATTTAAAAAAATAAATGATATACTTTAAATATGGAAACCATAAAGTGGTCTGCTATTGAATACGAAGAAAAAGAAAGGGGTAATGATTGGTATTGGGCACTTGGCATCATAGTAGTCGCAGGAAGTGTCGCCTCTATTATTTTCGGAAATTATTTTTTTGCAATCCTTCTTGTATTAGGAGGAGGTTGTTTTGTGATGTTCTCAATCAAAAAACCAGAGATAGTGGAATACACTCTATCAGATAAAGGTCTAGAAATAAAAAGCCAAGTATATCCATACAAAAATATAAAAGCATTTTTTGTAAAAATGGATTACAAGCCTACCCTTTTCATAAAATCTTCAAAAGCTTTTATGCCAATACTTTCAATACCAATAGAAAATATTTCTCCAGAACAAGTTCGTGAAAAAATGTTACAAAATGAAATCCCTGAAGAAGAAATGAAGGAACATTTTTCAGAAAAAGTCATAGAGCGTCTTGGTCTATAAAATTTGGACTTTTTACTAAAAAGCTGGTAATGTATTGATATTGCTCGTTCAATGTCTTTAAGACTTGGATAGCTTTATTAACGCTGCTCTCGTCGTTCAATGGATAGGACGCAACTTTGCGGAAGTTGCGATGTAGGTTCGATTCCTACCGAGAGCACAAAAAAAATGGATGAAATTTACCCTATGAGAATAAACAAATACCTCGCTCTCAAACAATATTCTACGAGACGAGGTGCAGATGAACTTATTGAAAAAGGTCTTGTTTTTATAAATGGCAAAAAAGCAGTTCTAGGTAGTAAAGTATTAGAAAAAGACAAAGTCGAAGTAAAAGGCAGTAAGACTGAAACACAAAAAGAATATGTGTATTTTGCATATAACAAACCGATCGGAGTGATCACTCATTCACCTCAAGACGAAGAGCGTGACATTCAAGAAGCTATCAAAAAAACAGATATGCCGAAAGATGTCTTCCCTGTCGGTAGACTAGATAAAGCAAGCCATGGGCTCATCATTATGACCAATGACGGCAGAATAACTGACAAACTTCTAAATCCGAAATATATTCATGAGAAAGAATACTTAGTAAAAACAAAAAATAAATTGCGTTCAAGCTTCAAGAAAAATATGGAAGCTGGTGTCGATATCGAAGGCTATAAAACAAAACCATGTAAAGTAGAAATAGTTAGTGAATTTTCTTTTAAAGTCACTCTCACTGAAGGCAAGAAACATCAGATCCGTCGTATGTGTAGTGCGCTCTTTCAAGAAGTTGAAGATTTAAAAAGAATCCGTGTGCTCAATATCAAGCTCGGAAACATAAAGCCAAACTCTTATAAAAAAATCGAGAAGAAAGAATTGGCTACTTTTCTAGATCAAGTATTTCATCAATCCTAATTTGTTCTACGAACTCAGGAACGTGTGAAACGAGAATCATAAGACCTGTATAGTCATTTAATGCTTTGGCGATTATAGGTAAATGGCGGAAGTTTATGTGGTTGGTAGGTTCGTCGAGTATTAAAATTCCTGGCTTTTCAAGTACGAGGCGAGCGAAAGCGACGAGGCCTTTTTGCCCCTCAGACAAGCTTCCGATTTTCGTACGAATGAACTCTCCTGTTATTTGGAAACTCGCAGCGACAGATCGCATACGCTCTTCATCGAGTCTTTCCCCACCGATAGCCATAGCACTAGCGAGAGATTCGTACACAGTATGATCGAAATTTAAAGTAGAAAAATCTTGTCGATAATAACCGATTCTCAATCCATCTTTTATGGTAATTCCTTTCGAATTTCCACTAGCTAAAGTTTCAAGTAAAGTACTCTTTCCAATTCCATTTGGTCCTTTCAAAAGTAAATGTTTGTTTTTATTTAAAGAAATATTTACTTTATGTTTTACAACCTTGTGAGTCTTTGGGTCGAGAGTTGTAAACTCTGTAATATTTAAAAGCTCCCCTATCATATCTGTCTGTGCAGGGATAATGAATGGTCGTATTGCTTTATCTTCTTTACGTACATCAACTATTTCTTCTTCTAAATCTTCAGCGAGCTCACGCATACGGCGAGCAACGAGACGAAGTCTTCCTCCTTTGTGTGCAAAGACATTGGCTTGGTCTTTTTTCTCTTGGATAGTTTTCGCAAGCTGTGCATTTTTCATATTTTCTTTTTCTACACGAGCTTTGATATCTTTAACAACATTAAAATAGTTACCTACATATTGTTCTACTTTTCTAGTATGAACATCAAGATAGAAAACTCCTTCAGTGAAAGCATTCAAGAATTCTGCATCGTGAGAAATTACGATAACTGTCTTTTTGTAATCAATTAGGAATTTTGTAAGGTGTGCGATACCCGCTTTATCGAGATTGTTTGTCGGCTCATCGAGTAAAAGTAAATCAGGATTTTGAATAAGTGCACTTGCAAGTAAGAGTCTTGCTTGTTGCCCACCAGAGAAAGTTTTTATAACTCTGTCGTGTACTTTCTCATGACCTTTCAAATTTACAACTTCCAAAATATCATCAATTTTTACATCGATATCATATACTTTTTCTTTAAAAGATTTTTCAAAAAATGCACGGACTGTCAGATCCAAATCAGCGCGAGGTATGACTTGTCTTGAAAGTGCGATAGTCACACCTTTGACTATATTTATAATTCCGTCTTCGGGTTTTTTCTCTCCTGTAATTAGGCTGAAGATAGTACTTTTACCTGCGCCGTTTTGACCCATCAAAGTAAACTTCGCCCCACGACGAATAGAAAAAGAAACCTCTTCTAAAATAGGCTTGTTTACACTGTGTTCAAATGACACCTTATCAAATCTGACTATTGTTTCTTGAGACATAAAAATTATTCTTCTTGAGTGAAAGGTTCACCTTTTGCCCAAGCTTTGACTGTTTCATAATCTGCTTCACCGCAGATGAATTTCTTTGTTTGTGTGTTATAGAAAAATGGAACTCCTCCACACATATCTTTATCGAGGGCTTCTAGTTTTTTAGCATTTTCTTCATTATGCCAAACTTCAAAAATATCTACTTTCAAATTTTCTTCTTTTTCTACACGAGAAATAAGCTCATGCATCCTCTCACAATGAGGGCATTCTGTTCCATAAAATTCTAATAGATGACTCATGAGTCTTTTTAAATTTATTTAACTGATTTAGATAATCTAGATTTTCTGCGGTCAGCTGTGTTCTTTTTTATTACACCTGATTTTGCAGCTTTATCGATAGCCTTAAAAGCAAGAGATAACATTTTCTCTGCTTCTTTTTTATCTGTTTTCACAGATTTGTCTATCTTCTTGATTACTTCTTTCATAGCGCGCTTGCGACGATCATTAAAAACCTTCTTTCGAAGTGATCCACGCATTGCTTTTTCTGCTGATTTTGTTATTGGCATATACATAAACATACCAAAAATCTCAAAAAAAGGCAAATGCGGGTATGTATTTGATTTGCTATACTAAGACTATGATCGGAAGCATAAATGGTAAAATAATATTCAAAAATCTGAAATACATTATCGTCGATGTCGGTGGTGTTGGCTATAAAATAAGTGTATCTCTCGAAACTTTATCAGAAAATAGAAAAATCGGTGATGAAATATTCCTCTGGATTCACACAATAGTACGAGAAGATGCTTTAGACCTATATGGTTTCGTAGATCCTAAAGAACTAGAATTTTTTGAAATGCTCATAAGTGTGTCTGGTATAGGACCAAAATCAGGACTTGCGATACTTGGCGTTGCTAGTATGGAAACATTAAAGAAAGCTATAGCAACAAGTGATACTTCATATTTAACAAAGATCTCGGGTATCGGTAGAAAGACTGCAGAAAAAATAGTTATCGAACTTCGCGACAAAATGGGAGAAGAAAATAAAGACATTTCTCTACAAGGTGAGATGGACGCTCTCGAAGCACTCAAAGCTCTCGGCTATTCACAAAATGAAGCTCGTGATGCACTAAAACAAACAATATCAAAAGATATTAATTCTAAAATAAAAGAAGCTTTGAAAATTTTGGGAAGTAAGTAATTACTTTTTGAAAAAATAATTCTTGATTCCATTTGCAGTTAATTCAGACATCGTCTTGTATGACTTATGGCGCATAGTGCTATTTGCAAACCTGTAAATATATCCGTATTCAATCAAAACACTTCGTGTGTTTTCTGGAAGAGTATTATTTGCTCCGAGTGCTATCAATTTTTGATCTGGAATAATTCCATTTTTTTCTTCTTCATAAGTACTAATAGCGTATTTTTTATGAATTTCTTTAAATAAAGATTCTGCTAACGGTAAACTTTTTACTGAGTTTGGCATCTGACTATCAGGAACATAAATAGCAAAACCTTTATAATCACCAATCTCCCATTTATTGTTACGAGGATAATCATTGAAATGCACATGTATCATTGCATCAATTTTATTTTCCCCTGCCCATTTATTGAAACCATACAAATTCATAGCAACACTTTCATTT
>JACCDG010838862.1_pt1 | contig 12564 bp, 12 predicted proteins | sample 7442471 | NCBI WGS metagenome assembly JACCDG01 (sample SAMN15323444, study PRJNA562643) | freshwater metagenome | isolation source: river surface water | place: USA:Blue River Watershed | collected 2017-08-17 | reverse complement strand
TGGAAATTGTAACTTTTACCAAGCTCTATTTTGTCGCGAAGTTTTGCTTCACTCGTAAAGAGGGAATTATGGACGAGTCCAGCAACACCTTCTTTGATTGATACGAGCGCGCCATGTTTGTTGTATTTGATGACGACACCTTTGATGATGTCTCCTTTTTTCAATTTGCCTTCAAATTCTTTCCATGGATTTTCTTTGAGTGCTTTGATAGAGAGTGAAATTTTTCCATCTTTTACTTCTATAATTTTCGCACGGACAGGATCACCAACTTTGAACATTTGTTTCAAGTCTTCAACGAGACCCCAGTCGATCTCTGAAATGTGGACCAATCCTTCGAGCCCTTCTTCGAGTTTGAGGAATACTCCAAAGTCAACGAGTCCTGATACAGTAGTTGCTACTTCATCACCCAATTGGTATTTACCGATGAGGCTGTTCTTTTCTTCTGTATTATTATCCTTTTCAGAAAAGATGAGCTTACCTTCTTTTGGACTTGCAGTGATGATGTGTGCAGCGATTTTCTTGCCGATCAATTTGCGTAATTCTTTCAAGATTTTTTCTTTATCACTGTCTTCTACACGAGGATAGTGGTCGGTACTAAGCTGTGATGCAGGGAGGAACCCAACGATACCTTGCCAATCAATGATGAGCCCACCTTTGTTGGCGTCTTTGATGACGATATCAAGAGGAGTTTTTGCTTTCATGTATTTTTCTGCATCGCCCCAGATGAGTGCTTGTTTTGCTTCTTTGAGTGAAAGTTCGACGTATCCGTCTTCATTTTCTACCATGACGATTTTCGCCTTAACGATATCGCCGATGTTCATTTTTTTGATGATATCTCGAGTGTTCATGAATTCACGTCCGTAGATAATTCCTGTACGGAATGGACGGAGGTCAATGTATACAGAAGACTTTTTGATATCGATCACTGGTCCTTCTACAAGCATATCGACTTGTAGTGGAGCCATACTTTTTTCGTATAAATTCTTTATATCTGTCATAAATTAAAAAAACCGCTTATTGCGGGAAAGATCGTAGCCCTCATTCGCCCCATAGGAAACTACTAAAGATTACTCTACAATCTAACTGCTAATACACTATATATACATCATTTTCCTCAAAATTGCAAGAAAAAAAGGCAAACCAAAGGTCTGCCGATTTCGTGGGTTATTTATGTCCTACTATCACATTGGTTTAAAGTTTCATAACCTTAAACCGAGTAGGAACATTCTTTATCGATACTATATATACTCCATCAGGAAGCACAGACATATCAATTTTTTCATTCATGAAAACAGATTTTTCCAAAACTGTCTGCCCAACAGAATTTATTATTACAATTTCTGTCGGTTCAGTAAGTCCATTAATCTGCATATAATCAGTTGCAGGGTTAGGGGATACAGATACTTCTACAGTATTTACCTCTAGACTGCTGGATGAAGTTGGTGTCGCTACAATTTTCGTCCCCATATTCTGTAGCACAAAACTTTGTGTCACCGTTGATCCAACTACATGACCATATATCGTAATATATGGTTGGTAGTTTTGTCCAACAACTGCATTTGTTGCTAGATTAGTAAATACCATAAATGTGTCATACTGATTATTAACCAAATTTGATATGTTGCTAAACAAATTGACATATGATGCACTACCAATAGTATTACCGAATTGTAGAGTACTGTTTTTCCTCTGAACTTTGAGGTTAGTACATTTATTTGGATTTCCAGTACCCACCATTTCAACTTTCACACTGTCCATTTTGAATGGACAGTTATTGTCGATTGCAAATGCACCCAGAGTACTGAGAGACCCAGGGTATATGTATATCGGTGTTGGGTCCTCTACAACAGTAGTGGTGCATACAGTAATAACTGGATTATCAATGGTCATAATCTGACCAAGTGAATCCTGGGTAATCGTCGCCCCAGCTGGCACGTTGGTCACCAGATTAAAATCCATCTGGATAGTTGTCATGTCAGGTGCATTTGGGTCAACATCACCGATTATTTTGTAATTGGTCGTGCCTTGTGAGAGTACGTCGTTAAACACTATGGCACTATTTGTACCCAGTGTTGGTAATGTACTGCCCAATTGTTGTGTAGCTTTCATAAATTTAACATTCGTGATATGTCCATTCGGGCACGAACCGATATTATTCAATACACTATATATAGTGCTAAATGTACATCCGCTCGTGTTACCATTAACCGTTAGGTTAAATGAAGCTAATACAACTCCAGTCCCAGGTGTAATCATACTGTTTTGTACTGTAGTGTCTTTACTGATATGCAAGTTGCAACCATACACTGTGACTACTGGTCCAGTTAATGGACCAAGGATCTGTGTGACATTTGAACTATCATTGAGTATGACAGTCATTTCACATTGAATAGTCTGGTTAATTTGAGCGTTCGTACCTACAGTAGCTTTCACCACTAAATCTACTGTATCATTAGGGTTAAGCGACATTATTACTGATGAAGCTACGGTGATACCATTTGCAAATGATATATTCATAACAAATAATCCATCTTTATACAATCCAAAGTTAAGTGAACTATCTAAAGCAGAGCCAGTTTTTTTGAATAAAATTGTGGTCGTTTGCCCACCACAACTACCGGATATCATTTGACTATGATAAACAGTATCATTTACATTTATACTAATTAATTGAGCATAGTCATTAACTAAGCTATCATTAAAGTTGCATTGTGCATTGCTTTTTGTGAAAAAGCATAAAACTGTGAGAAGGGAAAGAATAATCTGTTTCATTATTGAGTTTATTTTTTGTTGTAAATTTTGGTACTATTATGTCACAATACTTGAAATTTTGCAAGTTTTGTATCTTTCTATAATCAATCTGATTTTTCTACTTAAAAGAGTTTGAGTCTATGCTATACTCTATATATGATCATATCGTATTTCGGAAACCACTATATAAAAATGAGCCAAGGTGATACCGTATTGGCTATCAATCCACCAGCCAAAGGTTCGATGGCCAAAATCCCACGTTTTGGTGCGGCTATTGTATTGTGTTCCAATCACCATAGTGATTACTACAGTACAGAACAAAACAGTTATGGTGACCAAACACCACTGATTATCAATGGCCCAGGGGATTATGAATCCAAAGAAATCCTTATCAAAGGTATAGCGACACGAACAACACTCGATTCCAAAGAATACATCAATACTATCTATTCTGTTCTCATGGAAGGGATTACTATTTGTGTATTGGGTCCACTCGGTGAAACTCTCAAATCCGGAGATAAGGGCCAAATCGAATCCCCAGAGATCCTCTTTGTTTCATTGCGTGAAGGTACACTATCACCAGCTGAATTATACAAATTGGCTGTATCATTTGAAGCCAATATAATCATACCAGTTGACTATACACAGAAAAACCTCGATGCATTCCTCAAAGAAGCCGGTACCACCAAACCAGAAACAGTAGACAAATTAACCCTCAAGAAAAAAGATATTTTTGGTAAACAAACAGAAATAATCGTTATTACCGAAAGTAATTAAATACGCTATACTATAGACTATGAGAAAGCATATTGTACATCACACCAAACGCATCGTCCGGCATGTTCGGAATAAGCCGTATGATTCACGGATACAGATTATCAGATTCATGACTCTGTTTTGTGGAGGATTGATTGTACTCCTCTGGATTACATTGCTCAAAAGACAATTACACATAGATCCAGTAACTCAAAAGTCTGATGTAGCAACCAAAAATCTCTTTCAAGAACAAATTATCCGTGTCTATTCTGGGGCGAAAGGTGACAAAACAACTAATAAAGAAAATAGTAAATAAAACGTATGGCAAAAAAAACAACTACACAAAATCATAGTGACGACCCTATCCCAACACCTGAACGTATTTCAGTAGTGCCTGTTGATATCATCGCCGAGATGAAAGAGTCCTACATCAACTATGCAATGTCGGTCATTACCGAACGTGCTCTTCCTGATGTCCGTGATGGATTAAAGCCAGTACACAGACGCATCCTCTATGCCATGCACGAGATGAACCTTACCGCTGGCAGTAAGCCCAAAAAGTCTGCTGCAGTTGTCGGGGATGTATTGGCCAAATATCATCCACATGGTGATGTTGCTGTATATGATTCTATGGTTGGTATGGCTCAGGAATTTTCATACAGATATCCGCTTGTGTTAGGGCAAGGTAACTTTGGGTCTATTGATGGTGATAATCCTGCGGCAATGCGTTATACCGAAGCCCGCATGTCAAAACTCTCTGCAGAAATGCTCCGAGATATAGAAAAGGAAACAGTAGATTTTCGTCCCAACTATGATGCTACTCGCAAAGAACCTATCGTGTTACCAACTGCTATCCCATCTTTCCTCCTCAATGGGACGCTCGGTATCGCTGTCGGTATGGCGACAAATGTTCCACCGCACCATTTGGGTGAAGTCATCGATGCGACTATTCACCTCATAGATAATAAAGATGCAACAACCGACGACCTGTTGCAGTTTGTCAAAGGTCCTGATTTTCCAACAGGTGGGCTTATTTTCAGTACTCCAGAAATGAAACATGCATACGCAACTGGTCGTGGTGGTGTCGTGACCCGTGGTGAAGCAGAAATTGTCGAACTCAAAAGTGGTTTGTCTCAGATCGTCATTACGTCTATCCCATATCGTGTCAACAAACAGAATTTGGTTGTGGCGATAGCCGAACTCGTCCAAGAGAAAAAGCTCGAAGGTATCAAAGGCCTCCGTGATGAATCTACTCGTGATATTCGGGTAGTAATCGACCTCAAAAATGGTGTTCACCCACAAAAGGTGCTCAACTATCTGTATAAACACACACAACTCGAACAGTCATTTCACTTTAACCTCGTTGCGCTCGTTGATGGAGTACCACAGACACTTTCGCTTAAAAGTATTTTGGCTGAATTCATATCCCATCGTGAAGTTGTCGTTCGCCGACGCACAGAATTCGATCTGCGTCGTGCACAAGAAAGAGAACACATTTTGTTGGGGCTCAAAAAAGCACTCGATCATATCGACCGCGTGATCACTATTATCCGTGGGTCCAAAGACGCAAGTATTGCAAAAACAAATTTGATCAAAGAATTCAAATTCTCTGATATTCAAGCAACAGCAATCCTCGAAATGCGACTTCAGAAACTCGCCGGGCTCGAACGTAAAGCAGTCGAAGAAGAGTTAAAAGAAAAGCAAAAACTCATCAAAGAATTCCAATCCATCCTCGCAAGTCAAAAGAAAATTCGTGAAATCATTTCACAAGAATTAATCGCGATCAAAGAAAAGTACAATGATGAACGTCGATCCAAAATAATCCGTGGTGGTGTCAAAACCATCAATGAAGAAGACCTTATTCCAGAGAAGGAGTCTGTACTTGTCTATACCCAAGGTGGCTATGTCAAACGTACTGATCCAGGCGAATACCGTTCACAGAAACGTGGTGGGGTAGGTGTAGTAGACCTAGAAACCAAAGAAGAAGACTTTGTCACACTCCTTATCAATACCAATACACATAGCGATCTTCTCTTTTTCACCAACCTCGGTAAGGCGTATCAGATCCGTATGTTTGATATTCCCGAAGGCCGTCGCGCAACAAAAGGTAAATCTATTATGAATTTCCTCCAGCTGGCAACCGATGAAAAAGTCATGTCTATCCTTCCAGTAGAAAAAGACAAAAAAAGCAAAGACCAATACCTCATGCTCATTACTAAAAATGGTACGGCCAAAAAAATGTCGTATGATCATTTCAAAGACGTACGTCGTAATGGACTCATCGCTATCAAACTCGATGATAATGATTCATTACAAGGAGCACTCCTGACAGAGAAAGGTGACAGTGTCATGGTAGCGACCGTTGGTGGGCAGGCTATTCGTTTCAAAGAAAATGATATTCGTGAAATGGGCCGTACAGCCGGTGGTGTACGTGCAATGAAACTCGGCAAAAATGATCAGATTATCGGTATCGGAGTAGTCCAGAAAGATTTGGAAAAGACATCATATTTCATGACACTTTCTGAAAATGGCTATGGTAAAAAGACAGAAATAAAAGAATACAAAATACAGAAACGTGGTGGCTCTGGTATCAAGACGACCAAGATAACAACCAAAACCGGCAAACTCATAGGTGGTATTGTAGTAACGACAGAAGAAGAATTGATCGCTATGTCTAAAAAAAGTCAGGTTATTCGTACATCACTTGATTCTGTACCCAACCTCGGGCGGCAGACTCAAGGCGTCACGATTATGAAACTCCGCACAGGGGATAGCCTCGCATCGATTGCTTGTTTGTAATTTTTGCATTTTATTTTTTGCGGCGTATACTATAGATAATGAAACAAAACTTTCAATACATTGTCATGGGTGTTTTTGGGATATTTATATTTTTGGCTGTACTATTGTTTTCTGGTGCAATCAAACTACCTGGTGATACACCGAGTACACCACCGCTTACCAACAAGGCATTGATGATATGGGGTACACTACCACGCGAAGCCGTGACGGATGTGATCAGTGACTTTGCCCAGACCAACCAAATGACACTCAACTATCAGGAAAAAAATGTCGAATCAATCGATCGTGAAATCAGTGAAGCCATCGCTGCGCAACAAGGCCCTGATATCGTGCTCGCACCTCATGAATTACTCATCAAACATGAATCCAAATTCGCCCATATTCCATACACCACATTTCCAGATAGATCGTACCGTGATCTCTATATAGATGAATCACGACTCTTTCTCTATCCAGATGGGATACTTGCATTTCCTGTATTGATTGACCCGATGATATTTTATTTTAACAGGGTAAGTTACAATAATGTGGCATTACTCGATCCACCCAAGACATGGCAAGAAGTATCCAACAATGTACTCAAACTCAACCGTAAAACAGGCACCGAAACAATCCTCGAATCAGGTCTACCTATTGGGATTTTTAGTAATGTCCGTCATGCCAAAGATATTATTGCATTACTGTTGCTCCAGACAGGGAATCCTATTGTGTCTACCCCTATGGATACAAATGCAACGACGACAGAATACACAAGCACACTTCTCGACCCTGCACCTGGTACCAATGTACCAGCACTATCGTATGTGATACAATTCTTCACACAGTTTACCGATCCACTGAAAAATAGCTATTCGTGGAACAGGGCAATGCCCGAAGCACTCGATGCATTTGCGAGCGAACAGGCAGCTCAGTATATTGGTTTTGGGAGCGAGATCCCACAGATCGCACAGATCAACCCTACTATTAACTTTGACGTTGCGACTATTCCCCAAGCCGAAGGCCTCCGGAGTAAAAAAACATTTGGCCGTATGTACGGACTCGCTGTTGTCAAAGCATCACGCGAACAGTTTGCAGCATTTCAGACAGTATTACTGATGAAAGATAGTGATTTTTCTGGTAAATTACTCAATAGTACACAGGCATTGTATCCTATCGCTCCGGTCCGCAAAGATTTATTGACGACAGTCCCACCAACCAAATGGGGCCCTATTGTGTATGGATCAGCGATTATTGCTACAGCATGGCTTGATGTCAACTATGTAGACACCAATGCTATTTTTGCAAATCTGATTACTCAGGTGAATCGTAATACGAGCGACATACAAAATGCCATGGATGAGGCCCATGCATTGATGAATGATTTATTGCATTAATTATTGTATACTAGAAATATGAATTATATACAAAAGAGCATGATCATATTGGTAGTCGGATTATTTTTAAGTCCTATTTTTTCTTTTGCTCAGGCTCCGTATATACCACCGATTGATGTGACAGCGATAGAAAATAGTATTGCTGGGAGTTTTGATGTTACACTCGACCCAGATCTTTTCGCTTTGACAACAAAAACAAGCTTTGTTGTCGCAGGAACCATCAAAGCACATACACAAGCCAAACCAACCCTTGCAATAGCCTATGGCCCAGACAAAGACCATGTACAGCTCGACACACAGACAGTATTCAATGGTGCGATGAATGTTGGTGATGTCGCTGCTTTTAAATCCAAACCAGTATCAATTATTTCTATACAAAATAATCTCAAAAATAATGAAGTGTATTTTGCTCTTGTAAACAAATACAACATCAATACCATATACGCCAGCCAAACAGTGAGCCTCAACCCCAATGATGGTAAAACAGTTTTTTATAATGAAATGGATAAAACAACCAAAGCTCCCGATATGACAATAGAAGACCATGGAGCATTACTCGATGGTATCTGTACTGATGTCAGTACATGCGGGTTTAATGATCTGATCAAACTCGTGACGAGTTTCTGGAAATTTATCATTATCATTATCGTACCGATGATCGCTGTCATGACTGCGTGGATAGGGTATAACTTTATGCAGAGCGGATCCGAATACAAAGAAAAAGCCAAAGACATGGCATTTAATATGATAAAAGGTGTACTCCTTGTTATTTTTGCATGGTTTATTGTTAATACAATACTTAAATTTACATTGGGTGATAATTATGATTGTTATAGCTTCCTTGGTACAGGTAAAATCACTAATGATAGTACTTGCGCTATGGGAGATAAGTAATATATAATTGGTGTATGAAAAAATATATTTTTACTTTAGCATTTATCTGTGTGTTAAGTTTTGGTTTTGTTGGTGTTGATAATGTCAATGCACAAAAAAACACAATTGGTAATGATAAGAACCTCGGTGCAACAAACACAATTGGTAATGATAAGAACCTCGGTGCAACAAACACAATTGGTAATGATAAGAACCTCGGTGCAACAAATGATGTAACCGTTGATAAACTCAAAGATCCATTGGGTGAAAGTACCACACTCGAAGGTATGCTCTTGCGATTGTTTGATATTATTTTCTACATTGGTATTCCTGTCGTGGCATTTTTCCTTATTTATAGTGGATTTATGTTTGTTGTGGCCCAGGGTCGCCCAGGCGAGATAGAAAGTGCCAAACGTAGACTCGGCTGGACAATAGTCGGGGCAATACTTCTCCTCGGTGCTTGGACTATATCCCAAGCTATCAAAGGAACGATTGATGATATCAAAAAAGGCGCCGTTACGACGACACAAACAAATAACAAGAAGTAATACGTATGAAAAAGTTTCTTGCAATTATACTCACATATATGGTGCTCAGTACGAGCCTGCCTTCGGTAGTATTTGCACAGTCACCATTTGGTGGACCACCACAGAACCCGACAGACCCTGGTCTACCCACTAATCCTGGCACTGGTGGAGCACTCGACAACCCGACAAGCCCTGGTAATACTGCAGGTGTAGGCAATCCCACCAACCCTGGCACAGGTGGGTTGCTCGAAAACCCGACCAACCCTGGTGCCGTAACCGACCCGACTGGTGGCACTGCAGCTGGTACAGGTATAGATGCTGGTACAGGGATTGACCCTACTACGGGGCTCCCGATAACACCAGGGCTCACTGCAACAGGTAATGGACTTTTGCCTCAATCTCTCGGAGTGAATGGCCATGTGGGGGTTGGTCAACCCAATGGCCCAGGGTATGTACTCTATGCAGGGGGTGGTAATTATCAGAATTTCTGGGAATACCTCAAAAGCCTCGTATCTTTGAACGGTCAGGACAATCAATCCACCTATCAAAACCAGGAAACAATAGTTGATCCTGCAACGGGCAATGTAGTACCATATACTGTTGGCACCACACCTAAAACAGTCACTATAAAGAACACAAGTAGCAGCGCATTTTGTAACAGAGATACATCGAACAAAACAGTCAATGGTTACATCAACTTTGCTATCTGCCTTGGGCTTATTATCATCCCTATTATTGTATCAGCTATTGTACTCTGGTTTATGTTCGGCGCAGTACGGATATTGGGCGACAATAAAACAGAGAATAGAAATGAATACAAACAATTCCTGGGTTGGGGATTATTTATCATTTTTATTGCATTATCTTTTATCGGTATACTTGCATTCTTGTCAAAAACATTGGGATTGTAGTATAATAACCATAGGTGAAAAACCTTATTATTAATAATTATAATATATTGTATATATGAAAAATCTTAAAAAATTGGCTCTCGGTGGTGGAGCACTTCTCCTTCCTCTGTTTGCATTTGCGCAAGGACTTCCTCCTGGTGCATCACAATTAGAAGGATGGATTGTCGGTATTCGTAACCTTATCAACATGCTCATTCCTATCGTATTGGCGCTCATCTTCCTTATGATCGTATGGAATGCAGTCAAACTCGTCAATGCTGATGGTGAAGAAAAAGCAGAAGTTCGTGGTAGTTTGATCAATATGATCGTCGTTTTCTTCGTCGTTATGTCACTCTATGGTATTGTCTACTTTATCGGTCGTACACTCGGTATCGGCCAAGGTGGTACCGCTGCTATCCCTTGTGTGACTGGTACATATGACCCTGTAGGTAAAGTCTGTCGTTAATACTCTATGTTCTCTATTGCGTACGCTGCTGATGCCACAGCCAAATATACTATCAAAAGTCTCTCTACAAGCTTCATCAAAGTTGTAGTAAATCCTTTTGTCATACTTCTGGCTGTTGTCGCTGTGGTTATTTTCTTGTGGGGACTGCTCCAATTCATGGCCAATGCCCATAGCGAGGAAGCCCGCGAGACAGGCAAAAAGCATATGATTAATGGTATTATCGGACTGTTTGTGATGATATCTGTCTACGGTATCATGTATATGATTACCAATACATTTGGCTTCAAAAGGCCTGATGTTACCAACCTTCAAGGTGAAGGTAAAGCATATGAATTCAAAAAATCTTTTGATATCAAATAACACAATCAATACTCGATACAAATAGGGAATAAAAAAAAGCCAATGGATATAAAGTCCATTGGCTTTTTGGTTATTTTCTGCTTTTTCTACTTTCGATTTCAAAATATTTTGCTGTATCATCTAGACCAAAGTAAGATTCAGAAAGCCCTTGAGCAGCTAATAGAACCCGTATTTTTTCTATTTGTTCTTTATCACCAATTAGTTTTGCATTGGCAATCTGACCTTTGATCCTTATTTTTTCAGCTTTATTTATGTATGTATTTTCAGTTTCTGCACCTTTTGCTTTGATATATCTAGGATCATTAATCGGCTTATCAATCCTTACCTTATCAACCTTATAGTATCGTATGTTGACCTTCTTTAGATCTTCATTTAACTGATCAGCAAGACTTAATATTCCATTTTCTTCAGCTTCAAGTAACTTCTTTACTTTTAATGCGTTATCTAAGTCCTCAGGCTTTTTACCAGAAACTTTGAGTCCCAGTGTGTCTAATCCTTCTTCTCTTATTGTTTCCATGAACTCTTCAAGACTAAACACATTAAGCTGGTCAGCATATTCTATATCTGTTGATAAAAAGATAGACATAAAACCAAATGCGATTTCAAAACCACCATCAAGAGGAAAGGTTAAAGCTTTATTCTCATTTGTAATTTTGAGTACTTTTCTTTTTGAATCAAAGCCAACAAATGCCCCCTCACTTTTTTCAGAACCATGATCCCCAGGTTTTTCGTCACCAGGTGAGTATATTTCCCATGATAGTAAATAATAACCAGGAATAATTTCAACAGTATCAATTGTTCCATTTTCATCTTGTTTAATTTCTTGATAAGAATCATCTAGAACCGGGATAGGTCCACTTTTTATTGTGGATTCAGGTACAATAGTTAGAAAACGAGCATTGTGTCCTATTTGTGAGCCTGCATATATGGCCCATAATATTGTCGGTACTATGAACTGTACGACTTTATAAAAATGATGGTCCACAGTGTAGTAAACTAAGAAACATAAATTTAAAAATAAAAAAATCACTTTAAATATAAATATTTCTTTTTCGTATTTATACACGAGCCCTGTTTTTATAAATTCAGTTACAATAATTGTAACCAACATTAATACAATAATCCCTATCTGAATTAGACAGAAAGGAGATATTAGATTTTCGATAAATTTCATTGTTGCGTTTTTAAGGGTTAATAGTTTTTTTTCTTCTTAGATAGATATAGCCTGACTCATTAGTATGATTAATGAAAATGTTTGTTGCACATCTATCAATTTCAGTTTTAGGATCAATTGTACTGTTTAGTTTAACTGTATCACCACTACAAAGAGTAACTAAGTCAAGTGGTAAATCATTGCATCTGAAGTGAACAGCATGTGCAGTATCAATTTTTAATATCACTGTTTGCTTGCCTTCAATTTTAATTTTTATTTCTTCTCCCTCATCGAGATCTTCAGCTGAAACTTCTTTTTCAGTTGGTTTAATGTTTTTAGGTGAAGATGTCTTCGAATCTAGTATTTCTACATTTTCATCATTAATAAAAGCGAATGTAAGACAAAATAATATTATAGGAATTAGAGCATATAGAAGTGTTTTCCAACTAAATTTTTTTACTGCCTGTTTAGGTTTCTCATTATGAGGTGCTTCTGTGTGTGGATTTTTTGACATGATTAATTTTTTTGATATACCGACTTCCTTCGGGCCGGATTTTGTTAAAGAATTTTAAATATTTGTATATATTATAACAAATTAAAGATAAAAGTCAAGGTA
>JACCDG011147109.1_pt1 | contig 12569 bp, 6 predicted proteins | sample 7442471 | NCBI WGS metagenome assembly JACCDG01 (sample SAMN15323444, study PRJNA562643) | freshwater metagenome | isolation source: river surface water | place: USA:Blue River Watershed | collected 2017-08-17 | reverse complement strand
GGAAGATTTTCTTCACTCGATCCACGAGCATCTTTACAGTATCCCAATGCAAAGTTTGTCCAGCCAATTCCTTCTTCTGCACCCACCGCAACGCCATCGGCGCTATCGACCCATGGATAATGGGCAATTTCTGGCCATGGATTTTCGCAGAGCATCACGGTTACCGCTTCGAATCCGGAAATTGTATCGTTTGTTTCAATACCCACCGTATTATTTTCGATGGTAAGCGTTGCTGTTACATTCGCTTCACCGTTTTCTCCTGCGGGACTTACCGTTGCACGATCAGGGTTTGTAGAATCTTGTGCTACTTCAAGCACTTCTTCGTCATCAACCTCCCAAGATGACCATGTCCAATCGTACACTCCTTCTATTGGCGCGATTTCTTGCACGCTTCCGTCAACATACGAAATTGCCGTTGCGGTAAATATGTGAGATTCGTCGAGTGACGACAATCTTCCCGGATTATTTTCATCGGTATCGAGAACATTCACTCCTTCTGCGGCACAAATTTCCGATCCTACAAAAAACGTTTGATCGCTCGATCCGTTCATGCCAACTCCGTATCTTGTTTTAACGCCTTCAATTTCACCATCGGTGATATCAGAATCTCCCTCAACAACGAGCGTGTATTCGCCTCCCGCAACCATGAGTTCACTCGCTCGCATGTACACACGATACGCAGCCCCATCGGTTTCATCGCTTAATTCCACCGTTTGCACGTATCCTTCAATCGGCAAAATACAGTCTCCCGCTGTTGCGAGCACATCTCCTCCAAGAACAAGGCTCTTTATTGCCTTCCATGTACGCGCGAAGAATCCCCCTGGTGCTTGCACGAGGGTCGCGTGTGTTGTAGGGCATGATCCACCGACGGAATCGACGTTCAGCGATGCATACATGCGGTAACTTGTTTCACCGTCTTCACCTTTTTCATATCGGAAGTCGGCAATATCCATGGGCTGTGAAAATACCCCGTATATTGCCGCATTTCTACACACATCTCCACCCGCTGGATTCAGGCTTACCGTAGGGCGATCCATACAGCAACTTCCTGTTCCTACGCCTTGCGTTGCAGGATCGTTACAGTCAGCATCGGAAGATGCCGCACAGAACAAGGTCCATTCCGCCTCTGCGGTAAACGACGAACTTTCTTCGGTAGATCGTACCGTAGCCGTTGCTCTTCCTGTTTCTTCGCTTACTTCAAATACCGCAGTACTTGCAATTGCCGCAACCTGCACAGGGTCAATTCTTCCATCTCCCGATGCCCCGCTTTCGCAAGCGGCGACTTCACCCGTTCCTACTACTCCATCGCCACAATACGATGGCTCACCGTATCTTGCAGATGATCCTTCGCGCACACAACGCGCGGAACATCCGTCACCATTTTCTGTATTTCCATCTTCACACTCTTCACCCGTTCCTATAACTCCATCGTTACAGGTTGATGGCGTTGCATATCTTAATGAAGAACCTTCCAAAAGACAGTTCGCCGCGCATCCATCGCCGCTTTCTGCATTGCCGTCATCGCAAGATTCATACGGGTCGTCGAGCGCGCCATCACCACAAATTGCGCCACCAATACTTGCAAGCGTTGGCGTTCCTTCGTTTGTACACGAAGAGGAACAGCCGTCGTTATTTCGGGCATTTCCATCGTCGCATTCTTCACCTGCTCTTGTCGCACTGTCGTATGCGATATCGCTATTTCCACAAGTTGCGCCAACGGCGGCAGACCCTTCTGCAAGACACGATTCTGAACATCCGTCGCCGCTTGCTGTATTTCCGTCGTCACAGTCTTCAAATTCTGTAATCACTCCATCTCCGCATCCGGCACGTACCGCTAAACACGATCCTGTGGTACAGCTTGCGGCGAGCGACATACATGCCGCGCCATCGCCGGAACATTGATACGTTACTGCATCAGATCCTTCGCGCAAACAACTTGCAGAACATCCGTCACCATCGGCAACGTTTCCATCTTCACATTCTTCTCCTTCTAATCTTTCAAGAACTCCATCGCCACAAATCGCTTCATATGGAGAGCTTCCCATTGAAGTACATGATGTTGTGCATCCCTCCGCTACCGCAGCTGGATCGGTGTCGGAGAAAGCAGTTCCCATCCATTCGGCAACGATTGTTGATGCGTTGTCATCGTTATTTTCATCTTCGATTGGATTCTCCCAGCTCCATGCATAGCTATATGCGTCGAGCAACTGACCTGAAACAGAACATACATCGGCTTCTCCGTATGCCTGTGCAGTAAATACTTTTTGATCTCCAATTTCTGAAGAAAGTGCTGAAAGCGGATTCATGGAGACACGCTCTACCGCACATACTGAAGCATCTTCACGTACTCTGAATGTCCATGAAAAATCGTCCCCGTAATTGGTGCGAATAAGCGGCACTCCGCTTTCGCTCATTACATCGCCCGAAACAATTACTCGATAGTATTTCGTTGGAGAAAGTGTTGATGGCAACGTGAATGAGAATCCGGTACATGCGCCATCTTCACTTAATGAGCAGCCTACCGTAGCTCCGGTCACTTCGGTTATTGAAGTACAGAGCTCGTTCGTGCACATGTATAGCGACGCTCCCGATTCTACCGACGCAGGATCCATTGCAATGTTAAAGTTTGCACCCACCGTTGCGTTCACGCATGCCTCAGTACAATTTGGGAAATACTGCGAAATGTAGGGGTCGCTGAAATTCACATGCAAGGTACCGCTTCCTTGACGCGCGCTTGCGCGCTCTTCAGCAGTTACCGCCGACGTTCCTTCTGCCAATGCCTCCACCGTTGCACATGCGGAACTTCCTCCTGCACAATCCGCGGATGACGTTACAAAGCCTACATAGCTTTCATCAATATCCCATCTCCATACGTAATCATCTGCGCGAAGCACATTACAGTCGGCAATAGGAAGTGCGGCAAATTCTTGCGTTGCATTTACTACCGTTAATGTTTTTTCGCTTGGAGATACTACAACGCGCTCCACTTCACAGTCTGCCGTATCGCTCTTTGTGGTAAATGTCCACGATTCTTGATCTCGCAAGGTAACCCCCTCTATCGACATTGCGGTAGTTGCAACGCTAACTTGATACGTTGTTGCAACATCAAAATCGCTTCCCGGGGTAAAGGTTACCGACGTTGGCGCTGTGCTATATGTACCTGAAACTCTCTCCGTATCTCTACATGGTCGATCTCCTCCCGCGGTACATTTTTCTACAATAAGTGCGTCGTCGAGTGTTCCTTCATTCATTTCTGTTGTGAACTCTACATATACCTGTGCATTTACACACGCCTCTTCACTGAAGCGCTCGTTTGGTACGGCACTTACCACCGATTCAGAGCACGCCACGATAACCTCTGGGACATCGGGGATTTCTCCTGAAGAAAACGACCATGCATATGCCGCAGTCTCTAACGATGCCGCAACTTCACTCGCGGTTTCTCCTACACCAAATCGTATAGCATTACTCTCTTGTCCTGCGCTATTTTCTACCGTAAGCGAGCCTGTTTCCGCGGCATCGGGAACAAGGAGCGTTATTTCTTCTTCCGTCCAGCGCGTTATTGCATCTGCGGTTGCTCCAGAAAAATTTACCGATCCCGTATCTCTTCCAAAATTATTTCCGTAGAGCGTTATTTCTTCACCTCGCTCTGCGCGACTTGGATCTACCGCACACAAACCAGGAGCGGGATCGCCCTCAATTACTCTAAACGCTATCGCGCTCGATTCATCTCCCGATCGTGCCTGCACGGAAAGTGCGTAATTTCCCGCAGGAACATTTGGCACGATTACTCGCACCTCGGTATCACTCCAATAATCTTCTAAACATGCATCGGGAAAATCAACGCTCGCGAGCGTTCTCTCTCCCGTTTCTTCATTTTCAAACCACACGCTTCCAATGGATTCTCCAAAAAGAGAACCTTCAATGGTGATGTATTGGCCAACTGCACCTTCCGCAGGGGTTACGCGAACAATGCTTGGTATTGCCACTCCCGTTCCCGAGCGAACCGTTAAACTCACCTCGTTACTCTCTATGCCGTCGACTACGACGCGGAGCGGGTACACGCCCGCATCTACCGCAGGAACGGTAGAAACGATGCGCTCATCTCCCCAAGAAACATAGCTTCCTACTTCTTCAGTATCGAGCATGACTACATTTCCCCCTCTGTCGTAGGTGAATCCTTGCCCTACTAACTCGATGGAATCGGTAACACTTGCTCTACTTGGAGACACCGAACACAACACCGGACGACTCACATCGTTTACATCGAAATCTGGCACGAGCTCTCCTCGTACGTCGTCTGTTCTATCTTCTTCGCCTCGTGCGGTTACGATCGTTATCGGTCCATCGGTTGCCCCTTCAGGAATTTGGACAATGACCTCGGTATCCGACCAGCTTGTCATACATACCGGATTTTCTGCCTGCAAACGTCCACCATCCGCGCCTGTTACATATACGTTTCCTCCTCGATCGCCAAATCCTGTTCCAAAAATTGTTACAAACGATCCTACTGCTCCATTGTCTGGAGAAAGGCGTGTGATTATTGGGCGAGAAACACATGCGCCCTCTTCACATGCAGAGCTTCCTCCGCAATCGGTATCTTCGGTACACGAACTTCCCTCACATGCGCCGCAATATGTTGCGCTTGCACTATCTCCTCCACAGTCTACTCCCGTTTCTTCGCCATCGCGCATGCCGTTAAAACACGTTGCCGATCGAGCAGTTACAGTAACCGAATCCGTTTCGGTATTTCCCGCAACATCTGTTACAACTACCGCGACTTCATATCGCTCGCCGAGTGTTAAGCCTATTGTTTCCCAAATAGTTTCTAAAATAACACCTTCCTCACCTCCCTCTCCTGCAATAACCGTCGCAAATGGTTCTTCGCCATTCACCGAAAAATCGGCCGATGCAACACCGGCATCGTCGTTTGCTTGTACCTCTACGCGTTCAAACGAATCTGCCGCAATCGCAGTATTATCGTCTGGCGCAGTCATGTTTGCTACAGGCTCTTCAGTATCGATTACCGATCCGCTTGTAAAGGTTTGCGAGCAGTTTTCCGTGCCACAGGTAAGCGAAACTCCGGAAATGTTTTTTACATCTTCAGTAATGGTTACCGTATATGTTGTATTTTCCGCAAAGCATTTGCGGCTTTCATGTGGCGCAGGGCATGCAGTGCTTGGAGTAAACGACACCCTTCTTCCCGATGCGGTCAATACACCTTCAATATTTGCTCCCGAAGCGTCGGTAATTTGTATTGCGCCGTTTATCGATGCTTCATCTACCGGCTGGGTGAAGCCAATTTGCACTTGAATATTTCTTATTTCTTGGACGCCTTCTGGAGAAATACCCGAAACTTCAAAGATCGATGAGGAACTTCCTCTTCCCACTCCTCCACGACCTACTCCTCCGCCCCCCGATCCTCCCGAACCACCTGTACCGTTTACCGCCCCTAAAATACTCGTCATGATGAACGTGGTAATGCTCCATGACAATAAAATAATGAGCAGTCCGATGCCGCCATTTACCAAAATTCGTTTTGCACGTTCTACTTTTTCTGCATCACCCCCCGAGGTCATCCATACAAAACCTCCGTAGAGCACAACACACACTGCTATTACCCCAAGAAAGCCTAGTCCTGTGCGAATAAGGCGTGCAATAACTATACGAATGTCTTCATCGCCTAAGCCGGTTTGTTCTCCAACGGTTTCTAAATTCGCAAGCGTATCTTGCGCATACACCACTGGTGCATTTCCCCAACCTCCTCCTAGACACGCACCCGCTACCGCAAGTGCAACGCAAGTTTTTTTCAACAGACTTTTCATACTTCTTTATTTAGAACAACGTACATGCCGTGGTTGATGCCACGCCATTACAACAATATGGACCACTGCATGTTCCCCCTTCGCTGTCTGGACCTTCTGCAGGTGCATAGCAGTTTTGGTATTGATTTCTTATGCCATTTCCTGCAGTTACTCCGTACATATACATTCTTCCCTCAATTGACTCGAGGAAAGTTCCGTGGCTTATGCTTACCATGGTTTGTGCAGGAACTGCGCTTTCGCTTGTAATTTCCGAACCTGAACTATCGAGAAATACACTCTCGAAGCGATACCACATTTCGTGAGAAGTTCCCGATGTTGTTTCCTTGTTTGTAAAGGCAATGTTTTCTGATGCAACCGTGTTTGCAAGCAGTACATCGTCAAAAAGAATGTTGACCGGCTGATCGAGTGCAACATTTGATTCGAGAATATTTGGGGTAATGCTTGAAATGGTTGGTCCACCGAGCTCTATTGCTCCCGTTGTGGAGAACGACCATGTGTAATCATCTCCCGCAACGCCATCGCTATTTCCGTCGAGTGCATTTGCAGAAGCATCGACAATTCCGTCGTAAGGGAAGGTATCAACTTGGGGAGGATTTGCCCCCGGAGTTGCCGCCGCAATATTTACACGAATGTTTTCCGATCCTGGCAAGCAGTACATGGTTTCTCCGCAAGAGTTTGTACCGCATGCATCTGCCGAAATAAACGTCACTGTTTTATAGCCGTTTGCGATTTCGTACGTTCCCGCAAGTGGAGATCCGCTTGTTGGGGCTGTTTGTATATTGTCGAATCCGCCCGAGGATGTTCTTGTTCCGGTTGCCGCTGTTGGATCGACTGCTTCGCTAAAGGTAACTTGTACCGCAATGTTTCGTGCGTACGTTCCTGATGCTGTAGGAACTACCGAAACAACACGGGGTGCTGTTGTATCTACCGTTGTTCCTGTTTCAAATGACCACTCATATCCATCGCTATTTGCACCGGTAAATACTTCATTCCCGCTTGCGCTCAGAATATTTGGGGAGAGAAATACCGTGTACGAAACCGACTCCGTTGCAGATCCTAAATATTCTGCAGGATCGAAAATGAAGGTTTGTAAATCTTCGGAAAATGCTACCGATACATTGGTGAGTGCAGCCTCTACGCCGTCGGCGGTACGATAAATACTCACGTTTTCAGATAAAATTTGGGTCGCGACTTCATCATCAGACGTGTCTTCTGGGGTTCCGCTTGTATCGTATCCGGAAATAAACGATTCGATATCCATCGCTTCTTTAAACGTAACCATGATTCTTGTATTTCTCGCTACGTCGGTTGCATTTCTTGTGGGATAGTGGTCGCGCAATGCGCCACTTCCTAAAGATCCCGACAATCGCTCTACCGCAACACTTCCGCCGCTTCCCGAGCCTCGAGAACCAAATCCTGTTCCTGTTGAAATCCAGTTTACGATAAACGATGTAATTGCGTACGAGGAAAGCGTAATTACGATACCGATCGTGGCATTGATCAGTATTTTTTTTGCTTTCTCCACCTTTCCATCGTCGCCTCCTGCGGTCATCCACAAGAATCCCGCATAAAGCACGAGGAGTAAAAATACGACGCCGAGTAATCCGAGGAATACATTAATGAGCGTTCCGATGATGTCGAAAATGCTTGCGGAACTTAAACCTGCGGCATCGGCGATACTTGCCGATGCATCGCTTGATTGGGCATGCACGAAAGCTGGCATGCCAAGCAAAGAAACTCCTGCAATGAGGAGTGAAGAAAAGAATTGCGATATTCGCACAAAACGTCGAGATAAAGAGTGATCAGCGTAAGCCATGTCACTCCATATTTTACCCCATGCCTACAACGTTTTTTCGTTTTTTCCTTTTTCAACTGGGGACAACGCCTGTGCAATTTTTTTCTTTAGGTCATCTATTCCATTTTTCGCTATCGCCGAAACGAAAACATCTGCCTGTAATGCACTTTGTATTTCATTTTTTTTGCCCTCTGCAACAAGATCCGCTTTATTGAGCACAAGGAGGCGCGTTGCATCTTTTACTCCAAGCGTTGCGAGTACTTCATTTACTACAGCAATTTTTCTTTCGCATTTTTCGTCTGCCCCATCTGCAACGTGTAACAAAACATCGGCATGAATTGCTTCGGAAAGCGTTGATGTGAATGCTTTAATAAGCTCGGGCGGAAGACCTTCAATGAAACCAATGGTGTCGGAAATAAGTACCGACGCCCCTGTTTCTTGAAGATAGCATTCCCCAACGCGTGTATCGAGTGTTGCGAAGAGCTTATTCTCACCTCGTTCTTTTCGCTTGGTAAGCGCCGCGAGGAGCGACGTTTTTCCCGCATTTGTATAGCCTACGAGCGCGACCGTGGGTTGACCTCGGCGTTCGCGATTTTTTCTCTGCTCGCTTCGCAAGCTTTCGTATTGCTTTATTTTTTCCAAAATACGACGCTCTTGCTCGCGCAAGTGTCGCTTCATTGCTTCCGTGTTTCCTTCGCCACTTCCTCCGCGTGTTCCTGTTCCTCCTCGCTGACGCCCAAGTTGTGCTCCCAAATTAAAAATACGCGGACCCATGTGACGAATGCGTGCAAGTTCAATTTCGAGTTTTGCTTCAGCTGAAGTAGCGTGCTTTTCGAAGATGTGCAAAATGAGATCGATACGATCCCATACCTGTATTTTTAGCGGACGCAGAACCTCTTCTAAATGAAATAGCTGATTTGGCTTGAGGACCGCGTTTATAATCAACACCGTCGCCCCCCATTCTTTCGCATGCTTTACAATTTCTTCCACCTTGCCCTTTCCTAAAAATGTTCGATAATCGGGTACTGCACGCCGTTGAATTGTTTGTACAACCGCAATACCGCCGTACGTTTTCGTCAGCTCTTCAAGTTCACTCATGCGGTACGCGGCTTCTGCTTTTGGCACCGAAAAGTGAATAACATCTGCGAGGATGGCTTTATGTGCGAACATTTTTATGAAAGTAATTTATCAACGAGTGCCTTTATTCGGGATCCATCTGCGAGGCCCTTTAAATCTTTTGAGAGCACTCCCATAACTTTTCCTGCCGCTTCTTTTCCCTGCACGCCCATTTCGTTTATCTTTGCTTTTACCCGAGCCTCCAAATCTTCATCAGTTAATTGTTCTGGGAGATACTTTTTTAAAATTTCTAATTCTTCTTTTGCTTTTTCCGCAAGATCTTCTCGCGCGTTTGCAAGAAATGATTCCATTGCATCCTTAATTTTTTTTGCATCTGATTTCATGACGTCAACAACTTCTGCGTCGGACAGTTCTTTATTAAGTTCGATTGCTTTATTCTTTATTGAAGCGATTGCCATGCGAAGGACTTCAAGAGTTTTTATGTCTTTTCCCTTCATTGCGGTCTTCATGTCTTCTTGGAGTTGCGAAAAAAGAGAGGTCATAGATTGCATCATGGTAGCACATATTGCATGAAAAAAAACAAACCCCGTGTCCAGCCGAAGCTGAAAACACGGGGTACGGGGAGGGGGCGGCTATTCCCAGAGAGCGCTGAAGTCGCGCTCCTCCAGGAAGCGGGCCCGGGCAGCCCGCCACTTCTCGGAGGTGGCGGGACTGAACTCTTCTGGGTCCGCGCAGACCCAGATGAGATCGTCTTGCCACTCCCCTTGGGGGCCAGGGGGGGCGTCGTAGAACGTCGCCACCCCCTCATGGGCGTGGGCGTGCCACCCGAACAAATCCCCCGACATATTGCCGGGGTTCTCGTCGGTGCCGCTCACGGCACCCATGACGACGAGCTCGAGCCCCTCCGGGAGAGGCTCCAGCTCCTCTGGCCAGGGGTAGTAGCACTCCTCCCCCGCTTCCGCACGGGCGAAGCCCGCGTCCACCTGGGCGCGGGTTTCCCCATCGAGGAGGGCCCACGTGTTTCGCAGGCCGATCCCCTGGACCCCGGACCACGACGGGCAGTCCTCCTCGCCAATGGCGAGGAGGTAGCCGTCGTTGAAGACGCCATCGGCGTCTTCAGCGCAGTGCCCGGGAATCCGTTCGTTCCCATACGGGAAGCGCAGGTTGTCCGGCCCCGCCCCAGCCCAGAGGTACTCCTCCGCCGTGCACAAGCGGAGGCCGAACTTCTCCCGAAGGAGGCGATCGATCTCGACCACCTCGCTATAGGAGAGGCGCTCGGCCTCGGGCGCTTCGGGCGGGGGCGCCCACGTGGCACCCTCTCCTGGGAAGAGGAAGGTGCTCATGCAGAACCCCCTCTCCACCCGGTGGGAGGCCGCCATCATGACATTGGGGAACTGCGAGCAGCTCCCCTCACTCCCGAGAACGACCTCCCCCTCCGAGGGGGGCACGAGAGTCATGCCCGCGACGGGGCAGGCAGGCTCCACCGCCTCCTCGGCGGGGAAAGCCTCCCCCTCTAGTTCGAGGGAACTCAATCCCCCCGAATCTTCCTCGCCAGAGGGCGGATATACAGGGCCCTCCGGCGCGCAAGCGCCAAGGAGGAGGGCGAGAAGCGCGGCCATGACAGCCTGAATGAATGCGCGCATGCTGCTGCCCTCCTTGGGCTGGTTGCATAGGGTGTGCGGTGCGAATATACCAAAAAAAATGGATTTTTACAAATAAAAAACAAACCCCGTGTCCAGCCGAAGCTGAAAACACGGGGTACGGGGAGGCGACGACTTATTTGAGCCAGTCGCGGTACGTGGAGCCGCGCTCCACGAAGAGGCCTTGGGATTCCCCCCATTCCGCCTCTTCCCCGGGGGTGACTGCCCCCGGGTCCGCGCAGACCCGGAGGTCGTCGTCGCGGTACCCCCCCGCCTCCATGAGGCCTGCACTGTGAAAGTGCAGGCTGAAGTTGGTGGGGGGGTAGAAGGTATCCTCTCGGGCGGTGCCGCCGTACACACCGTACGGCAGAATTTCGCCCGAGGGGACGCCCCCTTCAACAAGGAGCTCTCGCTCCCACCCTTCAACGCGCGCCCACGAAGAGCGTATGTTGAAGTCGCGGGCTCCGAGGGGGCTTGCGCACCGCTCGTAGCCCCCGATGGGGCGGGAAGGGGTGTGGTCGTTCGACTCACACAATCCCTCCTGCCGCCCCTCGGGGTGGGTGGCGTAGCGCCAATTTTTTGGCCCTGCGGCGGCGAGCAAAAGCTCACTCACGCTGCAGAGCCGCCGCCCGCCCTCGGCGAGGCGCACCTCGAGCTCGGGCATGAGCTCGAAATACGCCGCCTCGGCGGCCCACTGCTCGTCCTCCCCTGGGAAGGGGAAGGCTGCGATGCAGTAGGGCGCCCTCGGCACGAGGGGGGCGCGGCGAATGCTGTACTGGTACGCGCCCCCATGGGCGTCGACCAGCTTCTCGGGGTCCGCCTCCCCGAGAACACCCCCCTCGTCTGGGGGGGTGACGAGAATCATGTCGGGCGGGCATGGCCCACCCATCTCCGCCAGCGCCGTGTCTGCGGCGCTGGCGGGGGGGTACCAATTGTTCCCCTCGCTTTGGGTGCAAGAAGCGCCCAAAATCCCGAGGAGAAAAACAAGCGCTGCCATAGCGAATGCGCGCATGTTGCCTCCTTGGGCTGTAGGGTGCGATTGCACCATAGCACAAATTTATACTTTTTGCAAATAAAAACACCCCATTTTTTGGGGTGTTTTTATTACTTGCGCTTTGCGCGAAGATCTTCTTCGGTAACTTTTCCGGTTTTGAGCATGTATGCGCGACGCGCGCCTTTTACAAGCTTACGCAATGCGGAATCGTGCACCTTGTTCTTTTTTGGAGTTTTTGTCCAAAAACGATTTGCTTTTACATCCAGCTGCTTTCCGCTTTGCTGCATGCGACGGGTAAAGCGACGCAACAGGGCGTCAAAGCTTTCTCCTTTTTTTCTTTTTGCTTCGATGTGGGTAGACATGTGATTTTCACCTACTTTTCAATGGGAAAGAGTATACTCGATGCTTTATTTTGCGTCAAGCTACTTTTGCGATGCTTTCATTTCCTGCAAGCGCTTTGTAACAATTGCCACTACCTTTTCTACATCCACAATTTCCTGAACTCCAGAGTCCATGTCGCGAATAATTACGGTGCCGTCGAGCACTTCCTTTTGTCCTAAAATAATGGAAAGAGGTGCTTTTACTTTATCCGCGATTTCTAACTGCCCCTTCAGGCTTCCTTTTGAAAAAGCCTCTGCAACTTCAATTCCTGCTTCGCGGAACTTTTCGTAAATACGGAGCCCCTTGCGACGAGCCGCTTCGCCTAATTGACAGAAGAATACATCGACGGTGCGCTGCATTTCAGGGAGCTTCCCTGCCGCTTTTACCGCATTAATAACACGCTCTACTCCCACTGCGGCTCCTACTGCTCCGGTTTCTTCTCGGCCACCAAGCATAGGAATGAGTCCGTCGTATCGGCCTCCTCCTCCTAATGCCGACTGTGAACCATCTTCACCCGAAGGATTGGTAAGTGCAATTTCAAAAACTGTGCGGCTGTAATAATCGAGTCCGCGTACAAGATACGGGTCGAGCGTGTATGCGACTCCTGCATCGTCGAGGTATTCGAGTACGCGCATGAAGTGTTGCTTGGACTCTTCGTCGATATACTCCAAAAGCTGTGGGGCTTCGGCACGAACTTCGTCCATACCCGGCTCTTTTGAATCGAGCACACGAAGAGGGTTCTTCAGCAAGCGCTTCTGATCGACATCGCTTAAATTCTTTTTAATGCCCTTGAAGTACTTTGTTAATTCAGCGATGTATGTTTTTCGTGCGGCGAGTGTTGCCAGCGAGTTAATACG
>JACCDG010928832.1_pt1 | contig 12569 bp, 13 predicted proteins | sample 7442471 | NCBI WGS metagenome assembly JACCDG01 (sample SAMN15323444, study PRJNA562643) | freshwater metagenome | isolation source: river surface water | place: USA:Blue River Watershed | collected 2017-08-17 | reverse complement strand
CTCCGTGTTCTCCTTTTTTTATCAAAACCATTTTGGGCCCTAACCGCCTTAAAGCCCGGGCAGCCTTAATAAGGTTTACTTCCCCGGAAAGAACACGCGCCTCCTGATCATTGGCTACATAAATGTCGACTCTCTTTAACAGCTTAAGCAGCGCCCTGCGTTTATGCTCAATCCAGTAATTCATGCTGTCAACGGCAACAAGCCGCGGGGAATGGATAAGTTCAAGCAGGCTTTTCTGTATATCCGGATCAACGTTAGCAAGAAAAAGATATTTGCTCTTTCTCTGCGCCGGGGTAACCCTGGGCTTAAACGAAGAAAGAACGCCCAATTCGGTTTTTTTAGTAAAGGCCGTGTTCAGGTCTCCGCTATATTCCCCCTGCCAGTGAAAAGTCCTGCCCTTTTCTATTATCAAAGAAGAAATGTTTATCTTTTTTGAACGCAAAAAATCCACATAATCAGGAGGAAAATCTTCGCCTACTGCGGCAACAAGATCGACGCCAGTAAATAACCTGGCACTCATCGAAAAATGCGCAGCCGAACCACCAAGCACCTTTTTCTTAAAGCCATAAGGCGTCTTAATCGTATCCAGGGCAACTGTGCCTAAGACTAATATACTCAAGCAAGACCTCCTTGTATGATAAATTTACTTCAAAAATAAGAATATTACCGCTGCCGCAAAAAGACAGTAATAACCAAAAAGATAAAGCCTTGCCTTCCTGACAAAAACCTTTAATATGGATAGGGCCAGGAGCCCGGTCAAGAGGCTGGACATAAAGCCAGCCGCGTAATTTAAGAGATTACCCCTTAAGGCAAAGTTTACGCCTCTTATCTCAAGCAGGAAAGCCCCCGCGATAACCGGCAGGGAAACAAGAAAAGATATCTTAAAACTTAGTTCTTTGTCTACCTTTCTGAATAATAAGGAGGAGATAGTCACCCCGGAACGGGAAATACCGGGCACGATTGCCGCGGCCTGGGCAAACCCCAGGACAAAGGAATCTCTTAAGGAAAGTTGCTTTCTCCCCACGCCTTTCTCCCTGCGCGTAAGGATCAGAACTATGCCGTTTAATACAAGCGCGAAGGCAACGATTTTCGAAGAACTAAACAACCCCTCAAAGAAGGTTTTTCCAAGGACCCCTATTGTCCCGGTGATTAACGTAACTACGGATATAAATAAAATCATCTTTATATCCGTCAAAGCTTTTTTGATATCCTTAAAGAGGAAGACAGTTACGGCAACTAGCGTCCCCAGGTGAAGCACTAAAAATAAGGGAACCTCCGTGCCCTGCATGCCTAGGGTTTTTTGCAAGATTACCAGATGACCCGAACTGGATACAGGGAGAAATTCCGTGATGCCCTGGATTGTTCCTAACAAAATATATTTAAACATTTTGTTCGAGGATGTTTTTTAACTCATCAGGTAAGTCCGCCTCAAGCTTAAGGTATTCTCCGGTTAAAGGATGCCTGAACTCAATCCTGCTTGCATGCAGACACAGCCTCTTAGCCTTGACCTTAAAATCCCTGCGAAAGGCGTATCTATCTTCCCCGAGCACGGGATGGCCGATGGACTTAAAATGAATCCTTATCTGGTTAGTCCTCCCGGTAAGCGGTCTTACCTCAACGATAGAAAAATCTTTCTTTTCTCCGACAACCCTGTATAGGGTCTGGGCGGGCCTACCCTCTATCCTCTTCTGTATTATACCGGATTTACTGCTGATTAAACCATTTACCAGGGCAAGATATGTTTTTTTTACCTGCTTTTCTTTAAAAAGCCGGGAGACCTTATTCCGGGCAGACTTATTTTTCGCGTAAATAATAATACCAGAAGTCCCACGGTCAAGCCTGTGACAAGGATAAAACCCCAGTATGCTAGTGAGCGTGCGCTTTTCATTCCTGGGAGTTGGCACAGTCAACAGGCCTGACGGTTTATCTACTATCAATAAATCCTCATCTTCATGAATTACGGGAATATTCATTACGCACTATTTACCTTGAATTTAAACGGCGCGCCCTAGCACTTATTATCTGCCCCTAAAGGATTCGCTGGTTAAATTATTTCGAGCATACGGTCTATTGACTTACGCGCTTTTATACGTACGGCATCAGAGACTCTTACTTCTTCCTTCATCTCTTCGAGCGCCGAAAGTATTTTTTCCTGCGTTGTCCTTTTCATATTCGGACAGACAGCGCGTTCAGAAGCGGGATAGAACTCTTTTTTCGGATTGTCTTTCTTTAGCCTGTAAACCAGGCCTATCTCGGTGCCCACAATAAACTCCGCGGCTTCCGATTCCTTGGCAAATTTTGCCATCTGCGAAGTAGAAAGGACCGCATCCGCCATGCCAACGACCTGGGGGAGGCATTCGGGATGGACCATAATCTTGGCAAAGGGATGAAATTTTTTTTCGCGCTTTATGTCCTCAGGAAGAATTTTTACGTGGGTAGGACAAAATCCATTCCATATTGTCATCCGCCTCGAGGTCTTCCTGGCGACATAATCAGCAAGGTATTTATCGGGAACAAAAATAATCTCCTCTTTGTCTTTAAGGGCATTGACAACGGCTACGGCATTAGTAGAGGTGCAGCAGTAATCCAACTCTGCCTTTACCTCTGCGGACGTATTCACGTATCCGATTACTACGGCCTTGGGGTGTTCAGCCTTTAGCTTCCTTAACTCTTCGGGTTTTAGCATATTAGCCATGGGACACCCGGCATTGATATCGGGCATAATAACCGTTTTATCCGGAGAGAGTATGGAAGCTGTCTCCGCCATGAAATATACTCCGCAAAATACGATAACCTTTGCATCGGTCTTAGCGGCAATACGGCTAAGCTCCAAAGAATCTCCCCTGTAATCCGCGACGTCCTGGACTTCGGGAAGCTGATAATTATGCGAAAGTATCACCGCATTGCGTTTTTTCTTAATCTCCCTGATCTTATCTACCAAGAAATCTTTCTCTTTTGCCATGTTTTCCTTAAAGTACTTTTTCTATCGTTCCGCCGCCTAAAACCCTGCCCCTGAAATAGAATACCGCTGCCTGCCCTGGGGTAATGGCAAATTGCGGTTTTTTAAATATAACCCTGATTTTGTCAGCGGACGGGATTACTTCTGCTGCGCTTTCTTTATGATTATAGCGTATTTTAACCTTAAGGGCAACTTTCTTTTTTATGGACCCTTTTGCAAAATGAAGGTTACCCACGAAAAACTCTCTCGAAAAAATCCGCTCTCTCCTGCCGAGCACAATATTGTTTCCTGCCCGATCTATCTTAATGACATAGGCCGGATAACCCATGGCGATACCCAGCCCCTGCCGCTGGCCTATCGTATAAAAAGCAACGCCTTCGTGCCTGCCGAGTATCTTTCCGTCTTCTCCGATAATATTGCCGGGTTTTATTAACCCGCCTATCCTCTCCTTTAAGAAACTGCGGTAATCATCCTGGGGGATAAAGCAAATCTCCTGGCTCTCTTTTTTATCCGCAACGGGCAAAGAAAATTTCCTTGCGAGCTGCCTTATTTCGGGCTTAGTGTACCCCCCTATGGGAAACATCACCGATTCCATCTCATTCTGCCCAAGCCGGTAAAGAAAATAAGACTGATCTTTATTTATATCCCTGGCCTTCTTTAGCCAATGCGTCCCGCCGATTCTCGCAATCCTGGCGTAGTGCCCGGTAGCAAGAAAGTCTCCTCCCAAAGCAATAATTTTATTCAAAAGTACACCGAATTTTATGCGTTGATTACAGACAATGCAGGGATTAGGCGTCCTGCCTAAAACATACTGCGCACAGAAATCTTTTATTACGTACTCGTTAAAATATTTATGCATCTCCAGGACATAGTGCTTAATGCCCAGTTTATGCGCTACCCTGCGCGCGTCATCTACGCTTTTCTCCCCGCAGCAACTAGGTTTCCTGCGGATTGCCTGTTTATCAACCCCACCCGAGGGAGAAAAACACATAGTTACGCCCACAACATCATAACCCTTCTTTCTTAAAAGGGCAGCCGCTACCGAGGAATCAACTCCCCCGCTCATCGCTATAAATACCTTTTTCCCGCGCATAGGTTTAATTTATGAAATTGGGCACCCCTTAAATTACCCAGAGGTGCCCTAATAATAGACTTGCCTCTTTATCTTCTTTTTTCAAAAAGCTTGAATAATATTGCCAGGATAAACAGGGTATTGGCGATAGTTAAGAGACTCAAGGACTTGATTCCTATTATCGTATAAGGACGCCCTAACGGAAGCCTGATAAAAACCGCAAGTACAACTATCAATAAACCAAAGAAAATAAAAATTTTCGCTATTTTTCCCATAAAACCTCCTTTTCTTTATTATAGCATGAAAACAAAAGGCCGGAATCATTTTTTAATGAAACCGGCCTCTTACCTTTTACAAGGTTTATAACTTGACTACTTTCGTAGCTTGTTCTCCTTTAGGACCTTTTTCGATATCAAACTCGACTTCCTGGCCCTCTTCTAAAGTCTTATAGCCATCACCCTGAATAGCGGTATGATGCACGAAAACATCAGCACCATTCTCAGGAGTAATAAATCCATAACCCTTCTGATTGGAAAACCACTTTACTTTACCTTTTGCCATTGCTGCAACTTCCTCCTTCCTTCTAGAATTTAGCAAGCATCTGGAATAAAAAACCGTAAGGCTTAGTCATTCTTTCCCCTTACGGTTCTAAAACTACTACTCCTTTGCTTACCGGTATTAAGTATATACTATTTCCCGTATTTGTCAACTAAATTTTAGACTATCTAATCCTTTTAGATCATAATAGCCTAGGGGCCTTACCCTGGCCTTTGACCTAGCCACCAGGTATTCGTGGTATTTCTTCATAAAACGGTCATGGTCGGTTTTATTCTTCCACTCATAAACCGAAATATACTGTCCCTTATGGCCGAAACGCTTCATCGTAAAGTAAGCGATAAAGCCCTTTGCCTCTCTAGCATAGCCAGCCCACATCAGACTGTCCTTTCGGTATTTCCCTACTTGAGAGGCAGCAATCTCAAAAATCACCGCGTGGATAAACACCCTTTAACCTCACTTCTGTTAGCCTGCGTACGCAGTTGCATAAAAATATTTTATCGGCCCCAATAATGTCTCTCCAGTATAGCTTCTTCTCCCGCACAAGCTTATTTTCTAAAAGGTACCTACGGTATACCCCGGCTAAAAGCCCGGACGAAACTGGAGGGGTGTAAAATTCATTTTTTTTCTGAATAATTATATTAGAGATTGCCCCTTCTGTAAACTCATTTCTTGTATTAATAAAAATCACGTCGCTATAGCCCCGCGAACCATAATGCTTTAACTCGGCATTATAAATTCCGCGGTTCGTTGTCTTATGGTAAAGAAAGATGTCTTTTGGATCCGTGCGGTATTGCGATACGGCAACATGCTTTATGCCGTCTTCGTTGTTTTTGACGCTATCGTATTCAAATATCAACCCCCCTTTGCGGTCAAGAATAATCCTGATCTTATACAGCCTTCCCTCGCTGAATTTCTTTTCCAGAGTAAAGAGTTTCGCGAGGATAATTTCCTTCCTGAAGACAAACCCGAAATACCGCGCAGATTGCTGCATTCTTAAAAAATGTTCTCTTATAAAACCATACCCTTTATCCCAGGCGATTGTCTCGACTAATCCGAAATCAGAAGCGGCCTCCATGAAAAACCTTGCCTTAAGACGGCATTCTCTTAATTCTTCCCGCGCAGAGGAATCCTGGACAATGCCGCTGCCTACCCCCATTACCCCGGCTTTGCCATTGATATGAACGGTGCGTATAGGAAGATTAAAAACAGCCTCTTTTCGCGGAGAGATAAACCCTAATGCCCCGCAATAAACTCCCCGCTTATCCTTCTCTAGGCTTTTGATAATCTCCATCGTCCTTATCTTCGGAGCCCCGGTAACAGAACCTCCTGGAAAAATGTTTTTGAATATACTAAGGTATGAAACATCTTTTTTTAACCTACCCTCTATTCCCGAGGTCATCTGGAAAATGGTCTTATATCTTCGTATCTTAAAAAGGCCCGAGACCTTTACGCTCCCCGTTTCGCATACCCTGCCTAAATCATTGCGCATCAGGTCTACGATCATAAGATTCTCTGCCCTATCCTTAAGGCTGATTTTCAGCATTTTAAGGTTTCCTGTGTCTTCCTTAAGGCTTTCCCCGCGGGATATCGTCCCTTTCATGGGTTCACTATAAAAATAATCCCTTTCCCTCCTGAAAAACAATTCCGGGGAGAAAGAGAGTACCTGCTCGCCGCCCATCTTCAGGAAAGCGCTATACTGAACCTTCTGGCAAGAAGCAAGCTTATTGTAAAAATCGAAAGCAGACCCTAGGAAATTAAATTTGTATTTGGCGGTAAGATTTACTTGATAAGTCTGCCCTTTCTTTATCAACCCTTTTATTCGGGAGATTTTACTGCGATAGTCCCGCGCGGATACGTCTAATCGCAAGTTATGCACGGAAAAATTCCTGCCTGCGTAATTCTTCGAAAACAAGCCCGTCGTATCGATATTATTCTTTCCGGAGGAATGGTCAAAAAAAAGCTTTTTCCTGAAGATACCCAAACATAAAAGAGGGGTATCCGATTCCCTGACGGGAGAAAATATCTCATCCTCGAGATAATAACCTAGCTCGTAGGCAAAATAACCGGCAACATAGCAATCCCTTGAATATATTTCTATGTCATTAAAGGCCTCTCTTACCTGCCTTAGGCTATTCGCCCTGATGACCTTTACCGGGTCAATAAAAACATAGCTCTTAAAGTTCCTGCTGTCATAAAACCTGGTCTCAAATAGCATAAAGACCTTATGTCTTTCTATTTCGGATCCGTTTATCTCCGGCAAGTTCACCATGTTAACCTCAAGCCTCCTTCGATCCATCTCCCCGGTGACGCTATCCCGGGAATCTCCTGGTATTCTACATTAAAGATGTTAGTAGCCCAAAGGAATATTTTCGAGCTTTTATTCAGGCTAATACTTATCTTCGCGTGCAAAAGAAACCAACCTGCCCGCGAAGGAGGTTTTTTATAGGTAAAACCTACCTCCTGCTCTCCAAATCCGAAATTAAATATTGATACTGCACTTACCAGGTGCCTTACGTAGTTTTCCCCGTATTTATAAGTATAGCCGTCATCGCTTTTCTCTCTGTCTATATAAGCATAGTTTGCGTTCAGGCGGAAATGCTCATTAAATTCATATCTTAACTGTTCTTCTGCGCCCAAGACCCTGGAAGAAGCTATATTCATTGCCTCCCATTTTACCTGCGCGGGATTTTCTTTAACCCAGTCTACGAAATTCTCCTCGTCTCTTAAAAAAATAAGTGAACTAAAATAAAGTTTTCCCTCGCTGTAAATATGCCCTATTTCATAGGAAAGGGATTTCTCATAAGACAAACCGGCATTACCCATTGTAGTCGGATCGTCATAGTAAAGCTCGGTAAAGGTGGGCACACGCAATGCCCTCGATACGCCGAGGCTAAGAAGGTTACCGTTTAGAAAATCATAGACAGCCTGAGTAGCCCCGGTTAAAGCTGTATCTATTTCTCCGTAATCATCCAGACGGATCCTGGAATTCAGCGAAATTCTCTCGTCAAGACTTAACCCTTCATCAAGAAAGATGCTTTTCTGCGCGCGGACATGTTTTCCCAAAGTGGTAGAATTTATCCTCTGATCAGAATACTCTGCCCCCAATCCTACCTTGCCAATAACGGTATCGTCTTTACCCAGGTAGACCCGGGGAGAGAGAATATCCGTACGGTGGTGCGAAAGAAAATTACTCCTGATATTATCCTTATCCAGCATAAATTTATCAAAATGCCTGCGCCAGAGAAGTCCTGTCTGAAAAATAAAACCGTCCCTTTTCAGGTTAACCCCGGTATCCGCCAGAAATGTCTTTGTCCATTCTTTAGAAGGGTACCCTTTGCCCGGCGTGTAGAAATCATAGGCCCCGAACTCTTTTTCCTGATATCCAAAATTAAGGTCAAGAGATCCCATAGGCAAATCTAATCCGGCGGCGGCAGAAGAAGTGATTTTCTTGAAATCAGTATCTTTACGCGAACCGTTTGACTCCCTGTTCTCAAAAGAAACCCTGCCTCCTAAACCGCCAATTTTATCGGTTGCGCTGAATAACTGGCCGAAAGAACCATATTCTCCTCCGGTCAGCTCAAAGACTATCTTTCTTTTATCCGGACGTATAGTAGTAAAATTTATCTCCCCCCCTATTGAGCCCGGTCCAAAATAGCTAGGGGAAACCCCGGAAACCAGGTCTGCCGCGGAAAAATCCTCCCTGGTAAAAGGTATATCGCTATTATGATGGCCTGTCTGGGGGTCATTTATATTCTTTCCGTCAAGGAGGATACGCGCACCTTCATAGTTAGAACCTCGAAGGAGAAAATCCGACTGTATGGCGCTGTTAAAAGAGCGGCTTTGCAGGTTAAGTGTGGTCGTGCTCAAGGCCTCTACAGGAGAGGAGAAAGCAAAAAGTTCCATATCTTTATAGGATAAGGAATAATACCCTGGGGCAGTTTCCTTTGTTTTCTTCACCACGATTTTTATAAAACCATCTTCCGCATCCCCAGAAAAGGATAAAGAGAAGATAAGAAGGTAAAGGACAATAAAAAAACCTTTTCTTATACCAGGCATAAGCCTATTATAAAAAAGGTTTACTTATTGTCAACCATATTACTTAATAAAGTTGACGGTATATCCTACCGGCAAAAAGTTATATCCCCGGCCATTACCTTTTGTGTCACCCCCGAATCATTCCTTATAAGAAGGCCACCGTCGGTATCGATATCAAATGCCTCACCTTCAATAAAATCATCGTGCGAGGAAATCCTTACCCTGCGGCCCAGGGTCACTGAAAGACGCCTCCATTTATCAAGCATCGCCTTAGGGCCCTTTTGCTGCAAGAAAGAGTAATTTGTTTCAAATTCCTTCAGTATGCTTTGCAGGATCATAGCCCGGCTGATCTCCTGCGCCCCAGTTGCCTCTTTTAAACTTATCGCGCCTTCAACCAGTGATTTTCTGTCATTATTTATATTAAGCCCTACTCCTATAACCATAAAACCTACTTCATCAACTTCTGCCTTGATCTCGGTAAGTATCCCGCCTGCTTTCTTATTGGCAATCATTATATCATTGGGCCATTTAATCTGCGCTTCTATAGCGCAACTCTCCCTAACCGCTTCCGAAATACTAACTCCGGCAAGAAGTGTAATAAGCGCTGCCTTATCTACGGAAATCCTTGGCTTGAGGATTAAAGAAAAATAAAGGCCCTTATATTTAGGGGAATGCCAGAACCTGCCAAGCCTGCCCCTACCCTTGGTTTGGGTCTCTGCCAGGACAACCGTGCCCTCGGGTAATCCCTTTAAAGCAAGCTGATTGGCCATATCCATGGTAGAACTCAAAGAATCAAAATACAGCATCTTCCTTCCAAAACTCTTTGTCTTTAACCCCTGGGAAACCTGGAAATCGTATAACCTATCCGGTATCGAGATTAACCTGTACCCCAAATGCGGCACGGCGGCGATATCATACCCTAATCCCATTAAGAAATGTATATGCTTCCAAAGGGCCTGCCTGCTTATTTTTAATTCACGGCTCAATTCTTCTCCGGAAAAGTATCCGTCTTTTTTGCTTAAAATACTTATAATCTTCTCTTCCATTATTTTTTCTGGTATAAGGGAGACATCGAACGCAATCTTTCTACAACTTTCGGCAGGTTATCCAGGAGATAATCGACATCTGTCTTTTTGGTCCAGCGGCCTATAGTAATTCTTAAAGAACCGTGGGCCGTGGCGTGATCAAGGCCAATAGCCAAAAGCACGTGGGATGGCTCTAAAGAACTCGAGGTACAGGCAGATCCGGTAGATAATGCTATACCCAGCATATCGCAACTTAAAAGTATAGACTCTCCTTCGATATACTTTATCGAGAAATTGACATTATTAGGCAGCCTTTTTAACGGGTGACCGTTAAGCTTTACTTCCGGAATTAATTCCGGAATTTCCTTTATCAACCTGTCTCTTAAGGCAGCCTGGGCTTGCATTTCTTCGGGCATATCCCTGCGGCATAACTCTATTGCCTTGCCTAATCCGACGATACCGGGCGTATTATAAGTCGAAGCGCGCCTTCCTTTTTCCTGGTCTCCGCCGTAAAAAAATCTCCCTATCCTCTTGCCTTTTCTTATATATAAAGCCCCGACACCTTTAGGGCCGTAGAACTTATGCCCGGACAAAGAGAGAAAATCAACGTTCAAGTCATTTACGTTAACGGGGATATGCCCTACTGTCTGGACTGCGTCAGTATGAAAATATACCCCTTTTTCTTTAGCGATTAGCCCTATCTCTTTAACAGGCTGGATAGTTCCGATTTCATTATTGGCATGCATAATGCTTATGAGTATGGTCTTATCGGTAATTGCATTTCTTATTTCTTCGGGGGAGACTAATCCATCCCTGTCCACTCCGATATAAGTAACACTAAAACCTTTCTTTTCCAGGCAGGCGCAAGGTTCAGTTACCGCGTGATGCTCGATAGCGGAAGTAATTATATGGTTTCCCTTTTCTTTTAACTCCTCGGCTACTCCGAAAATGACATTATTATCCGATTCTGTTCCGCCGGAGGTAAAGACTATCTCCTGCGGGTCTGCACCTATAAAGGAGGCTAAGCCCTCCCTGCTGTCCTCTATTCCCTTTTTTGCCTGCTGGCCGTAAGAATGAATGCTAGAGGCATTACCGGGCTGGACAAAAAAGAAAGGCTCCATTGCCTTAATTACTTCCGGGTCACAGGGGGCCGTTGCCGCATAATCCAAATAAACTCTTTTCATTTTCTTACCACCTCGTTCATGCTTCCTCTGCGGTAACCCTCTAAATCCAGGGTAACATAATTATAGCCTATTCTTTTTAATTTGTCGACTATGCGTTTTCTCTTTAAAATCAACGCGGGGATATCTTTTCCCCCTATCTCAATACTGCAGAGTGCGCCATAATCCCTTGCGCGGATATCCTTAAAACCTTCTCCTGCCAAAAAGGCCTCCGCTTTCTCAACCCTATATAAAACTTTTCTATCAATATGCCTGCCATAGGGTATCCTTGAGGCCAAGCAGGCCTGCGCAGGTTTATTATAAAAATGCAGCTTAAAAAGCCTGCTTAAGCTTCTTATTTCCGGTTTAGTCATGCCCGCCTCTTGCAGCGGGGAACGAACCCCTAATTCGTCTTTAGCCCTGTTGCCCGGGCGAAAATCATCTTTATCGGTAATATTGCTCGCGTCAAAAACGTATCTTACCTTTAACCCTCTTAATAGCCTCCTAATGCGCAGGAACATGGATTTCTTGCAATAATAGCAGCGGTTAACCGGATTAGCTGAAAAACATTTATCGTTTAGCTCACGCGTTTTTATAATAATATGCCTTACCTTAAAAGACTTAGCCGCCTTTATTGCCGCGGCCAATTCCTGCCTGGGGTAAATAGGGGAATCCGCGGTAACCGCAATTACCCTACCTTCAGGTAAAACCCTAGAAGCAATATAAAGCAGGAAAGAACTATCCATGCCTCCGGAAAAGGCAATAACAGCCGAACCGCAGTTAAGAATTATCTTCTCTAATTTCTTTAGTTTTGTGGAAAGACTCATTACTAAAAATGCACTTCCATTGCGCGCGGCGGGCAGATCTTAACGCAGAGCTCGCAGGCAATGCATTTTTTACTATCGAAGTTTACTTTGGCGGTCTCCTTATCCAGATAGAGGGCCTGCGTAGGGCATATTGGGATACATACCCCGCAATTAGTACATTTTTCTTCATTCCTTATTACGTCCTGACTTAAAGCCTGTATTTTTACTCCGCAGGATTTAAGGTATTCTATGCCATGCTCAAAGTTTTCCCTTTTCCCGTTAAGCTCCAAGACCATGAGCCCCTCTTCTTCGGGAGTTACGAAGGCTTTTAGAATATTGAATTTAAGGTCGTACTCTTTAACCAGCTTATAGACAATAGGCTGATTAACAAGACGATGCGGAAAATGCAGCACTATCCTCTTTGAGACCATATTTATTCCTCTTTAGTTACAATAGGCCTTTCCTTGAGCGACTTAAAGCTATACCCCGAATCAGCTCCCGGTAAAGGCGCTACCGGCTCGCTTAAAACAAACTCATTTTCTTTAATGCGTCTTTTCAATTCCTCGGAAATCTCCCTGGCCTTGGAATAACTGGAGAGATTTCCTGTCAACACCTCTTTACCTTGAACAATGATCTTTCCTGATTTCAACTGTTCATAATTTACTTCGCCTAAAGAGCCCGGCACGCAGTTAGGATAATTTGTGCCGTAATCCACCACTTGGGCGTAAATATCCTTATCCGCTGCGGCAGCGTGCTCTATAACTTTTTCGTCTAAAACAGGTATAGGCAACCCTATCCCTACGACTAAAGTAGCACCATAACCCAGCATACTTACCCCCACCAGCCATTTCGGACTCATCTGTTTTAAATCGCCTATCACGGCCAGCGTACCGGCAGGGGACTGGGGGATGCCGGTTTCTTTCCGCGGTACGCACGGGTTATGCTGCGTTCCCT
>JACCDG010524677.1_pt1 | contig 12570 bp, 12 predicted proteins | sample 7442471 | NCBI WGS metagenome assembly JACCDG01 (sample SAMN15323444, study PRJNA562643) | freshwater metagenome | isolation source: river surface water | place: USA:Blue River Watershed | collected 2017-08-17 | reverse complement strand
CCGCCCGTGCCCTGATTAGGCCGCATCACGAGGTCGCCGAACGCGCCCCACTGTCCGCCGAAATTCGCAGTTGCCGCAGTGGATGCTGTGCCAGGGGAGCCTTGACTGCCGCCCTGCACCCGCCCGAACCCGATGCTGTTGGGAGTGCCTGTGCTGGTGTGGGATACGGTCGCTGTGACCTGAGCAGCTGCGCTGGGTGCAGTGAAGCTCGTCGCCTCGCCGGAACTGGACACCGACGACAGGGAAATCAACAGCGTGCCGGTGTCGAGCGTTGCGCGGATCACGCGCGTGGCAATGACGGATGCACCTCGACGCCAGGTGAACGTTGCGTCGCAGGTGGTGTGTGACCATGCACCACCATTCGGTGCCTGGCTGAACAGCGTCGCAGCTGACAGGCTGATGCCGACAGAGATGCCGTCCTGACCCGACGCAGGCAGCGTCGTGTTGCCAATGACTTTGACCCCGCCACCCGGCGTGGCAGTAGTTGCTGAGTCGTCGTAGACCGTCTCGTCGTATTCCGTGGCTACGATGCGAACGTTGCCGCGCTCGGTTCTGCGGGGCGGTGCAACGACGCGGAACTTCGGTGTGCCCGGTAACCGGGTGAATCCTGACATCTCGATGATGTCGCCGAACTCGAGGTCTGCATGCTCGGCAAAGGCCTCGAATTCGATGCGCAGCGCCTTGGCCAGCTTCTTTCGGCGTTCGATGACCTCGCGCGTTGCCTGTGACTGCCGGTGCACACCCGGCAATCGAATCGCTGAATTGATGCGGGGCGTCGATCCAACGGCAACACCCGAATCCTCCGAGAACACCTCCTGCGATTTCCAGATGTCCTGTGAGGTGTCGGTAAACTGGCAACGCACCACCGTCGGCGTCTGGCTTTGATCCGGCAGGCTGATCCTGAGCGTGCCACGCAGCACATCTGAAGCGGTCAGCGTCTTAACCACGGAGCCGGGTCGATCCGCAAGAACATGCCACGTGTCGGCCCGTTTCCAGGCGTAGCAGCTGGCATAGGTGCGGAGTACTTCGATCCACTGCTCCGGCGGCTGTGCTCGATCAATCGTGATGCCGACAAGTCGTCGAGCCTCACCGCCCACCGTGGCCGCACACGCTCCTTTCAGTGCCGTACACGCGGCTGAGTTGCATGCCTCGCCCATGATCGACACCACGAAGTCACGCAGTGCCAGCGCAGGTGAAGCCGAGTATCCGGTCGTCGATGTCTCAGGATCGAAGACCTTGCGTCCCCTGCCCTCGATGATGACCGACGGAAACGCCGGGTAGTGCGTGTTGGTGTACTGGATGACGATGTACGCGATGCCGACGTCGACACCGTCATCGTCATGCACCAGAGTGTCGGCATAGCCCGGGATAGCTGCCGCGAGCAGCGCGTCCGCAGTCTGCGCCGCTGTGCCCAGGTATGAATTCACCACCACCCCGGACACCGGTGCAGCGCCATTGATCCAGACCTGATCGATTGCCTCGATCTGACCGAGCCCGACCACGAACCCAACCGTCCAAGTGCCCGAAGCATGAGCGATGGCGAACGGCAGGCCACCGAACTGGAACGGGCCATAGTGGACAGGCACAACAGTGCCCTCTGCGGCGAAGTTCGCCTGAATTTCGGCAAGTTCTGGCTGGGTGTTGATCGAGCCGGCAGGCGCCACAGGAGGTACCCATCCGGGGATCGTCGGCGAGTTGTAGTGCACAGGGGGACGCGGCGTGTTGGCCGCTGTAGGCGGGGCCGGCAGCTGGTACGTGCCGGTCGGTGTCAGGATGACCGTGTCACGCGCAGGCAGGAAGTTGAAGGTCGGCGCCTGGATGTAGATGTGCGGCTCAGGGCGCAGCGTGATCGTTCGCAGCTGGCAGCTGATCCAGTCGCCGATGTCGCGCTGACCGATCTCACCGGAGAACACGTGATCGAAGGCAGTGTTCAGAATCGGATCGTTGCCAAACGCCTCGTAGATGTCGACGGAAACCGGCGTGCGTTGAGCAAGGAACAGCGGTGAGTACAGCGTCGCGTCGTCGTAGATGCGCAGGCTCTCGGATGTGGCCACCACCCCTGCAGCAGCGAAGAGGTTGCTCTGGTAGGTGTATGCGCCACGGCTTGATAGACGCACCGTGCCGGCGGTGAAGTGCAGCTCAACGAGCCACTGCGGCTTGATCGCTGTCTCTGCAGCTCCAGCAGCAGAAGACCCGGAGAAACTACGCAAGGTTGCCCTCAAGCTGCAGGGAAGCGTTGAAGTACACCGCAGTCACGTCCTGCACTGAGTCGAGCTCGCGAGGCAGTGCGCAGGAGAAGACCCTACCCTCCGCGTCAGTCACTCGAGCCTTGGTGTTGCCCCACGTCGTGAAGTAGGTCCGCAGATACTGCACCTGCGTGAGCGTGAGATAGGGGTGCTCAATGCGAATCCGGTACGCGGAAACGGCAGCAACGTCGGACAGACGCACCGTGCCATCCTCAGCGACCATCGCTGTCTCAGTGTTGATCCGGGAGACAGTCGTCCGACGAGGAATCAGTGCGGCAGCGGGATACTCCGAGTTGATGATCCCCATCCATGGGGCACCATGCCAATTAACCGCGTCGTAACGCTTGGAGGCCCACATGGTTACAGCGTCGGCGCCGTGAGCGTGACTGCAGTGCGGTTGCCGAGGCCATCAAGAGTGGCCACTGCGCGCGTTTCCGAACCATTCGGACTCTTGAGCGTGCCGGTCGAGCCATTCATTCCCGACGAGACACCAACTGCATGCGCGACGAGATACGCCAGCGCAGCCCGGAGCGTGACGTTCGGCTGATCTTCGATGTTCGCGGCCAGCAGGCCGTCGAGCGTGTTAGCGATCGTGCCCTGAATACCTGCAATGCGGTTGTTCGCATCGACTGTCGGCAGGCCACCGTTGGCGCCAGGAGCGGTGCCGAGCGTGGTCACCAGCGCGGCTGGCACTACCCGGAAGTGGTTGTGTACCAGGAGTGCTCCGGACATCTTCACGATCACGTCGAAGTCACCAATCGTGCCTGTGTCAGTTGCGTTGAACGTGACCGCGTACATCCCCTGTGCGCGGTGCGTGGCACTCGAGGATTCATTCTTCGCGCCAGTTGCGCCCGCACCCTTGCTGATCAGGATGTCGGTGTTCGCAATCGTCAGGCCCGTTTCCGGACTGGCATCAACTGAGTCGAGGAATGGCCCGATCAGAACCGTCACCGTGGACGACTGCGGGATGATTCTCATAGGGTGATCTCCGTTGCGATGTCGAGGCCAAGCGGGACGTTGAACTGTCCGTAACCCGGCACATTGATCGTGATGGTGGTTTGTCCGCTGGTGAGTCGATCAACCCAGCCGCCGAATCGGTCCGTCGCGGTCTGCAGAGTCGTCGCCGCTTGCTGCTGTTGTTGGGCGACGGAGAGCTCGAGCTCGATCGTCCGCTCGATGCCCTCCTCGCGACTGGCAAGGGATGCGAGACCCGCGGCGAGCTGTTCTTCGGAGATTCGCTGTGCTTCGTTGAGGAAGCCCAGGAACTCCTGACCAAGCGTCTGTTGTTGTCCGCTGTCGAGGGACCGAAATGCCTCATTCGTGAGGCCGACAATCTGCTGATTCAGCCGGCTGATTTCGTCCGGACTGATGGCCGTGCGCAGCTGCTCGGTAAGGTCGGCGATCTGGCCTCGACGCTCGTTGTAGAGCTCTTCCTCAGACATCAACGCGTGGCGAATGTCGTCGATCGCACCACCGAACAAAGCCGTGGTTTCGAGTTGAACACCCTGATACGCGAGGGCGAGCTCGAGGGCCGCTGTCTTCTGTTCGCGCAGTGCTTCAGAGAGCTGTGTCAGTCCCTCAGCATTGCCATCGATCCCGGCGGCCAACGCCATGACCTTCTCAGTCGTGTCGTCATACAGCTCGAGCAGGATCTTCTGCGGGGTGAGCAGCTCGTCGATCGCCGCCTTGGTGTCTTTGACAACGTCGAGGTTGAGCAGGTTGTCGATCTGAACCGCTGCGGCGAACCCGGTGACCAGCGCCTCAGCCGCGCCATCGACGCCCTCCATGATCATCTTCACGCGCGCCGGCAGCAGGCCGTTGACCTCTGCGAGCCACGCCTTCACAAACTCGTCAGGCGCATCGGCAAAGCCGGTGGCACCGTTGAAGCCCTTCGCACCGAAGAAAATGCCCGGGCCATCGTGGCCCGCGTCGGGATTCACACCCTGGAGAGCTCGACCACTGAAATTGACATCGACACCCAGCGATTCGGTGATCTGGGTCAGCGCGCCGTCGAGTTGAACCAGTGCATTCGCCAGCTGGTTTGCAGCACCCTGATCACCGCGGCGTTCGTAGGGGGCAATGCGAAGGCCAGACGCAGCAACCTGCCCGCCGGTGACCGTTGGGCCAACGATGGCACCGGTGTTGCTGCGCTTCTTGCCATCACCACCGAACGCCACGTCAGCCAGGGCACCGATGGCCGCACCGATCGCAGCACCCCAAGGCCCGAACGTGGAACCGTACTGCGCGCCGATGTAGGCACCCGCAATGCCGCCGGCAGTGGATCCGATGTTGCTCTCGGCCTTCTTGTCGAAGATGCCCTCACCGAGAATGTTGCCAACATAGCCGCCAGCGACGCCTGCACCGGCAGTGACCGCACCACCGACCAGCGCACCACCATTCTGGAGGCCGAACATCTGGCCAACGTTGTTACCCAGAATTGCCGTGTTGGCGTAGGCCGTACCGAACTGATTCGCAGCAGTCGTGTACCCGAGCTGGTTGAGCGTCTGCCCGACGTAAGTGGCACCACCATTCAGCAGCGAATTCGCACCACGCAAGAACAGGCTCGCACCCGTGCCCGTTCCGCCACCGCCACTGCCGAGCAGATTGGCGTACTGACCGAGGGACGTGAGGCCACCACCGGCAGCGGTTCCAGTCGCACCCGTCGAGGCGGTTGCACCACCAGCAAAGCCTGCACCACCAAAGCCTGCGAACAGTCGCCCGATGGTCGAATCGAAGAGCCAGCGCCGGGCAGCTTCCTTGAGTGCGTCCTCGGCACGCTTCAGGAAATCGTCGAGGTCATCACCGGCACGGATGAACGTGTCCCGGAATGCGTCCTGTACGGCGAGTCCGAAGTCCTGCCATGCAGTGGATGCCTGCTGTGCGGCTTGCGCATTCTTTTCGAGCAGGTCTGAGGTCGCCTTCTGGACCGCGCGGTTGTACGTCTCCTGTGAGATCGCACCGGCGTCGAGCATCTGATTCAGACGCTCCTGCTCGTCCGCGAACACCTCAGTCGGTGTGCGCAGTTGCTCGGTGAGCCGCTTGCCTTCGTCCATCAGATCCGTAAGGCCCTTGAGCGCCTCGGCCTCTGCTCTGACGGATTCGATCAGATCCTTCGAGAACTGATCCAGTTCCTTGGTTGCTTTGCTGAATATTCCAGTCGAAACAGCGGCCTTGTTCTGCTCACTGGTCAATGTGTTTATGACCTTAGACCGTCGCTCCTCCGAGTCGGCAGCCTCCTCAGAACTTACCGCTGCTTCTTCAGTCGATTTGACGACTTGCTCCATCACTGCCGCGCGTTCATCTGCCGCGGCGGTAACTTCAGCGAGAAGCGTCTTCAGTCGTTCTTCAGTCTTGCCATAGTTTTGTGCGGATTCAGCAGCAGCGGACCACGCGCGATCTCTTGCCTTGGCCTGTTCGTCCGCTTGTCTGCCGAAAGAATCGGCAAGCTTCCACATCTCCTGCCCGAGACTGGTGTGTAGGCCGGTCAACGCCGCAGCACCTTTGAGCGCGAAGTCGATGGTAGTGGCCGCAACCACGTTTACCGAACGCATGATCGCCTCAAGGGAATATAAGCCCGTGCTCACGAATTCCCAGGCTGTGACGATGCTACCGGCACCGGACACAAGCCCCTCGACGACCTCGTCGGCCACCGCTCCCATTCCGCCCATGGCTTCGACTGTCGCAAACACTCGGTCGCCCAGCTCGAGCAACAGAGGCGCGACCTTTACCGCAACCTGCTGACCGAACCCGTCCATCGCGACGCCAAGCAACTCCATCGAGTCGTTGGCCATTTCCACCTTGGCGACCATGTCGCGCGACAGTGCAATTCCGGCCAGCTCTGCCTTCCGAGCCACTTCCTCGAGCCCGTCAGACCCGAGGTTGATGAAATTCAGGAGCTCGCCACCACTACGACCAAAGACCTTGATTGCGAGTGCTGACTTCAGCGCCGGATCTTCAATGGACGCAATGCTGTCCGCGATGCGTTCGAATGCCTGATCAGGCGTCAACGCCAGCAGAGCTTCTGCCTCAAGACCAAGCGCGGCTATCGCCTTTGCTGCAGTTTCACTTCCCGCCGCAGCATCAACCAGAACCTTGCTCGTTCGCTGAATCGCAGAGAACAGCTGATCCTGTGAAACGCCCGTATCTTTTGCAGCAAGGGAATATGCAGCGATCTTCTCGGTCGCTACGCCCAGCTTGTCTGCTGTCTTGGCCAGAGCATCGGCAGATTCCAGCCCGTCCTTTGTCACCTTCGCCAATGCGACCACGGCCGCAGTGCCAACAGCAGCGGCTGCGACGCCTGCAGCCTTGGCAACGGAGAGCATTTCTGCACCCATGGCCTTCAGCGAGCGTTGCGCGTCAGCATTCGCCCGCGAGAACTTGTGCGTCCTCTCTGTGGATCTATCGACCTTGCTGCCGTACTCGTCTACAGAGTCGGCCGCACGGCGGGACTCCGTGACAACACCGGAACTATCGCCAGTGAATTTGACGTTGAGCGCGACTTCTTCTGTCACGTTCTGACATCTCCTTGAGTACGTGTGATTCCATGACCTGCAAGTGCGTGAACACTTGAGGCGTCATTTCCACTTCGAGCATGCGAGCGACTGGCTCAATCGCCATGTAGTTCAAGCCGGTGAGCGAGCCGGTGCCGTTTCTTTGCCACTGCGTCTGCAGCCGCGAAAACAACACCGGGGCGCCTGATTCATCTGGGAAGAACTCAGGCTCATCAACTCGAAACTGCTGGATGTAGGCATCAATCTGATCAGGCGGATAGCCCGCCTGAATCATTTCTGTGATTTCTTGCGGATCGACGCCACTCAAGCCGGCAATGCGGCTGGCGGCGTCTCGGAGTTTTTTGTCTGAATGCCGTTCATCGAGGAGAGATACTCACGGTACATCGCATGCACCATACTGAGATCGGTAAGCAGGAAGTCGACGACGTCATCACTCGACACCTCTGCCTCTTCGGACCCCTCCACGCCCACGATCACCGTTCTCAATTGAATGGTCTTCAATCGAATGTAATCCGCAGCAGCGGCCGGCCCCTCGGACGACTTTCTGAATGCCTCGTCGTGCGCACTGATCATTTCGAGATACTGATCGAGTGGAAGCCGTCGAAAAACCACCTGCATCTCCAGTTCCGGCCCGCCGTCTTCCCATTGAATAGACAGCGCACGCCTGAACTTAGGGTCTCGTGAAACTTTGAACATTGGGAACTCCGGTCCCCGGTCGATCCGGTCGTGGGCGGCTGGTGTGCGACCGGATCACACCACCTTGCGGCTGCCGCCCACGTTCTAGGATCACTTGGCAGTGATCGTGATCTCGTCATTGCCCGAGCTGGGCAGACAGGTGAAGTCAACAGTCAGCATCAGCACACCCTGTGACTCGCCGTAACGTGGGTTGGAAATTTCCACCGCAGGCGCATCGATCTGGACGATTCCGCCGCCCGCTGTTCCGTGGACGATCTGCAGCGCGCCATTGGTGCGAGCAATGATCGACGCCAGCCAGTCCTTCGTGCCCTGTGCCGGCATCTCGAAGGTCATCGAACCGCGCACGTTCCGATCGGTAAGGAGGACTTCCTCGACGTTCACGATGTCGCGATGCTCGATCTGGTTCTGCATGTCGACAGAGAACGATTCGAGCTGCAGGGTCGTACTGTGCAGCGTCGCCGTTGCCGTGTTCGCTTTGTTGATGGCCAGCGGTGCTTTCCACATGGTCATCGTCAGTGTCGGCAGCGCAGCAGCGGCGAACGCCTGGTAGAGACCAGTAAACTGGAAATCGAAGCGCGGCAATGCTCGAGCCTGCCACGACAGGCCAACGTTTCCACGGCAGCCCTTGGCTGTGTGTTTGTTGCCGTCCAGGTTCACTTCCATCCAGAGCGATGAGAAGGACGAGCTGACAGGCGCGTACACGGCACTGACACCGGCGTTGATCGTCTCAGCGAATCCGCAGCCCCGCAGCAGCTTTCCCCATGCCGGAGCGGTGCCTGCAGTGCCGGAACTCGCTGATTCAATCTGCGTGTTGATCTGCATGCGCCGTGCAAGGATCAGATCGGGCTCTGCACCGAGCTGGGCGCGGTCGAGTTCGCGATTCGCGTAGTCGGCATCCAGCGGCATGATTTCGAGGCCCACAGTCTGAATACCATCCGTCGACGTGGAGATCGTCGGATCAGTGGCATAGGTGGTCTCGATTTTCGCCGCGAGCGTTTTCCGTCGTTCAAGTAGTGGCATCGTCAATCTCCTCTGCCGGCTCGGGTTGTTCTGCCGGTTGGGTTACCGCGGATTGCGGCAGGGTCGGCGGGTCCAGCTCGGTCAATGTCCCGTCAGCGTTGCGCAGGTAAGAGCCGCCGCCTGGAGGCGACTCCATAACAATCGGTTTCTTCATGGGTTCAGCTCAGAAGGGTTTCGGGATCGGACGCCTCGGTCCGATAGATCACTTCGTATGTCAGGCGTGCCTGTTGCACGCTCTTCTCTGCATCAGGTACCGGCAGGATGTCGACAGACGTCAGGTCAGTAGCGACCACTCCACCGCCCATCGTTTCATCTGCGGCCATCAGTTCCTCAACGGATAAACACAACGCATCGAGCGCGTCGTCTCCCGTCTCGACACCAACGTCAATCGCAACCTGCAGCTGACGTCGATACCGTTTGTTGCTGTTGGTGTAGCCAGGGTTTTCCACCACCATCCGCTCGCGGAGCGTGTAGACGGCAATGAACGGATACTTCGACTTCGGAAATTGCCGGGTCTTGTAGATCGTTGCCGATCCGGACAGCGTGCCCAGCTTCGTTACAGCAACGTAGTCTCTGATCTGCTTTCGAGCGTGGGTCACAGCCGGCTCACGCGTTGACTGATTCGGCGCTGCATCTCATGTCGGAATACCTTGTCGTATTCGGTCCTCGCTCGACTGCGCAGGAACGCATCAGCATGTCGTTTCGCAGACGCGTGAATGGACACCGTCACTTCCTTGATCGGTAGGCGTGCCTTCGTCTTTCGTTCGAACACGCCGGTGTGCCCGGACTTCATCGTCGCGACGAATGCTGATCTGAGGCGCACGCGACCACCCGGGCCACGATGCGAAACGCCCGACTTGAGCTGCTTTGCCCCAAGATCATATGCACGCACCGGCACGGTACCGATGAACAGGCGCGCATTCGGATTCGTGTGATTCGCCCGGTGCAATCGGAAGCGACGGTTCAGGATCTTTGCCGTGACACCCGTCTCCGCGCTGAGGTCTCTGCGGATTTGAGTGCGCGCAGATTCAGCAGTGCGTGTCGTCGCACGCATGTGTGCATCTCGCACGACGGTGTCGCCAATGTCCTCAAGAGCTCGTGCAACAGAAACCGCAGTGATGCCGGCGTCGAAGGTGAGCGCGTATTCCATCAGGCGCGCTTCAGGAGCATGTCGATCTGCCCCTCTCCATCGTCCTCGATCACCTGGACAACGTAGTTGATCCCTTTGGCAGTGAGTGCGTCGCCCTCACCGTACCCGCTCGGGAGATCATCGGATGCGAACGACACCCGGGCAGAGTAGACCTGCAACGAACCGTCGCCCGTTTCCACGTCGACAGCTCTGCGATCCAGCACGCCCTTGATGGTGACCGCGCTGCCGCCCACTTTCGTGTAGACAACGTCGGTCCCGAGGAGCGTGTGAACGTGTTGCGTAGCCAGCCCTGCCAGGGCATCGAACCCCATCGCTTACGCGACGGTACCGAACCGCGCGGCCAGATTGATCCGGCACGTGGTCTCGCTGCTGGTGCCTGCGGTCACTGCAATGGCTGCGTTTGAAACGTCACCGGTTGCAGGCGTTGCGGCGTTGTCGTCGAACTTGCCGGCAGATGCATCCCAGATCAACATTTCGCCGGCGTTGAACACAGCAGCCGTCACCTTCGGCACGGTGAACTCACCATGCAGATGGACGATGCCGCTCGCACCGTTGGCAATGTCGACCGCGCAGATGCCGATCAGGTTGCCGATCACCACAACGTCACCCGAGGATTTCGCGGTGCCGCCGTTGGTCCAATAGATGGATTGCCCATCTGAAACTCGATTTTGCATGATCACTCCGAAGTGATTGTCGAGGGCGGAGGTCCGCCCTCATGGGTTGGACCGGTCGCTTACGCGCCCGCGTTTTTGTAGCCGCCGCGGAAGTCGACGCTGTCGGTGCCGTAGTCCATGCGCACCTTCCAGCGGACACCGTCCACGGTGAAGCCTTCCTCGGAATCCAGGAAAGGCTCCTGGACGCCATCAAGGAACACGCACTCGACGATCGGGTTCTGACTGGACAGCAAGTACCAGGCAGTCGCGCTGTTCGCGTCAAGACGCGGGTCAGCGATCACCGTCAGGGTGCCCTGATGGATGTTCGGCTTTCGGCTGTTGGACTGAGCCGGATCCGTTTCCGACGCGATCAGCGTGCGCGCAACGTCCTCGAGCGCCACTGGCACCAGGAGAATGTCCGGAATGATGTCCAGATATTCGTCTTCCGTGGAGGCGAACTTCTGCTTCCGCATGGCCGCTTTCGCCGCTGACAGCGTCGTGACGGAGAGGGCCGCACCGGAGCCTGCAAGGTTGCCGTGGTCAGCATGGAACAATGCTGTTCCGTCGCTCATCGCTGCGTTTGCGGTCAGCACTGAATACACATCAGTGTTTACCGTGCGACTTGCCGACCGGCCGAGCATGCGAGCCGCGCGGGCCAGACCGCCCAGATCATCGTTGATGATGGTCTGACGGGTTACGGAGAAAAGGCCGCCCTTGGTCGATGCCTGGATGGTTTCTTTCTCTTCACCCGTGGTCAGTTCTTTGTACTCTCCCGCTTCGGGCACGAGTTGCAGGTTGTTGAACGAACCCAGACGCAGCCGGCTGTTGACCTTGAAGTCATTCACGGAACCGGTAGCCGCCCACCGGTTCCAGGTCGGCGTCCATGCGTTGTAGGACTCGAGCAGCGTCTTGTGCAGCGTGTTTTCCAACAGGTACGGGAAGTCGCTGGTGGAATGGCTGAACGCAGCGCCGATGATCTGCAGCACTGACATGCCGGAGACATCAACGCCCGCCTGCACCGCGCACGCCCGGGCGATTTCACGCATCGACATGGAACGGAACTCGTTCCGGGTGTCATCCTTGATGACGCCAGCCCGCGCGAGCAGGGCCTTACCGGCACCCTCGCGGAACTTGTCACGTGCATTGCGCACGACATGAGCGGAGCGATGCGGGGCAACGTCCCGATCGTTCTGCGCCTTGATGGCAGCGAGCAGTTCATCGCGTGCTTTCTCGACCGTGCAATTCACGTCATCAACGCATTTGTCGGTGACAGCTTGCAGGTCAAACCCGGTGTAACCCGAGAACACAGCACGAACGTCCTGCCGACGCTTTGCTTCTGCCTGACGGCCTTCTTCTTTTGCGGCGGCCGCTTGTGCCGCAATCTCTTCGGGGGTCATAACGACTCCTTGATTGTGAGCGGCGATTGCCGCGGGGGTTGTCGGCCTTCCGTCAGGCCCGGTTGTTCCGGCGGTGCCGGAATTCGTTGCCACCAGCGATGCCGGTGGATGCTTGAACTTCGACACGTCAACCGCCTGAGCGGCGATGGCCATGTCCTGTGGGATCTCGATCACCTCATCAATGAACCCGTGCGCCTTCGCTTCCGCAGGATTCATCCAGGTCTCGTCGTCCATCATCTGTTCGATGGCTGCGCGGTCTTTGCCGGTGCGTGCCACGTACACGTCGACGATCGTGTCGCGCATCTTGTCGAGGACATCAGCCGCCTTACGCATGTCGTCGGCAGTGCCCCAGGACATGCCGCTCGGGTCGTGAACCATGTACCAGCCCGCATCCATCATCCGCACGGTCTTACCTGCGCACGAAATGACCGTGGCCATGCTGGCAGCGATGCCTTCGATGGTGACCTCGACCGCACCCTTGTGCAGACGCAGGCGGTTGTAGATGTGCATCCCTTCGATGACGGAGCCACCGACAGAGTTGACGCGCACGTCGAGGTCGATGTCGCCCAACGCGTCGAGCTTCTCGACCAGATCGCGGGAGGTCACCTCCCAGCCGATCTCTCCGAAGATGCGCAGCTCGGCCTTTGCGCCGACCTTGTTAAGTTCGAACCACTTGGCCATTGCCAGCTCCTGGTTGGGGATCGCTTTCACGTTCCAGTTTTCGTTGCCGATCGATTTCTCGGGGGTTACCACCACGCGAGCGGATCACGTTGGCGCGTGTTTCGAGCCCGCCTTCGATCAGTTTCATCCAGCCGTCGGCTTCTTGGACCGGCTGAATCCATGGCATCGCAGGCCGCGTCCAAACCGCGTCGTACATCGTCAGCGGGTCGACATTGG
>JACCDG011338056.1_pt1 | contig 12571 bp, 30 predicted proteins | sample 7442471 | NCBI WGS metagenome assembly JACCDG01 (sample SAMN15323444, study PRJNA562643) | freshwater metagenome | isolation source: river surface water | place: USA:Blue River Watershed | collected 2017-08-17 | reverse complement strand
GTGGAACCAGTCCTGAAGTTGACCCTCCCCCGGCCCGATCCGGTCCAGGTACTCAACCTTGAACCAGTGCATCGGCGAGTCAGGGTTGGTCGTGCAGAACATCTTGGCGTCCTCGACCGACATACGCGCGAGGAGTTGCTTGAACAGGTCCTCGCGCACAACGGTGACCTCGTCGACATACGCCCCGGCGACCGTGAGGCCACGAAGAGTCTTCTCCGCCTGGGAATCCGACGCGCCCAATACCCAGACCTTGCGGCCCATAATCATCGCGAACGGCTGGCCTGTGCGGTAGATCACCTCGTCGGCGAGCTTGCCGAAAAGCTGCTCGTTCTGCATGACGTCGATGACGTTGCGAGCGAGCGAGTCACGGGTACGGCCGACCATGACGAAGTGGCCGAACTGTTCGGGGGGGCTCGCCAGGAACATGAACCACCGCAAGATCGAGCTAACGGTCTTGCCTGAACGCACGGACCCTGACCACGCATTGACGCGCCCGTCGGCCTCGGCTATCGACCGAATCTGCTTGGGCGACATGGCGATCTGCACTAGCCGTCGATCTCCGTATCGTCCTCGTCGGACTCGCTGTCGTCCCACTCGCTGACCACACCCTTCATCTGCACGTTGAGACGGTCGAGCATCGACATCTCGTTGGCGGCAGACTTGGAGCCCAAGGTGGGCAGGATCGCCAGGTGTGTGCCCATCGAGGTGTTGATGGCCGACAGTCCGGCTCCCATGTCGCGCAGCGGAGCCTCGGGGAGTTCGACCCGGACCAGCTCGTCGTTCTTGTTGTGGTGGTAGTAGCTGTAGGTCTTACCCATGAGGCGAGCCTGGAGGCGTTCGGCAATGTCAGCCGCGTTCTTGGCGATCCGGGCGCGCTGCTCGCGCATCTCGGCCGAGCGCGACTCCCTCGCGACCTCCAGCGACTTCGAGGAGGTGAAGGTCAGGCCGTTCGCCTTGCAGAAGTTGGTGACGTTCGCGCTGGTCAGGCCAAGCGTCCGCGTGATCTCGTTGCGCCCTTTGCCGGCGGCATGGAGTGCGCGAATCTGCTCACCCTGCTCTTTGGAGAGCTTGAGGACCATCACAACCCCTTCGCTTGGGGGCGGAACCTCTGCGCCCAGCGAGCCACCTTGATGTCAGCGCGGTCGCGGATGCCTGCAATCGGATTGGAGTCAGGAAGGCCGGAGTGGGGGTCGACGACGATCAAGCCGATTTCGGCGATCATGCCTGTCGACTCGTTCAGCTCGCCCACCGCTTCACAGAAGGCGACGAACTCGGGGAGGTCGTGCTTGCTCAGGTTGTACAGGGGCGCAAGCGTTTCCCACGCTTCAACACCCTTGTCGGTCATCCAGTCCGGGGCGACCAAATCCTCGTCGGGGAGGGGCCTTTTCGCCGCGCTGGAGAGCTTGATTACTTGCGGAACTTCGTTCATACCGTGGGCTTCTGCTTCCCTACTCTTGGCGAACCAACTGGGCGACGGGGTACCACCGCCGCCCAGTTGGTTGCTGACCTACAGCCCCGCGAGGGTGCCCCGGCCGTACTTCCGACGCGACGCAGCCTTCTGCTGTGGGGTGACGTTGCTGTAAGCGCCACCCGCGTTGAGATTGGCGAGCATCTGCGACGCCGGAGTAGCGCCCTTCTTCTTGGTCGCCGGAGCGCCGGGCGAGGACTCACCACGACGACGGCTCTTGGGACGACCGCTCTGGTTCGGAGCCACCTTGTTGTTGCGGCCAGGACTGGCCTCCTGCGAGATGACAGTCCACCCATCACCGTTGGCATTTTGCTTCTCGGTGATGAGGAAGTTGCCCTGGTATCGAGTACGGGTGTTCGCGCCGCTCTTGGCCGCAGCCGCCTTACGGCGGCGGTTGCCCGCCGACGCCTTCTGGTTGCGCGACGGACTCCGTCGCCCACCCCCCGAGCCGCCTCCGACTCGGCTTGCGGTATTCCGCTTCCTCTTTGCCGTCGTGTTTTCACCCCACTTTCTCGGGCAGCACGCCCGAACCCCCCCGATTGAAGGGGAGCTATTTCCTATATCCATCACCCTGTGGGATAATGGAGTTTGCCCCCTAGGGCAGGAAGGAAGTCCGTTTACATGCTGGAACTCGAAGGCATCAAGCCAAGTTCACAGATCCTCGACGAACTCGCCGAGGAGGGAAAGCCCGTGATTCTCAACTTCTCACGGGGGAAGGATTCAGTCGCGCTCTGGGCCGAGCTGCACAAACGTCAGATGCAAGTCATCCCGGTTCACTACTCGATGGTGCCGGACCTGCAATTCGTCAAGAGCGACCTCCAGCGGTACGAGCAGCACTACCAGACACACATCTACGACCTGCCCGCCGACACGTTCTACGACATGTTGCAGCACAACCTCAACCAACCCCCCGAGCGGGCGGCGTTGTGCGAGTCATTCCGTCTCAGCGCGCCTGACAAGGACGAGTACGACGCGGTCTTCCGTGCGAACTATGCCGAGCCGAACACGTGGATGCTCGACGGCGTCCGGGCCACCGACTCATCCATGCGGCGCATGGCGATCATGAAACACGGGCCGGTGAAGCCGAAGACCCGACGTATCTCAGGTATCTGGGACTTTCATGTCGCCGACGTCCGTGAAGCTGTCAAGCAAGGCGGCATCGAGCTGGGTATCGACTACCAGTGGTGGAATCACTCGTTCGAGGGCCTGTGGTACCAGTACCTCGAACCCATCAGGCGTAACGCGCCCGAGGACTACGAGCGCATCCTGTTCTGGTTTCCGATGCTGGAGACCGAAATCCTGCGAGGAGGGGGGGGTCATCTCGGATGACCGACCGTAAGAAGGCGAGCCGCGAGGAGATCATCGCGGCATACAAACACCAGGGCACGCTGGCGTCACGGAAGGCCGACCCGGAGTCGATTCGGGAAGCTATCGCCAAGAAGTACGCACCGAAGGTCAAGGAGGTGCCCGCCGGCTCGAAGTACACCCTCGAAGAGAAGGAGGCATTTGACGCCGAGGGTAAAGGGCTGGCGGCGGCAAGTAAGGCATGGGCGAACAGGTACGCCCTGGCGACCGACGCCGAGTACTGGTTCACGTTCTGTTTCTATCGGGACGAGGACCTCATGGAGTTCCTGCGCCTACTCGGCCTCGAAGGGCTGGGCATCACGCCCCGCAGTCACCACCTGGCCACCGACGGGTTCGTCGAAAAGATGGGCGAGTTCGTGTCCGAGCTGTACGGATGGGAGTTCGAGCCGCTTGACGCCGAGGAGTTCCACGCGCCGGACCCGGTGCCGCCGAACGTATTCGACAAGGAGGCGATGAAGAAGCAACTGGCGTACCGGCCGCTCCCCGACTACCTCAACGAGGACGAGGAGATCAACGCCGGGCTGGAGGAAACCGGGGACCTGGAGACCGACTCCTGGAACGAGATCAAGGCGATGGAGCGGATTCTCCGTCGCGGCGTCCCGGAGGACTGGCTGCGTGAACATGGCAGTGTCGACGACTACCCATGCTGGTTCAGCGTCTCGTTCAAGGACCGGCTGCTCAAGAACCGATTCCTGTTCATGTGCGGCATCCGGCATATCGGCGACAAGTACATCGACGGGTACGAGGCTGCCTACTACCTGGGCCTCGACCTGCTGCGAGTAGAGCCGTAACGCCGACTCTGCCTACCGCCCGTCACGCATGTCGTTGGCGGGCGGTTTCAGCTCTGGCGCTCCGGGAAGCCTGCGCGCCTCACCCACTTGGAGATGACGCTGGTCGTCACCCCGGCGGCGGGGCAGATGTCCTTGTACCGAACGCCCTCCATGTACGCCTGGAGTGCTACGACGCGCCGGTGGTCCCGAGCTTGCTCATCGGCCGCTTATACGAAAGTGTTGACATCACGCACGAAAGGGTGCATACTTTGGAGAGTATCCATAGATGGTTGATTGACCAGGTGAGACCAGGCAGGATGGAAAACTTAAAAGACTTGAGGGGGGCACCTACGGGGGCCCTGGGCAAGGGACACGTGTCCCTCAGGACGGAGAATATCACGTTCAAAGTCCCCATAGTCGCCTGAACGGTTGGAGGTTGGAGGTTCGATTCCCCCCCCCAGGCACAAGGTCCCGGCATCCGCCGGTGACTTCACCGTGTCCCGACGGTTTCGGGACGGCACCCAACAGGAAGAGGAACACGACATGGGCTACTGGGATACCGACGCTGAGGGCCGGTCCTTCGCTCCACGCGGCACCGCCGTCGGAGTATGGGGCGACACCGAGGCCGACGTGCTCGATCCGATCGTCAACACGATCGTGAGCAAGTTCGGGGTCGACGAGGCGCTGAAGATGTTCGACTCGGTCATCGAGCAGTACGAGGAAGAGCCGTACTACGGGCGGCACTCATACGAGCACTTCATCCGCCGCGCACTCAAGGAATGCGAGGAGTGGTTCAGGGACGAGTGGCGTCGCGCACCGACGACCGCCGAGTTCAAGGCGGGCGTACGGTTCTCGATGCCTCGCAACATCGGGGCGACCGTACAGGTCGCCGAAGACCCCTGGGCCGCCGAGCAGGACGACACCCCGCCGCAGTTCTAGTTCCACCAGCCCCGGCCCGAGAGGGTGCGAGCCAGGTTCAAACCTGGTCGGGGCACTAGCGCGCGCGTCAAGCGTGCGTGAGCGGCGAAAGCCGTTGGCACCCAACAGAGAGGATCATCGAACATGATGACCCTGGAAGAAATCGCCGAACTGCAAGAGCGACTGGACGGCGAGACCGCGCTGACGGCTCGCGATCTCGAAGCACTGATCTGCAACCTGCGCATCGAACAGGCAAGGCTCGAACGCCTCCTGCGCGAGCAGCGCAAGGTCGAGGATACGACGGTCCTAGATCGGCCATCCGATCAGACACTAGGACTGGCGCACAGGGTGCGCATCTACATCGACGTCTGCCTCAACCGGCAGCGCAAGGCCGAAGTAGGAACGCTCACGGCGTGGCAATCCGAGAAGTTCAAGGAGACCACCAAGGCGTGGGCTCGTCGGCTGACCGAGGAGGATACCGGGCACCAGCTCGACTTCGCGCAGATAAAGGGCGTGTACGCCGCGCGCGCACTCGCCGACCTGATCGAGCGCGCCGAGTCGGACCCGTCCATCACCGACGCGGACATTGACCGTGCTCGCTGGACCGACAAGACGTGGACGATCACCGAGCATGTCTTGCATTGCAGGCTCATCGAGTTCGATGAGGCTCGCGGAATCTACCGCTAGCAACAAGGCCCCGGCCCGCAAGGGTGTGAGTGAGGTTCAAACCTCACCGGGGCACGAGTCCTTGGCCATGTGGCCGTAGGACTTCCATGCTCCATCATCCTGCTGGATAAATGGAGATAGGCACCCAACAGAGAGAAGGCACGAATGTATCACTACACATTCGTCGGTCGACTGGTTCGGCCGATCAATGGCGACACCGACGCACTCACGCTCGCCGAGTTCGGGGGTGAGTGGGAGTGCGAGTGAAGCCCAGACGATCCCCGACTGCGGAGCACGCTGGTCGAACTGATCTGGGACCGGATGCGCGACCTGCTCGAGGCCGACGACAACCGTCTCGAGATGTTCGTGGGAATGCAGGCATGAACCTGCACCTGCGCGAGCGGTGGCACGGCTTCTGCCACTCCCAATTCGTCGCTGACCTCAAGGTCGCCCTTGTGGTCTGGTCGGTCATCGTCTGGCTGATCGTGATCTACCAGCTCGTCACCTACCCGTGACGAGCAGCCCCGGCCGAAAGGTGTGAGCAGGGTTCGGACCCTGCCGGGGCACTATGCCGCGCATTCACGCGCGGCAGAGCGCCGAAAGGCGTTGGCACCCAACAGAGGAGAACGAGATGAAGAAGAATGAGCCGCAGGTCAAGACGGTTGTCGAGTTCGCGGTCGGCCTGCCCAACGGGTTGTTCCTGATCGAGGGCAACAAGCTGCCGACAGGGCCGGACGATCCGGGGCAGATCGCCGTGTTCGCAACTCGGCACCTCGCTCAGGCCAAGATCGACTCCTACAACCAGGACCTGGCCCGGATCGGGGTTCCGCCCGAGAGCAGGTTCTTCCTCGCCGAGAGGATGGTGACGACTTTGATTACCGAGTTCGGTCCGGCCACCGAGTAGTTCGGCAGTCCTCGCCTGGCTGGCGTTCGCACGGGTCTAAGCCTCCCATAGATTTTCGGTTGGGTGCCGAGAAAGGGCCGGGGTTAGTCGGTTCGGCGACTGCACTACGAGGGTTCGACTCCCTCCCCCGGTGCGCAAGTACACACAACGGAAGGAAACACCATGCAGGTCATCAATCTGACCCCGCACGACATCTACATCATCGACGAGCACGATCGGCGCGTCGTCACCCTGCCGTCCGCCGGGATCGCCCGAGCGGAGAGCGGTAAGACCCCCGCCGAGCCGCTCGTGATCGACGGGGTGGACATCCCCGTCTTCGTCGTGGAGTTCGGGGCTCCCATCGGCCTGCCCGCCCCCAAATCCGGTGTCGGGTATGTCGTCTCGACGATCACGGCACAGGCCGCGGCGCGGGCGGGCCGTACGACCGTCGACCTCTTCACCCCGGACGGCACCCCCGTCCGGGACGCCAACGGGCAGATCATCGGCGTTCACGCACTGGCGAAGGCCGGTGCGTGATGCACGAGATCATCCCCGACGGCGCGAAGGTTCTCTGGCGGCAGCCGCTCAAGGTCGGGTACCAGGTGCGCGTCGGTCGCACCGAACCGAAGGTTGGCAACGAGGTCGGTGGGGGCACGCTCGCCGACGATGTCTATATCGTCAACGTCAACGGCGAGTGCTACCTCGCCCACTACGACGAGCTGATCTACGACCCGGCGGTTCCGGCGTGATCCGCGTCAGCCGTGACGACGGGGACCGCAACGCGGGCGACTGGTGGGACCTGGTCGAGGCGGCTTGCCTACCGGGGCGGGTGTGCATCTTCACTCGCGCGGGACTGGATGCCGAGCGTTTCACGGCGAAGGTCGCGGACGTCAGCGGGCTAGGCGTCAGTGTCGAGCACGTCTCCGGCCCGTACGACAACGGCCTACCGGTGCGGATGGAAGTCCTGACGTCCGATGCGATCATCGCAATCGACTGGGAGTCTTAGGCTTTCAATATCCATATCCCTGTGGGTATAATGGATATACAACAGAGAGGAACGAACTGATGAGAATCAACCCGGCACGACAGCCCAGCCTGTCGGTGTACTCCCGCGGGCAGTACGCCCGCAATCGAGTCGGCCGCAAGGGCGCGGACGCCCAGGCACGAGTGAACATGCGCGCCCTGCTCCGGCGAGCGGCAGCGTCGCTGTGACCGCCGCAGAGAGCATGGAGGGGTTGTCGATCGTGGTCGGCAGACGCAACCGCCTGTCGGCCGAGATCGAACGGCAGGCGATCAAGTGCCTCGCCCTGCTCATGACCGAACGCGGGTGGGACTCGATCACCGTCGACGCCGGACGCCGCACCCTGATCGGCGAACTCGACTTCGGGAACGGCGACTTCAACGACGACCCCGACGAAATGGCCAAGCTCAGCGACGAACTCGCCGAGGTCCTAGGGAATCTCGGAACCTCGTTCCTGCGGTACGAGTACCTGCGGGGCGAGTACCGCATCTATCGCGACGTCGTGCAGGCTGCGGCGGCGGGAAAGCCTGAGCCCGAAGGGTTCCCGCCATGCGGCTGACCATCACCTGCCCCGATAACTGTGCCGCCGAGTACGTCGAACGGGTGGCCGACCTGATCGCGCAGGGCTACATCGAAGGCGCTGACGGCGCCGGGCACTACTGGGAGATCAACTCCTGGGACCCGCCCGACATGGCCGAGCTGGCGCGCCAGCAGGGCGATGCGGGGCGGGATCACTAGCAAGACAGGGCGACTGGCAGCCACCGGGGTTCGAGGCCCCGGCGCTCGCGGCAACAACAGAGAGGAAAGCCAATGAGCACAAGATCATTCGTCGGCGTGATGTCCGACGCTGGAATCCTGGGGGCGTACGTCCACGGCGACGGGCACCCGTCCTGGGTGGGTACCCAGGTCCAGAAAATCCTCAAGCGCGACGGCTTCGAGAAGTTCGGCCAGACCATCCTCGAAGGGTGCGAGGGCGGAGGCTTCTCGTGGCTCGACGCCGATACCAACGCCAATCAGGAAGACCGGCGTTGCAAGATCATCGGCGGATACGGCGGGGCGTACACCGACGATTTCGGCTGCGAGCCGATGACTCTCAGGGGGGCGCTCAGTCACGAAGGCGGGCAGGAGTACGCCTACGTCGCACGGCCGGACGGGCTGATCGACATCTACAAGATCGGGTACGGGGTGCGTGACCATTTGAAGTGGACCGTCGGTCTCGACGAAGAGCTGAGCAACGTGCCCCCTGCGGGCGCGGTGGTGGTGAAGGCGTGAACAGCAGCGCAATCCTGGTCCGCCTGAACACCTACAAGGGCGAGAACATCTGGCAGGACGTTATCTACCAGCTCGACGACCTTGACCATGAGCTGACCGAGGCGCTGGACCCGAACTACCAGTCGGACCGCTTCGCCCTCACCGACGGGCGTGTGTTCGTCTGCCACCTCGACATCGACAAGTGGGTACTGCAATGAAGGTCACCTCTACCGGCATGGTCGTCGGCCCCGACGGTTACGAGTACGGCTGGGTCGAGAAGGCTAGCTTCGTCTTCCACGACCACAAGCGCCCCGGCCAGACCATCACCCGTCGCGGGTGGCAGGCCGTGCGCCCTTCCCAGCTGGCGCAGTGGTCGGCCGGGCAGTTCATCAATCTCTACCCGACCCGCCGCGAGGCGGTCGTCTACCTAACCGGAAAGGACGCCGAATGAGCGCCTACAACAAGAAGTACGGGGTGACGCACGGGGTAATCATGAACCTGTGCGCCGAGGAGAACGTCTACCGGGAGGCGCTGGCGACGGTCGGGATGTATGACGACCGTGACGCGCAGGCACATGCGCTGCGCGCCTTCGTGCAACTGCTCCGCTGCACGGGGGTCGTGCAGACCTACAGCCTCACCGAATTGCGCGACGCCGACCTCGACAAGGTCGACTGGCTCGCCGTGGCGGAAGGGGTTGGGGAATGAGCACCCGCGCCGTCGTTGCGGCGGTGATTGCCGCCGCCTGTCTGACCCCTGCCACCGCTGCCGCACAGGACGTCTACACGCAGGTCGCGTGTGCGCCCGCCGGGGAGAACGTGTCGCAGAACTTCGCCAACACCAGCGGCGGCGGCACCCGTATTGACGGCCCGATCGGCGGGGGCGGCTGGCAGTGCCGCTCCTACAAGACCACGCACGCCCCGTACATGCGGCTGGCCTCCCGCCGCATCGGGGTGCCGCTCAAGTGTGAAATCTGGAAGCGGGGTCTTCGTCTCGTGTGGGACGAGCAGCCCACGGCCGTCGGGTGCTACGTCCTGATGCCGAGGTCGCGATGACCCGCGACGAGACCAACGAACGGCTCGCCGGGGACCTGGAGTTGATCTCCCACTCCCGGCGCACCGACGGGGCCGAACTGTGCGTGGTGCGCCGTGACGACGCCACCCAGGTCGCCGTCATCAATACCGACGGCGTCTGGTCGCCGTGCGTACTCGACAACGAGCAGCGACGACAGTTGATCGTCGCGCTCGGCGGGACGCCGGAGGACTCATGAGCTTTCGAGTGCTGTTCTCCCACGCCAGCAACCAGGTCTACGAGGACCTGATGCACCCGGAGGTGTTCGAGTTCGAGATCGACGCCTGCGGGTTCGCCACCAGCATCCGGCAGGCGCAGGGCGTCGAGTTCGAGATCATGCGCGAAACCGACCAAGGTTGGCTTTCCCGCAAGGGCGAGACGCCCGTCGAGGTGATCCGCAGGAGGTGGACGTGGTGACCGGCTACACCCTCACCGACGACACGTACGTCTGTGTCCCCGAAACGTTCCCGACGATGTACGCCGCGACCGACCGCACCCGTGAGCTGCCGTGGTCGGTCGCGCACTGGCGTATCTCTGACCCTGACGGCCGTCCGGTCGCCGACTGGGAACACGACACCTACACCTACACAGAGAGTGAGGCGCGATGACCGACAACAAGATGAGCAAGCACAAGGCTGCCGCAGAGATCATCGACACGCACCGCTCGATCTGGTGTGCCGATGGGGAGGGGCTGGTGTGCCTGTGTGACGACTGGGGAGTCGAGGTTCACGACGACCCGCGCGCCTCACTAATATCCCGGAGAACTTCCCTTTCGGCGCGACGCCGCCGCAGGTCCAGTTCTTCGCGCCGCTTGTCGACGGTTGAGGCTGCCGCCTTGGCGCGAACCTTGGCTACATGCGCCTCATCGGCCTTCTGACCCTGCGGGGTGTGATAACGCCACTGAAAGTACTCCTCTTGGAGCCTTTCTTGTGCCGTGATGCCACGCTCCTGCTTGAGCAGCTTTTCCCATCCTGCGACGCTCGTCGGGCGGCGAGACGAGGTGGACGACTCCGCCCCCGAGGAGGGGGTCTTCATCTCCCGCCGGTCTTGCCGGGCCTTGGCAGCCTTGCTAGAGCGTGCCTCGGTAGCCGATTGAGATGAGCGGTCGGACGGGCTCTGGCTCGCCGTCTTCTTTCCTGCGCCCGTGGGGATCGGGGGGTCGACCGGCGTCCCGTAGCGCCGCGCGCCCGCGGGCGTGCGAACTGTGCGTTTTTTACCCCCCCCCTGGCCGTCCGCAGCCTTTTTAATTGCGGCTTGATGCTTGCGACTTAACCTACTCATCTCCTGGTCCTGTCTAAGTTGGATGTTCGTAGTGAACATCGACAGTTCACGTGGTACAGCCCGTGTCGGCGCGCATACGCCAGCGACGGCTCGGTCGAGAACCCGGACAGGCTCAACGTCCGACCTCCCCATGCAATGCACTTCTTGCACGGCTGCGACTCGGTCACAACAACCACGAGGTCACCGCCCGAGTCCTGAATGCGCCGCACCAGGTCGAGCCGACGCCGCTCCACGAGAGCGTTACCGACCGCGCGTGCCGCCCAGCCCGCCGCGTCATGTCGTCGGCCTGCCGAGTCGCGCACCTTCACAACTCCGTCGGCGCAGAGCTGGCGGACAATCGCCCGGACATCACGCTCCCCCGAACCCGAAGCCTGGAGGAGCGCCTTGTTGTACATGACCCGGAACTCGTGGGAGGTCATCTCGGCGGCTGAATTGAGTGCGACCAGGGAGGGGGCGACCCCGCGCCCCGCGCCCAGCCGGCGAATCTGAGCGCCGACATTCAAGGCTGCGGTCTGGGTCCTGTCCGCGACCACGCGGACTCGCCGAGCGTCGTGAGCCAAGACGGCGCGCTCTAGCTCGGAGCGTGCGAAGCGTTCTACGGCCTCAAACTGACGCCTGGCCCAGCCGCACGCCTCCGCGAATGTTGTTGCCATCGTGGTCACCATACTGCCTCGACGAACTCGAGCACGCGCTCGCGCGGCTCCAGGTCGTCAGTACGAACCCATTGAATCGAGTCTGGGCGACAGCGGTAGCGTCAGGGAATGTCATGATCCGCCCGTCGTCACTGATCTGGTAGCGCCCCTCGTATCCAGGGATGTCGCGCCACTCGGTCACTGCTTGCTCCCCTGCCATTCGTCGATCGTCTTCTCGGTCCATCCCTTGACGCGGCCCACGAGGACGTCGGGATTGGGCATCCGGCGGGGCGTGTCCTGGCTGTAGGACTTGACCGTGTTAAGGGCGAGTCCAGTCCGCTCGGCCACTTCGGTGACGCTGAGGTATCTCTTCATGCCTCCATGATACACACGAAAATGTTTATACGAAAGTGTTGACATCACGCACGAAAGGGTGCATACTTAAATACACAAGCAAGCAACAGTCACAACCAAGGCACCACCTACGAAAGGCCAAGACAATGAGGAACTTCCGCGAGATCGCCACCGGCAGCCGGGTCATCAACATCCGGATCAAGGAGGCCACCCGGGAGTTGGTGAAGGGGACGCTGGTCGCCGACGCCGGCGAATGCGCGGTGGTCCTGTGGGACGGTGAACTGAACCCGGTGACCGAGCCGTGGGCGGATATCGCCTGACCGGCGGGGCCGGGGGCTCCGGTCCCCGGCCTGGCGTGTGCCGCTACCTCCGAGCGCGGTCCGCGCTCACCGAGACCCTCCGCGCCCGCAGCCGCGCCTGGCCTGGGTGGAACCCCAACCTCTGGGGTCTTCCGACGACTACCACACGCACCAACGCGTCCGGTATGTCGGCATCAGTGGCATCAGCAGCATCGACTTGGTGGGCCGGGTGTCTCGCGTCTAAGCGCCTTCCCTTTCGACCCGGCCGCAAGGCAGCCGCGCCAGCCGAGAACGGGCGGCCTTGTGGGCGTGCTGTGGATTCCCCGAGTGGGGTGACTTTGACCTCGCGGCCGGACATTCCACCCCTGGACATGCAAAAACCCCAGCCTGTGAGACCGGGGTTTTTGAGTCTTCCGACCATTCGAGATGGTGAATGGGTGGTGAGGAAATGGGTACACTCCCTCGGACTTGAGGCTACCGGAGTCCAGCGTCTACAGCAACGCCGGACGGTGGAGTTAGAACGGCAGCCAGGGCCAGAACCCTTCGCTGGCTTCCTCATTCCACCGCAGCAGCGGCCACGAGGCATCCGTGAGTC
>JACCDG010577328.1_pt1 | contig 12571 bp, 11 predicted proteins | sample 7442471 | NCBI WGS metagenome assembly JACCDG01 (sample SAMN15323444, study PRJNA562643) | freshwater metagenome | isolation source: river surface water | place: USA:Blue River Watershed | collected 2017-08-17 | reverse complement strand
TACCCGATTGGGAAGACCCGTCCGAACACCTCATAGGGCTTCTGCGCGGGCGGAAGATGCTCAATTGGGGCGACGAAGACAAGAAGCATTCCGACGCATACGCGGAACACGTCGCGGGGCAACTCGAGGGCGACGACGGCGGGGCGAAGTTCGACCCGAACAAGGAATGGGACGACGAAGACCCGGATTGGTTCAGCAAGGCCACCGACCACACGGCCGCGGAACTGCTCGCGGCGGCGGTGGAGGTGGCACAGCGGGCGCGGGACAACGGCACCGACCCCGAAGAGGCGTTGGACGCCCTGCACGCGCTCGGCATGGGCGGCACGTTCGAGAAAGCCGGGTGGTCGAGCGAGAAACACCCGCGCGGCGATGACGGCAAGTTCGTTCGCGTCAACGACATCAAGGCCGCGAAGAAAGACCCCGCGAAGGCCGCGGAGTTGCGCAAGAAGGTCACCGACCCCGAGGAGCGGAAGAAACTCGACCACGCCCTGCACTCGGACGAACTGAGCGGCAGCACGCGGGACGTAGAGCGGCACGCCTCGCAGGTGAAGCGCGAGAAGGTGCAGGCGAACCGGGCTGTGGCGAAGGAGTTGCGGAAGAAACTCAGTCAGCAGATCGTGGATTCGCCGACGGGCGAAGTGGACCCCGACGACGCGCGGGCGCTCATCCCGCACCTGAGCACGATGACGCACGCGGAACTGAGCGACGTGCGGCTGCTGCTCGACCGTGCGGGCGCGTCGTTCGGCGGGAGGCGACTGCGTGCGGATCGCGTGGCGGCGCTGGTGGCGTGGGCGGAATCGCAGGGCAAGCCCGACGCGCAAGCGGAACCGGAAGTGAAGCCGGAAGCGGAAAGCGGCAGCGGTGCCGGTACGGGCGAAACGGCCAATGACCTCAAAGCCTCCGACTACCGCTACTCGGAACCGGTTCACGTTGGTGGCGACGTGCGGGGCGTCACCGCGCACGACCCGCGCACCGGCGAAAAGATCGGGCACATTCACTACGCGCTCAACGGCGACACGATTCAAGTGTCGCACGTCGAAGTTGATAAGGATCACCGGCGGCGGGGCATCGCTTCGGAACTGTACCGGCGGATGCAAGCGGACCACCCCGGCAAGAAGGTCGGGCCGGCGCTCCGCACGGCCGACGGTGAGAAATTCCGGGCCGCATGGGACGCGCGCAACCCCGACGCGGTGGGCAAGCCGTGGTACGCGGCCCCGGCGGGCGCTGCCGAGACGGGGGCGCAGAACCTTCCGGGCGGCGGGCTGGATCGTCTGTCCGCGTTGCAGCGCATGGACGAGAGCGGGCGCATCGACCCCGCGGCCGTTGGGGAGTTCGCCGCGCAGTACAAGAATTCGTCGCGCCTGAACGAAGTTACCGGTCGTTTGCTGGCGCACATGACCCCGGAACAACGGCGGCAAGCAGCCGACGCGCACCGGGCCGCGCTGGGCACCGGCGGCGAGCCGAACACAACCTTCGCGGGCGTTCTCGCCGAACACGAACCGGCGAAGCACCGGCAAGTGCGCGAAGGGGCGTTGCAAATGCTCGACAAGATCGCATCTCGCGTCGGCATGAGCGCCGAGCAGAAGCGGCAGTTCGCGGGCGAGATTGCGGCGGCGCAAGGGGAGAACGAAAGCCGACTCGCGGACGCGGTGTATGGCGTCATCGACCGGGCTAAGAAAGCCCCGACCGGCACCAGTGCCGCCGATCAGGGCAAGCCCCCGAAGACGCGGCTACAGGCACAGGGCGAGCGCGCCCGCGCCGCGAACCCGCCCCCGGACCCCAACCAAGAGTTCGGCACGCCCCGCGAGCAGTACCAAGCGTTCTTGCGGTACGCGCACCCCGACGACCCCACGAAGAAGCCCGACCCCGGCGCGGTCGCGGAGTACCTGTCGAAACTGCCGGACGGGGCGCGGGAGAAGTTGGATCAGCACTTCGCCGGTCACGGCAAGTCGCTGGCGCAGGTGGAGGCGTTCCACCGGGCGCGGATGGCCGAGGCGACCCCGGAACGCTTGCCACCGGCGCAAGAGCAAGCGGCAGCGGTGCCGCATGTGCAGGGCGAGGCGGTTACAACAGCGGGCCACGGGGCGAAGCACGAAGATATCCCATACGACCGCGCTTACAACGCGCACCGTAACTCTTCGTTTGTTCCAGAGGTGCGGGCGAAGCAGCGTCAGGAAGAGTACGTTCGGCAGATGGAGGCGGATTGGGAGCATCTGTCGCAGTATGCCAAGACGCCCGAGCAGCAGGAAACCTTGCGAGCGGAGTTCGAGCGATACCGGAACGGCTACCGCGACCGCAAACTTGCAATGCTCGATGCCGCGTCGCGCACGGCGAGCGCGATGATTACCGGCCCCGCGCGATTCCCGACAGAAAAGAACCGTCAAAGACTTGAGACAGAGAGCAAGCGGCGCGATGAACTAATCGAGTTCCGCAAGCGCGCCCTTAACGCCATCCGCAAGAAGGTTGCACCCGAAGAAAGTGCGATTCAGAGCAACAACCCCGAAGCCATTCAACTGCTTCAAAAGCAACTCGGCGACCTGCAATCGCGGCACGAGTTGACCAAGCAGGCGAACGCAATTGTCCGCTCGCATGTGGCGAGTGCCGAGCGCGACGGCGGCGCGGTTACGTTCAAGGACGGCAAGACGCGGGAAGGCGCGATTGCCGCACTTCAGTCTCTCGGCCTGTCCGCAGAGGAAGCGAACGGGTTCTTAACGTCGGACTACATGGGGCGCGTTGGTGAGCCGGCTTACGCTATCCAGAACCGCAGCGCCAACATGCGGCGCATTCAGGGCCGCATTGAGGAGTTGCAGAAACTCCGCGCGACGCCCGCGAAAGAGGAGCAATACAGCGGCGGCGTGCGCGTCAGCGAAGACCCGGACGCGGCGCGTATCCGTATCCACTTCCCCGGCAAGCCCGACGCGGCGACGATTGCCAAACTCAAGTCTGGCGGCTTCCGTTGGTCCCCTTCTGAGGGGGCTTGGCAGCGTCACTTGAACAACGGCGGGCGGTATGCGGTCGAGAACACGTTGCGGCAACTCGGCCACGAGAAACAGGCCGCTTCCACTGTCGCGCCGTCAAGTGACAGCGCATCCGATGTGCCAGACCTTCTACCAACTCAATCGGAGCAGCCAGAAGCGACCGGCACCGCTGCCGCCAAGCCGGAACCGACTCCGGGCGGGGCACCGGCAGCAGTGCCGCCCGAGCACCGGCAGTACGTCGAGCGGATGGACAGGGCCGAGAAGCAGGCGGAAGAGGAGATTGCGAGCGTCGCGTGGAACACGGCGCAAGCGAACAAAGCCCCGCACTCGCGCAACAACCCCGAGAAGGTGTCCGACGAGTCGAAGCGGGTGACGCGGGTGACGGCACTGCTGCCGCACTGGAAACACGCGGTGCAGAACGGGCGCGCGGAAGTCGCGGCGGAAGCGGCCCGGCGCATGCGTGCCCACGGCGCGGCGGAGTTGCACGCGGTCGGCGAAACGGTGCCCTTCGACGGCCGCACGATGGAAGCGCAGGTGGGCGTGAACGAGGGCGACCCGGTGCGCGTGACGCGGCACGGGTGGCACGTCCCCGGTCGGCCGGGCGAACCCATCGGGCGGGCGCAGGTGGAGCCGGTGAGCGGCAGCGGTGCCGCTACGGGCGTTGACACGGGCGGCGCGGGCGGCGACACTACCCCGACACAGGGGGGCAGTGCCATGAACGTGAACGCGGGCGGGGGCGATCCGCCAAAGGTGCCGCCGGTGGCGAGCGGGGCGGGTGATGGGGGCATGAGCCGGCGAGAAGCGGCGGCGCACATTGGCAACTTGCTGTCAGATTACGATTCGGACCTGAGTTACAACGTGTTTGGTCGCAAGGACGGCCGAGTCGGAGTTGCCGTCACGGAAACCCGCAAGAAGGGCAAGAAACAGGTTTCCGAAGAGATCGGAATTATCCACATTAACCCGGACGGCTCCGTCGAAGTGCCGCCAGAAATCAAGCACTACCTCCGTTACGGTGGAGGCCCAAAGGTTCACGACGCCATCAGCAGTGTACGGGCGCGGGCCGAGGCGGTCGAACCGCAGCAACCCCGAACCAAGCCGGAATACGTAGACGAGGACATCGCGGACTACGACGAGTCGATGCGGCGTCTAAACAAGCGGGAACAGGACTAACGAACAAGGGGGCGGCATCAATGCCGCCCCCTTCACCTCTGCGCCCTCATCTTCTCCACGAACTCTTTCACCGCTTTCCATTCGGCGTCCGTGAGGCGGATACCGCGGTGCTTTGTGCCGGTCGGGAGCGTCGCGGGACGCCCCCGACCGGGCTTGGGTGCCGGCTGTTTCACGCAGCCACCGCCGCGCGCTCCGCGATATGGCTTGCCAGTTCGTTCCACCCCGCGGCGCGATCACTCGCGGCCCACTCGCGCATGGCATCAATGTAGGCTTGCGCGAACAGGTGCGGGTCGGTCATGCCGGGGTGATAACCGCCGCGCCCGCCCATCTGGTAGGCGAAGGTGCTGCCGGGCAGAGTGTAGTGAGTGTTGGCGTCGAAGCAGATGTACGAGTACGCCCCGCCGCGAACCGGGTGCCAGTCAAAAGTGCCCGGTTGCGACTCGCGTTCGCGCATCCCGGCGGATTCGAGAAACAGCTTAATTTGCTCGGTCATGTCTCGTCCCCCTGTTGTGCCGAGCGTCGTTGCCCGGTACACACATACTACACCCGTCCCGAATATTGTTCAACATAATTCGGGAGAGATTCCCGAAAAAGTTTTCGGCACCGTTGCCGGGTAGTTCCCCTCTCTTCCGCCATGTGTGGGCATGGCGGTCTTTCGCACCAACTACGCACGCTCGCGCATTCTCAAGGCGGACACCCGCCGCCTGAGTGTGGAGAGCGTACTCACGTTCCCCACCCACGACCTCGCGGGCGATTGGGTTACCCCCGAAGGGTTGGACTTCTCGCTCCACGAGCAAGACCCGTCCATCGACCTCGAACACGCCAGAACCCACATCAAGGGCTATCCGGTCGCGTGGGCGCGTGAATCGCTCGGCAAGACGGGCGCGCCCTACGCCGTGGAAATGGTGCCGCTCAACTGTGCGGGACCGGGCGAACCGGAGGAGTGGCACACGCTCCCGGTGGGTACGTCCTACTTCGACCCGTCCGACCGCATCGGATCGCAGACGTTCGCGCTCGTGGAGCAAGGCGCGCTCCCGGCGGTGAGTCTCGAATTCCAGACGGTGCCGGGCGCGTACAAGCCCCTCGGCCGCAGCCCCCTTGAGAACCGACCCGCTTACCACTTCGAGAAGGCGAGCGTTCTGAAGTGGACGCTGTGTGCGGTGCCGGTGAACCCCGGCGCGCTGCACGTCGCCAAAGCCGTTGGGGTAGTTCCCCTTTCGATTGCCCAAGTGTTAATCGACGGGCGCGTGAACGTGGCGGGTCGTTGGGAAGTCCTCCACCCGGTGATTCGCAAGGCTCTTGAGCCTTACCGTTCACCCGCCCCTCAATCAACAACCGTCCGCGTGGAGAAGGCAGCAATGGAACCGGACGACGAATTCGACGGCAACCTCGGCGACGACATGGGCGGCGACCTCGACACCCAAGACGACGCGCTGTTCGCGGATGCCGTGGACGACGAACCGATGCACGCGGGGGTGCAAGCGCTGTACAGCCTCGCGGACGCGCTCAAGGAGCGCTGCGAAGAGGCCAAGCAAGCGGCGAAGGCCACGGAGAACCCGGAAATCTACCGCGTGCTGATGAAGCTCTGCGACAAGGTGGAATCGCTCGCGGACGAGGCCGAAGGGCACGGCGACAAGCACGACCAGAAGTTGATGGCGATGAAAAACGGCAGCGATGCCGGCGAGGGCGACGAGGAACCGGACAGTGACGAGGGCGAGGAACCGGAAGCCCCCGCGGACGGTGACGGCGACGAGATGCCCGCCGAGAGCGCTGACGACGAAGGCGACGACGAGAAGGGCGAGAAGAAGCCGCCGTTCAAGAAGGCGCGCCGGGCGGTGTACCTGAAGGCGATGCCCAAGCAGTTCAACAAGGCCGACGTGGACGCCGGCAAGAGCAAGAAAAAGAAGGCGGTGGACGACGCGTTCGCCGCCGCGAAACGGGTGTTCAAGTAATTCCTACCACAAGAGGCAAGCCATGCCGACCGTGACCGACGAACAGCTCGCCCTTGTGCGCAAGGTCGAGCAACTGGACGAAGAGAACAAGCAACTCAAGAAGGCGCTGAAGAAGAACAACCTCGAACCGGCCCGCGACATCAGCGGCACCGTTGCCGCGATCAGCGGTGACAAACTGCCCGCGAGTGCCGTTGACCGGCAACTCGAGGCGCAGGGCGGCTTCAAGGCGCAGAACGAGTTCTTCCTGAGCGTGCTCAAGGCGTGCATGCGGCCGAACGAGCCGATGGACCGCCGCCTGTTGCCCTTCTGGGGGCCGAACGCCGAAGCGACCACGTTCGCCAAGGCGCGCAACGAACAGGCGACGATTCAGAAGGCCGTGGGCAGCGACGAAGCCCGCGCCATCAGCGACCCCTACGGCGGGTTCCTTCTGCCGACCGCGTTCTCGCCGCAACTGCTGAAGATCGACCCGGAAGAAGACCCGATCGGCTCGCGCACCCGCAAGATTCCGATGGGCGCGGCCATCGTGAAAATCCCGGCGCGTACCGACAAGAACCACACCACGAGCGTGTCGGGCGGTCTGACCGTGACCCGCCGCCCGGAAACCGTCGCGGGCACCGCGTCGCAGATGCAGTTCGAGCAGGTGGTGCTCGAAGCGCACGAACTGTTCGGGCTGAGCTACGCGACGAAGACCGTGCTGACGGATTCGCCGCAGTCGTTCACAAGTCTGCTCGCGGCGGGCTTCAACGACCAGTTCACCTACGCGCTCATCAAGGAGCGGCTGTACGGGACCGGCGTGGGCGAGTACCTCGGCATCCTGACCGCGCTGGATTCGGCGAGCCTCGGGCCGACCGTGAGCGTGGCGAAGGAAACCGGCCAAGCGGCCGACACCATCGTGTACGCGAACATCCTCAACATGCGGTCGCGGTGTTGGGGCTACGACAAGGCGGTGTGGATCGCCAACCACGACACCATGCCGCAACTCATGCTGCTCAACCAAGCGGTCGGCACCGGTGGCCTTCCGGTGTGGCAGCCGAGCGCGCGTGAGGATCACCCGGACATGCTGCTCGGGCGTCCGCTGTACTTCAGCGAGTACGCGAAGACGGTGGGCGATCAGGGCGACATCATCCTCGCCAACTGGAACGAGTACCTCGAAGGCACCTACCAGCCGATGCAGCAAGAGGAGTCGGTTCACGTCCGGTTCGTGAACAACGAGCACGCCTTCAAGTTCTGGTTGCGCAATGCAGGTCAGCCTTGGTGGCGCACGGCGCTCACCCCCACGTACAGCGCCAACAAACTGAGTCCGTTCGTCGTACTCGACGCGCGCTAGGCTAGGAGACCGGAGTTGTGATTGTGCGGGTGGCATCCCACCCCATCCGCACGCGAGCATTTAAAGTCGCCCGCTTGATGTTCAAGCGGCGCGACCATTGCGAGAGGGTGAGCGTTTCGCCGTTGTACGTGAGAGTGACGTTACCGCGGCGGTTGTTCATCTGCTCGGTGTGGGTCCGCCAAGCGCAATTGTCTGGGGAGTACCCTCGGGAGTTGTCTAGGCGGTCGATGGAGTGACTGGTGGACGGGCAGGCGCCCATGTCCGCAAGGAAGTTAAGGAACCCGTCGCGCCCCAACCAGCGGTCGCAGACGGTAATTCCGCGGGCACCGTAATCAGGATACGAGCAATTGCGAGGGTTGTGACATCGGGCTTTGAGGCAACACCAGACGCGATACTCGCGAGTCTTGTAGTTGCCGTACCCGTGCCGCAAAAGTCGCTTGCGACTTGTTTCGCGACTGAGACAGCCACAAGACCGGGTGTGCCCGCTCTTGACCTTGGCGGCGCGAGCGACAAAGTCGGCTCCGCAATCGCAGTGGAAGAGCCATGTAATCGGGTTGCCGTCTCTGGGTTGCTCGGCGACGGCAGTGAGGCGGCAGAAGCGAGAGCCGGGCTTGATAGCGGTTTTCATGCGACTTGTTTCATGGGTTCGTTCCGTGTGCAGGCACCCGCAAGACCGCGTCTTGCCATCGAGAACGCGATACACGCGGGCAACTTTGGCAGTGCCGCAGTCGCAGCGGAAGAGCCAAAGCGGTTGACCTTGAGCCGTCTTGCCTGCCGGCTCAACGGGAACAAGGCGACCGTACTTGGCTTCAGGGTTGATCGAAAGCGGCATGATGGTTCACCGTGGTGGAGTGAAGGGTAATTATACCGCACTCTGAGCACGGAAGAATGTGAGTGGACTCTAACCCCACGGGTGACACATGGCTTCGGCAGTGACTTCGCAGAAGATCGCCAGCAACAACGCGATCCTGAGCTACGACCACGACCCCGGCGCGACCTCGGCGCAGATCGTGACCCCGGACGGCGGGACCACGAAGCGACTCGTTCCCATGGCGCTGTACGAACTGTTCGGCGTGGCGTGCATGACGAGCGTGTCGGCGTCGTCCTCGGGCGCTACGCTGGTGGACATCGTGGGCGCGACCGACAGCGCGGGCACGAACGCTACCACCATCGTGTCGAGCGGCGCGGTTGTGGCGGACGCGGTGGGCGACTTCGTGTTCGTGGAATGCACCGCGGCGCAGGTGAAGGAAGTGGGCGACGCGGCGGGCTACACGTTCACGCACGTCGGGGCGCGCATCACCTGCTCTAACTCGGGCGACGAGTGCGTGGTGACGTACTTCCGCGGGAACCCGAAGTTCCCGCAACTGAACCTGACCGCGAACGTGATCGCGTAACGGGGTGAGACGTGGCGGGCACGCGGTACTTGGCGCAAGTCGCGGCCGACTTGCGCGGCGACGCCGGGCTAATCGTCGGGTGCTTGACGGTCGGGGACCGCGAGCGCGCGGCGCAACTGGCGCGGGAGTTGGCCGAACGGTTCGGCCGGTTGGCGATTCAACTCAAGGGCGCGAACGGTGGCGAACGAGAAACAGCACTACAAGCCACCGGCACCGGTGGCTGACCGCAAGGCGGACGTGGAGCGGCTCGCGGCGAGCATCTTCGCCGGGCTGTACCCGACCGCCCAGCAGCGGGGGAAAAGCACCAGCGGACTCGCGGGCGAGGCGCTCGCCGCGGCACGGGAATTTTACCGCACTTGCGACGAGGGCTAACACATGGCGACCGAGAACCTGAGCAGCGAGTTTGTCAGCGGCAACCTGCTGTTCAAGCCGCGCAGTGGGACGACGGGCTACGCGGGCCGCACGGTGAGTGACGCCACCGTATCCGGGCCGTTCGGGGCGATGATGTTCGCCAACACCGCGGCGAGTTCCGCGCTGACGGCGAGTTCGACGGAAACGACGTTCTCGACCGGGACCGTGACCCTCCCGGCGAACAACTTGGGCGCGGGGAGCGTGATCCGCTTCCGGGCGCAGGTGATCGCCACCGCGACCAATAGCACCGACACGCTTACGGTGAAAGTGAAGATCGGGAGCACGGTGATCGCCACTACGGGCGCGGTGGACGTGGCGAACAACGATATCGCGTACATCGAAGGGTGCCTCATCGTGCGGACGGCGGGCGCGAGCGGTACGGCGGTGGCTACGGGCGTGGTGGGCTTGGGTGCGGAAGGCACCGTTACCGCGAAGCCGTTCAAGCTCGCCTCTACGACGCTCGACACGACCGCGGCGCAGGCGGTGACGGTGAGCGGGCAGTGGAGCACCACGAGCGGTTCCAACTCGTGCCGCCTCGACGTGTTCACCGTGGAACTGTTCTAAGGGGTTGCGATGCTCAAGCTCACGCCGTTCGCCAGCGCCGCCCGCACCGCTACGGGCAACAGTGGCGACCTCGACAACGGGCAGCACCGCGGCCTGCACCTCGTGATCGACGCGACGGCGGCGACCTCTACGCCGTCCGTCGTGTTCACGATTCAGGGCAAGGACGAGACGAGCGGGCAGTATTACACCATCCTCGCGTCCGCAGCGGTTACGGGTATCAGTACGACCGTACTGCGTGTGTATCCGGGTCTGACCGCCGCGAGCAACTTGGTAGCGAACGACGTGCTGCCGAAGACGTGGCGCGTACTGGCGACGCACGGCGACTCCGACAGCCTGACCTACTCGGTCGGCGCTTCCCTCATCAACTGACCCCCTGCCCTTGCCCCGCGGCGCACTCGCACCCACTGCACCCCCTGTCAGTGGCGCGCCGCGGGGCATCTTCGTTAGAATGCGGTAGGCACTTCTTGGGGGAGCAATGATCCAAGACGGGATTATCGGCGGACTGCCCGTGCGCCTGACGCTGGTGCGGACGACGCTGGTTGTCGGCCGAGACGAGTGGGACCACGAGCTTCAGCGGCTGGCAGCGGTGCCGCTCGCGCTGGAGTGCGAGTTCGAGACGGCGGGCGAGTTACGATTGCGCGTGTCGGTGGAAGCGTTCCGGGGCGTCGAGGAGGCGTTCCGCGAAGCCTTCCGCGCGCTCGCCAAGTGCCGGGGGCTGATCCAACCGGCACCGCTGCCGCAGGGGGAGAAATGACGGACCTGCAAGCCCTGTGGGAAGCGGTGCGGCAGAACCCGCACCAAGACGCACCGCTGCACATGCTCGTGGACGAACTGATTGAGCGGGGCGACGAACGGGCCGCGGCCGTACTGAAGTGGTCGGCGCGGGTGCTGTGGACGGTGACGGCGCTCAAGCGGCCGAAGCCGGTGCAAATGGCCGTGCAAATGCTGCTCGGGAGCGTCGAGGATTTGCCGCCCTTCGAGGCGGTTACAGAGGCGACGGCGGAAGTGACTATCCGCGACGAGGAGGCACCGTCTCTGCGCCCGCACGACTGCCTTATTGTGCGCTCTTGGGGGTACGCATTCCCGGCGGTGATGGAGGCGATTTCGATGCCGATTAGCCCGTCGCAGTTCTTCGAGTGCCACATCGTAGCGCGCAGCGTGGGGCGCATCGTTAAGACGCTCTAGTTCCCCGAACCGCCGCCATGTGAGGGCATGGCGGTCATCGACGCGAGCACCGTTACCACCTACTCGGGCGTCACCTACTCGGGTACGGACGCCACGAGTATCGCCGCCATCTGCACCGCGGTCGATGCGGCCGTGAAGAAAGCCCTTAGACCCTACTACCCCGAACCGGCGACCGTCACGTTCTACTGCGACGCGCCCGCGTCCGAAGTGCTGCTCCTGCCCTACCGCCCCGTGCGCTCCATCACGAGCATCTACTACCGCTCGGACGGGAACGGAGTGAGCGCGAACTTCACGTCTGACTACCTCATCGACAACACGGACGGCGACGAGTACACGCTCTACACCGACGCGATTACGAGTGAGAACGGGGTGGGCGAGGTGCGCCGCGTGGGGCGGTTGTGGGGCGGGCGCTACGTCTCGCCACCGGCGCGGTTGGGGTGGAAGTTGGAGACGGAAGTGGGAGCGCTGAAGATCACGGCAGTCGTCGGCCCGGCATCGGTGCCGAAGGACATCGAGTACGCCGCGGCGCTGGCCGTGCAACTGCTGTACGAGGCGCGCACGACCGGGATACCGCTTCAAAGTGAGTCGTGGAACGGTCGGTCGGAGTCGAAGGCGCAACAGTACACCGCCGAGAGCGTGCTGATGACCCCGCGCGTGTGGGGACTGTTGGCCCCTTACGCTTCGGCCCTTAAATTCACGGTGTGACTTGGCGCTGCACGACAACCCACCGCACCGGGCGAGCCACTACACGAGCGCCAGCACGCAGGACGCCGGCGGCGGCACGGGCACTACCTACACGCTCGCGCAGTCCGCGATACCCTGCTCCATCAACACGGCGTCGAGCAGCGAGCAAGAGCGGTTCGCACAACAGGGCATGGTAGTCACGCACACGATTGGCATCCTCGCCTCGAAGTTGACCACCATTCCCGTTCGCGGCGACAAGTTCGTCACCGACGACCGCACCGAATCGTTTCACGTCCGCGGTATCAGTTACGGGCGCGCGTACGGGAACATCCCGGCGTTCTGCATGCTTTTTTGTACAGCAGTTGTAGACCGGCACCGGCACCGGTGCCGCTCTAACACAGTGCGGCTTGCGTCGAGCGCCCCGCCGCGACGAACCGCTCCCACTGCTCCATCGGCACCGTGCGGCCCACGAGCGCCGACAGCCAGCCCTTCTTCAGCGGCCACCGCACGCCGAACACAGCCACTTGCGCCCGCGTGTACCGGTGCCCGCCGGCCGGTGTGCGCCCCGCGTCCTGTAGCATCTCCCGCGTGATGGTCACGAGAGCGGCATCACTGCCGCTGTACCCCACGATTTCGCCCGCCACCCGCAACTGCCAGCCGTTCGCCTCGAACAGCACGTCGCCGTCGTCGTACCCCGTAGCGGGTAGCCACAGGTCGCGCGTCGGGCAGTGTACCCGCCATTCGTGTGTTCCGACGCGCCGCACCTCGGCAGCACATCCGGCCGGTATGTAGTAGTGTCTGGTGGATACTCGCACGCTGCACCTGTGCGGTTCGTGTTGGTGTCGTTCGTCTCGGCTACCTGATGGGGTGCCTTTGTTGGGTCCGCTGTGGCTCACTTCGGAGCCG
>JACCDG011585987.1_pt1 | contig 12573 bp, 19 predicted proteins | sample 7442471 | NCBI WGS metagenome assembly JACCDG01 (sample SAMN15323444, study PRJNA562643) | freshwater metagenome | isolation source: river surface water | place: USA:Blue River Watershed | collected 2017-08-17 | reverse complement strand
CACCGTTAAATTGACCGTCACCACCTTTGGCTCGATATAACTGTTCCATCCAACCATGTAGGTTTGGGTGTTTACGCCAGTAGGCAATTTCAATGGGTTTAGTAACTTTGTCGTTTACATAATCACCAGTTTCTGGATTAAATTCGCCACCTTCCCAGTATTCCTCTTGCTGTCCTGCGCGAGCAGCAACATAAGCGTACATGTCCAAACCCATAATTTGTCCTTTCTTAACTGTTTACGAATGCTATTATACAGCCAAAAAACCAAAATGTCAAGTGATATTTGCCTTAAATACATGATGTTAATTTACGCTGATACTGATGTTTGCGCTTACCATTTGGACCAAATAGACCAAACATACACTCAAAATTTTGAACAGTTCTTAACTGCCGCAGGCCTTAAGATTGCTGTGTTCCATGTGCCTTTTCCTTGGGAAGGTGGCTACGGTGACGCTTTTGTGGGCAAGTTAAATCGTGCTTATGATGTCTGTGAACACATCATTATCATATGCAGTGAACTACACAATCGCACCTATCAGTTTATCAAGGATTGGGACAGACCTAGGGTGTCGTTTTATATTTGTGGTTACCTAAACCGCAGACCAGAACATACACCTGTGAGTCAATGGATGGATTGGTTTATAACTACTACTAAATTCTACAAACTAGAACCTGACTATTTAGATGCACTACAACCTTATACTGTTAAACCTAAAGCATTTGATGCCTTACTAGGACAACCTAGATCACATCGCGACATTGCCTACAGTTTACTACAACCATATCAAAAACAGTTGATATTAACATACATGCGTGATTTTAATCAAGGCTTGTATGATCATGACTTTACAGCAACTACCTTTCATGAACGTAAACCTCATGAGTGGTTATGGGACATACACGACTCAGATATTCCCACTAAACCTATGAACTTCACTATAGAATCAATAGAACTGCGTGGACATAAAATTAGCCTTAGCCAAATAGTGCCTGTAAACATCTACAACCAAACTGCCTATAGTGTTGTGACAGAAACTAACTACATGAACAGTTATACGTTTTACACTGAAAAAACAGTTAAACCTATACTAGGACGTAGATTGTTTGTGTCGTTTAGTGGACAACACTATCTACGTAATTTACACAATCTAGGGTTCAAAACATTTGGTGATATAATAGATGAAAGTTATGACGAAGAGCCTGATGTACAAAGACGTTATGCTATGATTGCAGCACAAATCAAATACCTAATAGACACACCACAAGAACAGATATTAGAGCAGATTCAACCCATTGCTGAACATAACTATCAGCACATGATGTCTACTGACTGGTACAATATTTTTTCAAAGAATTTTTTGCAGTCGTTACAAGCGGTTAAATAATTGTATCAAGGAGATCTTCAATGTTTAATTTTTTCAAAAAGTTGTTAGGTATTGGTAGCGAGGAAACTGTGGCGGAAATTTTAACACCGCCAGCAGTACAACCAAAACCAGAACGTGCCAAAGACACTAAGGGTAAATTTGTAGCAGACAATCCTGCTACTCCTGATGTGAACGAAGCATGGAAAGGAGGCAAGGCCCCTGCTAAAAAAGTTAAGGCCATCAGTGTTCCAATTAAAGAAGGTACTCAACGTGCAAACGTTAAGAAGCCTAACTCTAACAGTAAAAAGCCGCCAGCACCACCAGCACCTAAAACTAAGAAGTAACAAAAAGCCCCTTCCGGGGCTTTTTTATTGTCCACTCAATCTGTGCCACATGTACTCTTCATCAGTTAACCATTGCTCAATTTTTAAAGGACTTTCTCCAGCCGGGCCGTATACATATCTATAACCGTACCACGCTTTGGTTAACCAAATCCTACTGTTAGATATTTGACTATTATGGGGCCACCAAGCAAATCTTTCTTGCCAGACTACTTCGCTGTCTTGATTAAAGAAAAATGGAGGCCCTGAGTAACCTGAACCCATCATTCTTTCTCTTCAGCCGCTTTTAATATATCTTCTACAAAACGCATAAGAAACGTTTCGTGTACATATCTCATGTTATGCTGTTCAGCAATGGCTAATATTTCTTCTCTGGTTAGTTTCATAATACTCCTGTGGCTTTGGCTCGCTCGTATAATGCACGACTAGCAAGATTCTTGCCCTTGCTCTCGCACATGATATCAAAATGTTCTAAGAATGTCAATGCCCAATCGTTGCACACATCGTTCCAATAGAAGTCACTGTGCGCACGTAGTTTACTTTTCTTGTGACCTGACTCTAAAAGAGCATGGTAATCAGGTGCTTGATCCCGTCTATGATCAACAAGTATATCCTCACGAGATACACTATAATGGCAAGTAGGCCGACGGCCACGCCAACTCTCCAAGACCATTTGCACACGAGGATCCGTAACTCGGAGATATTCCCCTTCTCGGACCCAGTGATGATGGATATCAATAACAATAGGAATGCCGTGACGAGTAAGTACGAGACAGTCGTCCAATCCATGTTTCATCTCCTCATTTTCAATAGTGATAATATTACGTGCTTCGGGCGATAGTCGAGGATATACATCTACAATACCCTGTGCTCCTGCACGACCTGCGATATGTACATTACATTTAAGATCTTGAAATGTACGACCATAGCCCATGTAGCGAGCCATATCTGCGTGATACTCAAATTCTTCTATTGAACGAGCCACAATATCAGGATTATCGGAAGCAAGAACGCAAAACTGCCCAGGATGGAAACTAACACGTACATCAAGTCTACGAGCAAGATCGCCAACAATCCCAAAATGCCGACTAAGATAGCCAACAACGTCAGGGCGACGCCAATAATAACTCCAAGTACTTTCGGTATAAACAGGAAGAATATCACTGCTAAGGCGAACCATACGAAGGTTCTCATCTAAGGCACCCACACGCTCAATAAGTCTACGTGTGGCCTCTATGTTCTCAACCATTAAGTCCCATAGTTTTTGTTCAGCAACTTCACGCGACTGTCTATTTAGCCAGGCCACTGTAGTGCTACCTGTGTTATAGATTTTAGCAGGATCTTTGGGTTTAATACCATTTACCTGCGCAGGATCGTCAATCCATTTGCAGGCAAAACCTATGCGACGAAGTGTAGAATGTGTAGTCATAGTGCTAGTATAGCACCATGCGATTAGAATGTCAACCGTTATCTATACGGCCAAAACTTGCCCAGCGAGGACCACCTATACAGACCCAACCAATTGGACCGCCTGTTGTGGGTGTATCATTCCAAACAATATGGCCAGCACGACCATCATAGTTAGGCATTTTATTACCACTGGTCATAGCAACAGGTCCAATGCTGATGTTTTCAACTTCAACACTGCCGTCAGGAACCAGTACAATATTGTGTTTATTATTTGAACCTAAGATCAAACTTTGATTACGTGCTGTACCTACAAATCCAGTACTTTCGCTGTACTTGCTAGCCACTATTTCAACTTCTTGATCCCAGATACTCAAAGGATGACTAGGCTCCATGGTATTAATACCTATACGTCCTTGTTGAACATACAGCGTGTCAACTAGCAGTGCTTCACCTGATGTTTGTAGATCTTCAACTACACCCAGTCTTCGTAGGTTACTGTCAACAATATGATAACCTAGTTGATTACCACTTACAACTTCTCTACCACCTTGTGTAATTTTATCTAAGTCAAGACCTTCTGTTTGTATCTTAGTAAAGATAGTATTGCTAAACCCATCAAACAGTTCAGTGTTGAGATTTTCACGCACTGCTTGACTAGTTTCGTTGACAAGTTTTTTAAATCCTGAGGTTGAACTATCTACATCACCGTAGAATATCATATTGCCTTTAACTGTTAAGTTGCCTGTGACAGTTAATTCAGGACTGTATAAACTCTTTTCAAACGCCACACCACGATCCATAACAGTCATTTGTACACTAGTGGCTAGATCATCTATGCCAGTGCTAGCAAAATTAGTAATGATACCACCTTGTATGGCATCACCTGTTATTTTAAAATCTTTAAAATTTACACTACTATGGTGAATACTGCCTTCAGGAAACGTAGTGCCTTTTAAGTTTTCGCCAATAGCAGAGTGTACAACACTTTGAACAGTTTCTTGAATGTTAACTTGAGTTAACTTTTGATTTACATAATCTGTAATTTGTTGGTTAGCAGTAACAAATAGATTCTTTGCAACGTTGTCTGTAATTTTTTTAAATGCGGATTTGAGTTCTAACTCGCCTGTACCAGCAAAATCAAACTTGTCTAAACGAGCATTTACCTGGGCACTTATTGCCTGATTAATAATACTGGTTAATTCTGTTGTAGCCAGAGTATTAACAATTTCAGAGGTTAATTGTTGACGCAGTTCAGCATTGATCTGAGTTTTTAACTCCTGAATCATGCTGGCAATGATAGGCTGTAGTTGTTGATTGATATCCATAATTTAATTGAACGCTATTAAAAACTAATTGAAATAACGTGTTCGTAATTTTTCTTAATTAAACTTTTGTACATTAAATTTTTATGTACAAAAAAGTTTTTAGCACCTGCATCAATGCTAAATTTAGCCATTTGTTTGAAAAACATACTGCGTCGAGCAAATGGGCCATACACTGTAGACTTATTGCCTTCTAGTTCATATACCGTAGTGTCCCAACTATTTTTATCTGTGAAATCATAGTTATGATATTCCAAATAAATTTTAGTATTGGCCTGTGCGTGTACTGCTAATGGCTGACTAAATTCACGATCTCTAAAGTCTTGATTCTTATAGTCACGCAGTGTAGTTACTACTAAATCTTTAGCCAGGCTACAGGTTAGATTAATCTTGTCCAATTGGTCTTGTTCAGTTTCAGCGAATGTAAAATACTCGTCGCTGGCTATTACCCAATTAAACTGCTTACGATACTGACCTAAATCGTCTTCACTAATATATGTGTATTTAATTGACTTACTGTCTAGGAATTTTTTTGTATCTTCTGTAATAGCAGTTACAGAAATATTTTTGCAAGTTCCGCCTAACATCAGGGGGCTGAAGCCGTAGAACAATATGCTGGCAGGTGATTGGTTATAGTGCTGTGCAATAGCACGTACTATCTCTTGTTTACGTTCGATCACTTCTTGATTTTTTGGATTGAAATCAAAGGCGTTTACAGACGTTTCGGTGTATTTCGCAAAACTTGCAGGCATATTACTTCCATTTTTATTATATTTAGTTAATCTCTAACTAAATCAAGGGTCACACAGTGGAAGCCTCCACCTAAGGTTCTACTGTGACGTAATTCTAAAGGAATTACTGTAAATTTTGCACGTTCTAGATCATTAATTAAATCAATTTGCGCACGATCTACAATTACTGTATTTGGGTCTACACTTAACATGTTCATGCCAATCCACTTGCTCGCATAAGGATAATCATGAAACGATTGTGCTACACAGTCCTGCACCCACAACTTGGTCCAACCATCAAATGACTTGGGACAATTCTGCGGAGTAACACGGCTAGCGTTTAGCACAACAAAGCCTTCACGTAGTGGACAGATAGTTGAATCAATGTGTACGCCACTGTAGAAGTTTACTAGTTCAATATCAATATCTGGTAGTTGACGGCATAACCAATCATAGGCAGCACGATTACCGCTAGGGCTTTCCAAGTACAACCAACGGTCATTCATACGACATACATTAGCCGCGTCCATGACCATTGTACCATTGCGTGGCATGTGCAGTACTTCGCTGGCGTTTTGATATACAAAGTCTAAAGCATAGACTTCTTGATCACGGCAGGGATACATCATAACTGGATCTATTACGCGACTACCAGCAACTATTAAACGATCGCGCGGACAATAATTGTACATGCCCTGCTTCTCAACAAAGTCCATTTCATGTGGACGATAAACTGTTACATCTAATTTGCGCAATACTTCTACTAAATCGTTTAAGTCCTCGTTGGCTTCATCTACAATCCACTGTGGTACAGGACCACTTGGTACTGGAGTTTCTGTCCACAATGTTTTGGTGCTTTCTAATGCAAAAACTGGATCTGTGCTGGGCCAGTTTGCGCGAGTTGCTGATCCTACTACCACTGAACGTAATTTTCCCCATTCGTTGCTGCTGTTTATTATCATATGTGTCCTGTTATTTGTAATGTATATCGTGGAGTGTAACCCATATTAGCCGCAAGATGTGGTGTATCGTACTGCCAGGTCACTACATCACCTGCTGACCATTTGACTACCGGCTCATCATTGATTTCTAAATAGTGTCCGCTAGCCCAGTCTTCTAAGAACACAATGGCACGATACACACTCTGTGGATTATCTAACTTAAATACTTCAATGTATCTTTTATATGTATCCCTATGACAAGGAAGTATGGTGCCAGGATCCATGCGATAGTAACTGGTTCCTATGTCCTGCCACCCTAGTAGCACCTCAAACCTATTAATTATTTCTTGATTCCAAATAGGCTGTGCTCTGCGCATGTCACACATGGCTCCTGTAAATTTATTAGGAAAGCCTAAGTGTGTCCATTTATCAATATCGTCAGGGTTATTAAAAGTTTCTACATCGTAGTCTAGATGTTTAAAACTATCATCCCAGAAAGGTCCAATATTAAATCTTGTCACGTGTGTTACCGTAGTGTATTACTTGAATATTTTTATTTTCTGTAGTAAATGTTCGCCACGGATCAACAATAATACTACCCCCGCTAGGAATAAAGTATAGACTTTGTTCATCTGACAGTCCAGTGTAGCCATAGGTTACTTGTTTATTGTGTGCTAATAAAATAATAGCAGGCATTGGGTTATGTAAGTGATCATGAGTTAATGGGTCAACATATCTATAATCAGCACCGTGTGCTGTGAGATAACTGCCAATTAGCAAACTGTAACTACCATCTAACATGTCAATATCTGGTTTGTATGCTTTACCGTGAATGATGATAGGCAGGTCATGGCGTTCTTGTAAGTCAACTAAGAAACAGGCAAGGTTATTGGCCTGCATTTCTCTAGCGTGCATGATAGTGTCAAAAATATCATAACCTAAGTTTAAATGTTCTGCTAGCCAACGTAGAGCAATATTATCGCGTGGGTGGCAAGGACCTGCATCACCCATACCTGCCTTCATATATTTGCCACTAACAATACGTATAGTTGAGTTGATTAGCGCATCTGTTACAACATCTACATTCATGTTGCCGTTCTTTACTGCAACGTCTTGTATCATGTTTACCAGACCAACCTTGGCTGAAATAAACGTATTGTAGAAAATCTTAATTGCTTCTGCTTCGTCCCAAGTGCCAATAGCATATCTTGGACTGTTTTGCATTAATGGGTCATAAAAATCTTTTAATAACTGCGCATCACCAGTTAGGCTACCATCTTCAGTGCCAATGATAATCATCTCCGGATTAATCATATCCCAAGATACGCTGCCCATAGCAATTAGGTATGGGTTATAGATAAATCTTGCGTTGCTGATGCAGTTGCGCAGTTCACGTCGAGTAGTGCCAGGTAGCACTGTTGAAATTAGTACTACAAGTTGATCTTTAGTTACATACTGATTAATGTCAGACAATACTTTTTTAACGATAGTGTAGTCAAAATCTTTATTTTCAAGATGGGTAATAGGTTGGCTACCATCATAGATTGGATCATGTGGTGTTTGTACTGCTACAAAAATAACATCTTTATCTTTACAGGCACCCTCTAGTGTATCAGATATTTTAATCTTATCTGATACCTTAGGGTAAATATCATAGCCAGTGACGTCATACTTTTCAGCCATGACTTCAGCACAGGGAAGACCTAATTTACCGATTCCAACGAATCCTACAGTTTTTAATTGAATTGACATAATGCTCCAGATTGATCACGTTTACGAATTTTTATATCAAGAATTATTTTTTGACTTTGAGTTCCATTACCTTAAGAACGGGGTTCCTAATGTAATTAATCCAGCGTTTTCTGATATAGCAATATTTACCAACAGACAAGATACAAAAATAAAAATTTTGTTTTATGATCAAGAACCATTTATAAATCAGATATCTAACAAATATTTAGAGATGTTTGATTGGCAAAGTAGATATACAAAACAAGAAATATTTACAATGCACTTTAATAATAATTTACCGTATAATTTATCAAGTGATGGACTAGGTTACGATTCATTTTTAGTAAAACATCCTGAATATATTCATAAACAAAAAGTTTTAACAACAAGCGAGATATCAGATGAAGTAAACAACTATATTCAAAATAATGATTCTTACTTTTCTTTTTATTATTTTTTTCATGGGTTTGCAGCATTGGATTGGTACCGGGGGTACTATGCTCTAAATTACAGCAAATCTGTGATTAAAGACTACAAATATGATTATGTTAGTTATAATCGTATTATCAATGATGATCGTAGTTATAGAATCTACTGGGTTAGTAAATTAGTTGAGTTGGGATTATTACCTAGAGGACAAGTTAGTTTTAATGTAACCGACAATCTGTTTGATGACTGGCGTGATGAAGTTGCAAGTTCTACTTCTAAATTAAGTACAGCCGCTAAACAACATGCAGAATGCCATCTAACAGATATTAATAAATTAGTAATTGATAATGCGGAATTACCTGGTAGTGCTAGTGCAGATATTTCTAGAGATATTGACGCACTATGGCATGTAGTTTCCGAAACCGTATTTTACTATGACAAACTACACTTAACAGAAAAAATATTTAAACCTATTGTTAGCAAACAACCATTTATGTTATTAGCCGCACCAGGTAATTTAAAATACTTGCGCAGTTATGGTTTTAAAACATTTGATGGTATTATAGATGAAAGTTATGATACTATTTTAGATAATGATGCTAGGATTAATGCCGTAGCCAAAGAACTACAATGGTATTGTAACTTGCCACAAGAAGAAAAAAGCCGCGTAATTGAGGCCTTAACACCAATCGTTGAGTATAATTTTCAACATTTTTATGGTAAATTCCGCCATATTCTTGCCCAAGAATTGCTAGATAATGCAAAGTCCTTGTTTAAAAATATAGGACACAACGATAGCAATATATCTTACGATAAAATTTATCATGTACTAACCAACTAAAAATTCAAACTCCTATAAATACTTGTATAATAAAAAGAAGTATTTCAAGGAGTAAGACATGGATCAAGCATTCAAACTCATTGGGGATTTAGGCTTCCCTATCGCAGTTGCTCTAGCAGGCGGCTATTTCGTTTACCTCACTATTAAACTATTGTTACAAAGTGTTTTAGGTAGCATCAAAGGCATGCAAGGTATTATTGTGGCTTTAGATAATCGTGTAAAAACAATGAATCACGACGTTATTCGTATTGACACTATTGTTAGTAACGCCCTAGGACTTAAACCCGATACTGACCGTATCGCACGTGCGGATGGTAAAAATGATGCGCGACGAGATTAGTGATCTGGTAATAAAAATTCACGATCTGGCTCGTGAGTTAGAACAGAAAAAAAGATACGAGTTGTTTGGTAAAGATCTGCGTATCCTAGCAGATCGACTAGCCAGAGTTCATAAACATTATGACCTTACCGCAGAAGAACAATTTGCCTACAACTATTCACGAGCAATAAACGCTATGGAGATCGAAGATGTTTAAAAGTCAATATCAACAGTGGTTAGAATCACAACCTAAATGGACACAAGAGTGGATTAAACGTCAAGCAGTATGGCATGACAAGGATCTATGGTTGTTTTTTGCCTTTGGTATAGGCTTTGGTTTAATAATAGGATTTTTATTAGGAGTTGCGTTATGACAGCGATAAACATGATGCCGTTTCCAGAACGTGCTTGGCTGTTTGCTAAGTGTAGCGAGATAGCCTATCTAGAACCTAGAGATGGTATAAATGCTTTTGCGGATCTAGGCTTTGACGCTACATTTATTGATCATGATGGTAGTCAAGCATATTGGCTTGTTAACGATGAAGACCTAGTTATTGTATGCCGCGGCACAGAACCTACAGAGTTCAAAGACATAGCCGCAGACCTAAAAGCCATACCAGTACCTAGTGTAACAGGTGTGGGTAAGGTACATGCTGGTTTTAGAGAAAGTGTAGACGACATATGGCCTACCTTACATGAACTAGCCAACGACTACGGTAAAACACGCCGTATATGGTGTACAGGTCACAGTCTAGGTGCCGCTATGGCAACATTGATAGCATTTAGACTACAGCGTACAGAAGACACACCAAACCCAATGGCACTTTTTACATATGGTAGTCCTCGAGTAGGTAATAAAAAATACGTTCAAGGCATCGAAGCAACAGGAGTCCTGCACTTCCGCTTTGTAAACAATGCAGACATTGTAGCACGTGTACCGTTATGGCCATTCCGTCACTTTGGGGGCATGTACTATATGAACCACTACGGACATCTACGTGCCTTGACATTTTGGCAGGTAACCAAAGATGTATGGCGCGGTTTCTTAGTAGGACTTAAACGTAAAAACATCAACTTCTTTACTAACCACAGTATCACCCGATACGCGGCTAATCTAAGACGTTGGGCAGATGGAGATAATGGATAATGGCTTTAGTAACAGATTCAGTGGTAAAATTACTTCGTCGTAACGAAGAAAAAGGCTCACCTAACGAAGAACGTAGCAGTAGAATAAAAAGCAAAGCAGGTTTAGTAATCAACATCTTTGCTGCACTGTTAGCATTTAACATGTGGTTTCAAGGTAGTCTAAACAGCAAGGTAATGAACAACACTATTCAAGCCAACGACCTATGGGCTTTTTATCAAGCAAAAAGTATCAAACAAACACAGTATGAATTAGCCGCACAGCAAGCAACAGACCCTGCTAAGGCCAAGAAGTATAGTGATAAGGCCGCAAGTTATGACCTAGGTGAAGAAGGTAAACCTGCATTATTAAAACAGGCTAAGGATCTTGAAGCACAGCGTGATCATTACAAACTACAATTACCTTGGATCGGGTACGCATCAACTGCATACCAACTAAGCATTGTACTATTATCAGCAAGTATTCTGTCAGTAAGTATGGCTCTATTCTGGGGTAGTTTTGTCATGGCAGGTGCCGGATTGTTTTTAATGTTACAGGGATTTTTATTATTTCTATGATAAACTTACCAAAACTTTTTATATTTGCCTTTTGGGTAACTCTAATCGTTTGGTTTACTGTAGAAAAATTACAACAAATAGAACACACAGTGGCACCCACTGTGGTAGTGACACCATCGGGAGAATAACATGGATGTAGTAGGTTTAATTAGTAAATATGGATTCCCTATTGTTTTCGCAGTAGGTATGGGATTCATTATCAAGTATGTGTGGGAATGGTCAACTAAAGAAGTTAAACCTGTTATCTCAGAAGCCAACACTGTGTTGATTGCTCTTATTGACCGTATACGTATGCTAGACAATGACCTAATTCGTTTGAATCAAAAGGTTAACACTGTCTTACACTTACGCGGCAAAATGATCGAAAGTGAGCGTGTAATGGAAGCAGTTAAAGTTGAACGAGAAGCCGCTGAAAAATTCAACGAAGCAGTAAGTTTAGATAAGAAAAAAGAAAAATCTGAAGACGACAAAGCCGCGGCCAGCGGTGAAGGTTAGTTAGATCTCGCTAATTGTAGTGCTTCTGGTATACGTGTATGTGTGTTGCGACTGCCAAGTACAGCCACAATTCTTTGCCCATAGTCCGTGTTAATCAGCATAACCAAACATCCACCACTTGAACTGATGTATCCTGTTTTACTAACCATAACATCCTCGCCCTTGCGTACTAGAGGATTTGTATTCCAAAATTGCCACCAACGTTTCTTAACCTGTATGTCAACTTTAGGTCTTGCCGTATCTACAATCACAGGATATGTATGTGCCATAATCATTAGTTTAGTTAGATCTCTGGCTGTACTAACATTAGTAGAATCTAGTCCAGTTGGATCTGTATAAACAGTACTGGTCATACTTAAGGTTTTTGCTTTGGTATTCATAGCCTGTACGCAATCATCTACTCCACCAGGATAACTTGAGCATAAATGATAAGCGGCAAAGTTGTCACTCTTTATCATGGCAAGATCGATCAATTCATGTCGTGTAAGTGTCTTTAAACGTCTAGGCAAATGTGTATGATATCTGCGGGCTAATTTAAAATTTAACGGTACTGATTCTTCTAACGGAAGTTTAGCATCTAAAACTACTATTACTGTCATAAGTTTGGTTATGCTGGCAATGGGTTGAGGACTATCTGCTTGGAATTCTTGAAAGATTTGTCCTTGTAGATCTGTCACTATATAACTTTTGGCTGTAATAGGTGCGGCCTGACACACCAAAGAAAATAAAAGGCTTAACAATAAAATTTTTTTCATATTAAAGTTTAATCACATCCGAAATAACATGTCTAGAAATTAGATCTTTGAAGTCACTTAATTCACTTGCTTTAGGTGCACAGTAACCGCACCAGCATGTGTCTTTTACACATCGTATAACAGGCATCGACTTTTCGTCAAATTGTTGTTTTAAGTTATTTAATACTAATTGATAATTATCTAAATTACCTAAT
>JACCDG011100982.1_pt1 | contig 12575 bp, 12 predicted proteins | sample 7442471 | NCBI WGS metagenome assembly JACCDG01 (sample SAMN15323444, study PRJNA562643) | freshwater metagenome | isolation source: river surface water | place: USA:Blue River Watershed | collected 2017-08-17 | reverse complement strand
GGTTCAGGGTTGTTTGAAAGCTCAATAATTTTTGTTGTTATTTGTTTTTTCTGTTTAGCGGGTAGCGATTCAATAAATTTCACTGCTCGCTTTGAAATATCAATCTTTAGCATTTAACCATTGAGAAAGAAACTTCTCACTCTCCTTAACTCCAACAGTTCCTTCTTTAAGAGCTTCTTCGGCCTTTCGTCCCCAATAAGCATCTTCAAGTAATTCAAGACGCTTGTACTCTTCAGCAGAAATAACAACAGCAACAGCTCGACCATTCTTCTCAATTTTTATTGGACGAGTTCTTGCCTCATCTAAGAGCTCACCAAATGAGTTTTTAGCCTCAGTAGCTGACATCGTATCTTTCTTTTTCCTAACTCCCATACAAGCACCTCTTTAGCTAATATAGCTGAATTAGCTAATTTAATCAATTTAAAGGGAGCGCTGATATAGGCTATTGAAAATATTGCAATTTTCAACATTCTTAAAACCGACTCTGACGATTCAAGCTCAGCATTTGTTCTGCTGACAGAGACTGTATTTGTGGAAAAGTCTGTCCAACAAGAGAAACTAAGCATGGTTGAAATTCAGGGTTATTTTTACAAAACTCGAGCAATCCACCCAATTCTTTAAGTGACGTGCTGCTTGACTTGACTTCAATAGCTAGTTTTTTACCCTGAGGAGTGTGAATCACAAAATCAACTTCATGGTCTCTTTCTTTCCAATAATAAACATCAGAACCTGATTCAATCAATCGCGCTCCAATAGCATTTTCGAAATACCAACCTTTTTCTTCAGAAGATAAAGGACTTTGCATGGGACGCCTAACGGCTCTTATTAAGGCATTATCATGAATAATTATCTTTGGAGAGCTTTGCCTGGTTCGCAATGGTGTTTGAGTATATTTCATGACAGCAGAAACTAAAAAGCTGGCCTGCAAAAGCTCTAGATATTTTTGAACTGTTGCGATGGCTCCTGAATCTTGCAGTTGCCCTACCAGCTTTTGTAAAGAAACTATGGCCGCTGGCATAGATACACAAAGCGCAAATAATTGTTTCATCAACGCTGGATTTTCAATTGGGTGCACTTGAAGAATATCTCTTCCTATTGCGGGTTCAATAATTGAATCACGAATGTACTCACCCCATCGAATCACATCGGAACGAAATTTTTGGGAACCCGGGTAACACCCAAATTCAATGAACTCTGGCATCTGAATTTTAAAAACACGATGAGCTTCTTCGAAATTCCAATGCTCTGCCTTGAGCAGCTCATATCTTCCAGCTAAAGACTCTTTTAAGTTTTTTTCGATTCCAAGAGCTGCCGATCCTGACACAATCACTTTCGGTCTGTCTTGGTCCGAGCTTTGATCCCATAATTTTTTTAATACCTCAGACCATCCTGATATTTTTTGAACTTCATCAATCACTAATATTTTATCTTTGGTTGCCAGGGCTTCTTTCCACCAAACTTCAATCACTTTTGCTGATAGCGGCGCTGGTGAATCTGCAGATTCATACACGCCTCTGCCTTGCAAAACCTGATGTATTGCCGTTGTTTTTCCAACTTGTCTTGGCCCAATTAAAACTTGAATAAGTGGTGTTTTTTCATCTAATCTGCTTTGAATTAGTTCTTTTATAGATCTAGAAAATTGCATAATATCAACAGCTTGAGCTATTTCTTACAATTTGTCAATTTGAATGGACAAATTGTATTTTACTGCCCTTTGGCCCTAAATATACGACCACCATCATCCACCAAAAAAAATCCCCACTTTTTTGTGGGGTTTTTTCATTTGAATATTTGAATTTAATCCAATTATTCCACGGCAATTTGACTGATATCAAATCCGTATTTGTTCACACTCGCATCGGAAGTGAAAACAGCTCTGACGTAATCGCCTTCAAAAACTGGAGAATAAGACTGATCGTAGTTTCCTGAAATCGCTTCAATCTCTACACCATCTTTGTTGTAAAACTTCAGAAAATCAAAACCGCGCTCTGTCTGAAATTTACTAAAGAACAAAGCAAAACGTCTTGCACCTGGAACTCGAACTTCAAATTCAAATTTTGCAGCATTCGCGTAGGGGTGCTGAGATGAATACGCATAACTCACTTGTCTCCAGTTTGCTGGATCCTTCAAGTCTGGCCCCTCTTCTTGATTCGTAAGAGCCGCATAGGCGTTCACCATTCCATGTGTGACCACTTGATTTTTTAGTGCAGGTAATTTTTTGACTGTGCGAAGAAGACGATCTTTGATTTCAAGATGACTTAAGCGCGAATCGTATCCTGCAAGCAAGGCCGCCACTCCCGCAACGTGTGGAGTTGCCATCGAAGTTCCAGACATGCTTTCATATCCATCTTTCGCCATGGAAACAGAATAAATATTCACACCCGGAGCCGCAAGATGAACGGATTTTTTTCCGACATTTGAAAAGTACGCAAGCTTTCCACGATTATCAATCGCAGCAACACTGATCACGTTTGGTAAATCATAGCTTGCTGGATAAGAAGGAGTTTCGTCATTGTTACGAGAATCATTTCCAGCGGCAGCAATAAAAAGTTTTCCCGCTTGGTTGGCTCGATCAATCGCATCCTTCAGTGTTTGTGAATAACCACCACCACCCCAAGAATTACTTGTCAATGTAGCTCCCATTTTCGTCGCATAATCAATCGCTTGCAGAGCCGACTCCAAAGATCCTGATCCATCTGCAGAAAGAAACTTAAGTGCCATGATACGAACATTCCAGTTCACACCAGCAACACCTTTCCCATCATCTCCACGAGCACCAATCACTCCGGCACAATGCGATCCATGACCGTGATCATCCATAGGATCCGCTTTGTTCGTTGCAAAATTCCATCCATAAACATCGTCAACGTATCCATTCCCATCATCATCGACTCCGGGCTTACCTTTAGCTTCGGCCTCGTTCACCCACATATTTTGAGCAAGATCAGGAGCTCGATAATTCACTCCTGTATCAATCACACCAACAATAATTTTTTTATTTCCTGTGGTAATGTCCCAAGCTCTGTCCATTCCGATATCAACACCAGAAACTCCAGATTTTTTTTCTGGATCCGCCTGCCCCACATTCATCATTCCCCACTGCAATCCAAAAGCGGGATCATTCGGAGACTTATTGATACGATAAATATAGTTTGGTTCAATCACATCAATCTGTTCAGATTTTCCATAAGTATTTTGAACAGATGCCATCGTCTCAAACATCGGTCGTTTGATCACTGCAATTCCTAAAGAAGGAATCGTGCTTTTCACATAAGCATGCAAATGCTGACCCAAGACTTTCGTCTGAAGTTCTGCATAGCGAGCATCTTTAAATCGAACGATATATTCCCCTGGAACGGCTTCAATATTAGGGGTTTTTGAAATAGACGCCACAGAAGGCAGAGCAAGGGCCAAGCACAGGCCGGCAACGATTCTTCTTTGAATCGACATAGGTGGTTCCTCCTTGAATTCATTTTGTGCTCCAGCAGAACATAATGCTCTGCTTCGTGAGCAGCAGCTCTATCCATGAGCTGGTTTCAAAATGGTACCAATCCTATGTAAGACTTCCTAATGAAAGCTTTTTTAAAATTATGCTTCAGGACTTCATCTGGACTTTGGATGAAGATTTTTCCCAACCAAAGTCCCGAAAAAATTGGACGTGATTAAACTCCGTCGCCTTCGCTGACTTTTTTCTTGTTCAAAAAGCCAGATAAAAATTCGCGATTCATACGAGCAATATTAGATAAGCTAATGCCCTTTGGACAAGTCGCCTCACATGCGCCCGTTGTTGTGCAAGCTCCAAAACCTTCTGAATCCATCTGTGCAACCATATCACGAGCACGTTCGTGACGTTCCACCTGCCCCTGAGGCAAATGGGAAAGGTGAGACACCTTTGCGGAAACAAACAACATTGCAGAACCATTTTTGCAACTTGCAACACAAGCTCCACAACCAATGCATTCTGCCGCATCGAAAGCTGCATCAGCATCAGGCTTAGGAATAAGAATCGAATTTGCGTCTTGTGCATTTCCTGTATTCACAGAAACATATCCACCCGAAGAAATCACTCGATCAAACGCAGATCGATCCACCATCAAATCTTTGATCACTGGAAATGCAGAAGCGCGGAAAGGTTCCAGTGTCAGCTGATCACCATTTTCAAAGTGTCGCATATGCAACTGACATACTGTGGTTTTCTTTTCTGGACCATGAGCTTCCCCATTGATCACAAAACCGCAAGTTCCACAAATACCTTCACGGCAGTCATGGTCAAATGCAACAGGGTCTTTTCCTACTGCGATAAGCTCTTCATTCGCCTTATCCAACATTTCCAAAAAAGATGCGTCTGTTGAGACGTTTTTCACTTCGATATCTTCAAAATGACCACCGTCTTTGGGGCCCTTTTGTCGCCAAACTTTCAATTGAATATCAATTTTTTTATCAGATGAGCCGCCCATTTTGACCCCTTATTTATAACTTCGTGTCGCTAGTTTAATGTTTTCGAATTTCAAATCTTCTTTATGCAATTTCTGTTTTTTTCCAGTGCCCTGAAATTCCCATGCAGCAACATAACAAAAATTTTCATCATCGCGTTTTGCTTCGCCATCAACTTGATACTCATCACGGAAATGTCCACCACAAGATTCTTTGCGATCCAAAGCATCGTGACACATAAGTTCTGCAAGCTCGATATAATCGGCAACACGTCCTGCTTTTTCTAATTCTGGATTGACGAAATTTGCTTCACCAGGAACGCGAACGTTGTTCCAGAATTCATCACGCAACTTTGGAATTTCTTGCAAAGCTTTTTTCAAGCCCTGTTCGTTTCTAGACATTCCACAGTTGTCCCACATGATACGACCCAACTCTTTGTGAATGCTATCCACAGTGCGATTTCCTTTGATCGACATCATTTTATTGATTTGACCACGAACATCTTCTTCCGCTTGTTTGAAAGCATCATGAGTTGTTGCAACTTTTTCAAGTTTGGTTCCCGCAATGTAATTTCCAATTGTGTAAGGCAAAACAAAATATCCATCCGCCAAACCTTGCATCAAGGCACTGGCGCCAAGACGGTTGGCTCCGTGATCGCTGAAGTTTGCTTCTCCAGCAACGAACAAACCAGGAATTGTGCTCATCAAGTTGTAATCAACCCAAAGCCCACCCATTGTATAATGTGGAGCTGGGTAAATTCTCATTGGCACTTCGTAAGGATTTTCACCTGTGATCTTTTCATACATCTGGAACAAGTTTCCGTATCTTTCAGAAATAGCTTGTTTTCCTAAACGTTGAATCGCATCACGGAAATCTAGATAAACTGCTTGTCCTGTTGGGCCCACGCCGTGTCCTTCATCAACGCGAAACTTTGCCTGACGAGAAGACACATCCCTTGGAGCCAAGTTACCAAAACTTGGATAAATTCTTTCTAGGTAATAATCTCTTTCGGCATCTGGAATTTGATCTGCAGGACGCTTGTCGCCCTTCATCTTTGGTACCCAAACACGACCGTCATTTCGCAAAGACTCTGACATTAAAGTTAATTTCGACTGAAGATCTCCTGCAACAGGAATGCATGTTGGATGGATTTGTGTGAAACATGGGTTTGCAAAATAAGCTCCTTTGCGGTGAGCTTTCCAAGCCGCTGTCACAGCACAGGCCATTGCGTTCGTAGAAAGAAAAAAGACATTGGAATAACCGCCAGTCGCAACTACAACAGCGTCTGCCTCGTAAGACTCAATAGCTCCCGTCAAAAGATTGCGCACAATAATTCCGCGCGCCTTTCCATCAACAACAACTAAATCCAACATCTCACGACGAGAAAACAACTCAACCTGTCCCAGGTCCACTTGTCGCATCATGGATTGATAAGCACCAATCAAAAGCTGTTGCCCTGTTTGACCGCGAGCATAGAATGTTCGTGAAACTTGCGCTCCACCAAAAGAACGGTTCGACAGTGTTCCTCCATATTCACGCGCAAATGGCACACCTTGCGCCACACACTGATCAATAATCTGAGTTGAAACCTGCGCCAATCGATAAACATTGGCTTCACGAGCTCGGAAGTCACCACCCTTGATTGTGTCGTAAAACAATCGATAAACACTATCGCCATCATTTTGATAATTTTTTGCAGCATTGATACCGCCCTGAGCAGCAACAGAGTGAGCTCGTCGCGGACTTTCATGCACACAAAAAGATTTTACTTTATAACCAAGCTCTCCTAAGGATGCGGCCGCGCTTGCTCCTGCCAAACCTGTTCCCACAACAATGACGGTGTGTTTGCGTTTGTTAGCTGGGTTTACCAATTTATTATCAAATTTGGCGTTATCCCATTTTTCTTCGATCGATCCTCTTGGGGTTTTGCTATCTAACATTGTCATATCTATTGTCCTTGTCCATGGATGAAAAATACATATAAAGGTTGTGCCAAGAAACCCGCAGCAACCACCCACGCATAAATTTTGCTCATACGCTGGATGCTTGGAGCAGTCATATCATTTTTTAAACCCAAAGATTGAAATAAAGATCCCACGCCATGGCTTAAATGAAAGCCCAAAAGCAAAAGACAAACAACATACCAAGCAACATAACCTGGTTGTTGGAAAACCTCGATCATCAGTCGAAAAAGGTCTCTCATCGCAACGCCATCCACTGTTGTTTGATAAACAGTTCCAAACTTAAAAGTTGCTAAGTGGGAAATGACAAAAGCCAAGATCAACGCACCCTGCGGAGCCATCGTGCGTGAAGCAAGGCTTGCTTTTTTTAAGCCCTTTGCTTGCACAGCATAGTTGGAACCTTTTGCTCGACGATTTTGCACAGTCAACTGAAGACCGTTCACAACGTGAGCTAGCAAAGAAAGTATCAATGCAGCTTCTGCCACAAAAATAATCTTCCCGCTGGTTAAAGCATGCCCATAACTGTTGTAAGCATCTGCTCCAACAAAAATCAGCAGATTCCCCAGCATGTGAGCAAAAACAAATCCCACCCACACAAGCCCACTGGCCGCCATAATATATTTTTTACCTACACTTGAAGAAAAGAAATCCGTCATTGCATCCACCCACCTGTTGATGATGTCGTTCGATAATGAAAACTATTTGAGTAACTTGATAAATACTTTGTCTTGGAAATCTTGTCATGAGCCCAGTGGAATTATTGCGTGATGTTATTTGCCTTTGGCTTTTTCGTTTGGAGAAATCACGTTTTTTTCATAGAATCCATGCGCAGATCTTGCGCAATTTTTTTGAAACGAGGTATTTCATGAAGATCTTTGTTTGTATCAAACAGGTTCCTGATACAGAAACCAAAATTAAAATCGGTGCCGATGGATCCTCCATCGACAGCAATGGTGTAAAATGGGTCATGAATCCCTACGACGAATACGCCGTTGAAGAATCCATCAAAACACGTGATGCAAATCCTGGATCACAAATCATTGTTGTTTCCGTTGGTCCCAAAAAACGAACTGTTGAATCCTTGCGTACTGCTTTAGCCATGGGAGCCGATGAAGCCATTGCGATTGATGCTCTTGAAAATATCGACAGCTTAACAACTGCAAAAGCATTGGCAACCTGCCTTCAACAAGAAGGTCCTGCAGGACTTGTGTTGACTGGTAAGCTTGCTATTGATGACAACGCCAGCGCTGTCCCACAAATGCTTGCAGAGTACTTGAAATTTCCTCATGCAACTGTTGTTTCAAAATTTTCTTTGTCTGGAAATCAAATTGAAGTTCAAAGAGATGTTGAGGGCGGCGCAAAAGAAGTTTTACAAATGTCCGCTCCTGCAGTGATTGCGGCAAACAAAGGTTTAAATATGCCAAGATATGCAAGTCTTCCTGGCATTATGAAAGCAAAAAAGAAAGTGATCAAAGAATTAGATCTTACTGCGCTTTTGCAAGCAAGTGGTTCGGATGTCGTGAATAAAAATCAAATTCTTCGCATCGAGCTTCCTGCGGAAAAACCAGCAGCTAAAATTTTGTCTGGAGATATGAAGGCTCAGGTCACTCAACTCGTACAATTGCTTCGCGATGAAGCTAAAGTTTTATAATCGGAGTTCAAAATGTCTAAAATATTAGTTCTCTCTGAAATTTCTTCCAAAGGTCCTAAAAGATCCACTCAAGAACTTGTTTGTGCTGCAAAAAAATCTGGTCATGACGTTTTGGTGCTGGCCTTGGGAAGCTCAAGTTCTCTTGCTCAATCTTTAGAAAAGTTTGGGGCAGCAGAAATACTTTATTGTGCAGATTCAAGCTATGATCAATACAACTCGGATCTTTGGACTCATGCCATTTGCGAAACGATTCAAAACGTCAAGCCTTTGGCTGTTCTTGCCTCCAACAGCAGTCTTGGAAAAGATCTTTTACCAAGAGTTGCGGCAAGACTTCAGTTTGGAATTGCAACAGACTGCACAGAGCTTTTTATTGAAGGCGAAAAAATCACTGTCAAAAAACCAGTTTACTCTGGAAAAGCTTTTGCAACTGTGGGTTTCGAAAACTCCAACACAAAGCTTATTACCATGCGTGCAAACCAACTTCCTGTTGTGGAAAACCCTTCTTCTGCAAAAATGACAGCAACAACTTTTTCTGCTGCGAATCTGATCACAAAAATCAAAGAAATCGTTCAAGGAACAAGCCAAAAGTTGGATCTTACAGAGGCAAATATCATTGTGGCTGGTGGTCGTGGTTTGAAAGAAGCTGGAAACTTTCAGCTTTTGAATTCTCTGGCAGATGTCCTTGGCGCGACAGTGGGAGCTTCACGTGCTGTAGTTGATGCCGGCTGGGTTTCTCATGAAATGCAAGTTGGACAAACAGGAAAAACTGTGGCTCCAAGTTTGTACATTGCCGTTGGAGTATCTGGAGCCATTCAGCATCTAGCGGGAATGAGCAGCAGCAAAGTTATTGTTGCCATCAATAATGATCCCAATGCTCCGATCTTCCAAAAAGCAACTTATGGCATTGTCGGTGATTTGTTTGAAGTCGTTCCAATGTTAACGGAAGAGTTCAAGAAAGTTTTAAAGTAATTGTTGCGAAAATACTTTCTTCCTTTTCTTGTTTGGCTGATCTATCGCACTCTTTCTTGGACATGGAGAGTTCAAATAGAAGAACCCCTGCTGATGAAACAGCTGCTGGCAGAAAGAAAACCCTTTCTGCTAGCGCATTGGCATGGGGATGAGCTTGTGCTGATCAGTCTTGCGAAGCGCTACAGAATCGCCACCATCACTTCAACAAGCAAAGACGGCGAACTCATGAATCAAGTTCTGATTTGGTTAGGGGCCGTAACTTCCCGTGGCTCCTCAACTCGAGGAGCTGTTGGTGCACTCAAGGGACTGTTGAAGTTGATGAAAAAAGGACACAACGCAAGCTTCGCTGTGGATGGACCCAAGGGACCACTTCACAGAGTTAAGCCTGGAGTTTTTGAAGTCGCTAAGCTTTTAGCTTGTCCAATTTTCTATGCAGGCGTTTACACTTCTGAAAAAAAAGTTTTTGCGAAATCCTGGAATAAAACTTTTCTTCCCTATCCCTTTGCGAAAATTAAAATCGTCTGGGGAGGACCCGTGCTTGTTGATGAAAATCAAGACCCCAGACAATTCGAACTGGCAAAAAGTCTTGAAACAGGTCTGCATGGGTGCCACGAAAGAGCTAAATCACTAGACCCGTTGCAACAATAAAAATTGCAGTTCCAAATACAGGATGTTAGCCTTGTAACAAGGAAAATGATTTTCCATTCAAGGACAAAAACAAGGAACGTAAAATGGCAACAAAGAAGCTTCATCTTTTGCTCGTAGTTTTTTCTTTTCTTTTCACTCTCGGCTCTACGGCTGAAGACGACAAAGTCGTCGCGATCATTGGTAAAAAAAGCCTCAGCCTTGAAGAATTCAACCGACGCTTCAATGAAGTGAAATCACAAGCTTTGAATCCACCAACAAAAGCTCAGTTTTTAGAGGATATCGTTCGCTATAAAATGGGTCTTCAGGAAGCTGAAAAGCGGGGAATGGATAAAGACCCTATTGTCAAAGAGCGCATGGAACAAGAGCTGTACAAGGCTTTGTTGGAAAAAGAGCTTTCTGCAAAAATTCAAAAAGCAGAAATCAAAGATAGCGATATGAAGGATTACTACAAAAAGAATCCTGAAATCAAAAGCAGCCATATCTTGATTGAAATCAAAACAGGAGCAACTCCTCAACAAAGAGAAGAGGGGAAAAAGCGAGCTCAAGAAATTTACAAAGAAGTGAAAGAAAGCAAACGCCCATTTGAAGAATTGGTTAAGCTGTACACAGATGATTCTGTGACAAAACAAAATGGCGGGGACGTGGGATGGCAAAGTCGGGTGACTTTATTCCCAACTTATTATGATGCAATCCTTTCCATGAAGGATGGAGAAGTGAAGGGCCTCATCGAAACGCCTTTTGGGTTTCATATCGTGAAAGTTACTGGACGTCGCGCCTATGAGAATGCTAATAAACAAGCATTAAGGATGGCGGTTTTTGATGAAAAACGTCGGGCAGCTTTCAATGAGTACTTTGAAAAACTCAAAAAAGATTATCCGGTGAAGTTAAACACAAAACTGATTGAATAAAGATGATGAGAATATCTTTTCCAAAAAGCCCCGCCGAAACGGGGCTTTTTTTATTTTTGACAGTCTTTTTTTTGAGTGGTTGTTTTTTTAGATCCAACAACCTCGCGCAGAAACCCGTGGTTCAGGTGAATAAAGAGCATGTTCTTGTGGCGAAGGATTTCGCAGATCAATTGGCTCGCCGTTTGAAAAGTTTCGATGCTCTTGCCGCAAAAGATCCCAACAATATCCAAAGAGCGAAGGACGATATTCTTCGCGATTTTATTCTCAAAAGCCTGATCAAGGATTTTGCCTCTAAAAACAAACTGAATGTCAGCTCGTCTGAAGTGGATGTTGAGATCAATAAAATCCGAAGTTCATATCCCGATGACCTAACCTTCCGAAGATTTCTGGCAGCACAAAACCTTTCCTTTGTTGAGTGGCGAGACGAAGTCGAGTCCATGCTGCTTCAGAGAAAAGTTTTTAAGCTGATTGGAGAAAAAATCCCTTCACCGACAGTGACTGAAATGGAATCCTATTACAATCAAAACAAGGACCTGTTTAAACGCAAAGAACGAATTCTGTTGCGACAGATTGTGATTGATGACGAGGCTCGAGCAAATCTTTTAAAAGATGAATTAAAGAAAAAGGATTTTACCGATCTGGCAAAAAAATTCTCTGTCGCCCCTGAAGCAAAAAAGGGTGGCCTTGTCGGGTGGGTTGAAAAAGGATCTGTCGATACGTTTGATAAGGCTTTTCTGCTTCCCGTTGGCGGAGTTAGTCAGGTTTTAGAAAGCCCCTATGGGTATCATATTTTTAAGGTTGAAAAAAAAGAAGCTGCCAGCCATGCTTCATATGACGAAGTGAAGGAGTTTCTTCGTCAATCTGTTCTTGCTAAAAAAGAGCAGGCAGAATTTGCAAACTGGTTAGATAAACAAATCCGCTCTAGCAATGTTTTAAAAAATGTGGAGTTGATCAAGGCCATGGATGTGGAAACTCGAGGGGGTTTAAAATGAAATTTTTATCTATATTCTTCACAATTCTTACAACAGCATCTGTAAGCTCTGCCAAGCTGATTGATGGCACCGTTGGCTATGTGAACAACGAGGCCATCCTCGAATCTGACCTTTTGGATCTTAAAATGAAGTCTGACAAACAGGGTGCCATTTTTGATATGCTTTTGGGCGAATACTCAGTGGGGCAATTAAAAACGGAAAGAAAAGCTCAGATCGAATATCTGATCAATGAAAAACTTTTAGATTCCGAAATCAAGCGACTGGGTCTTTCTGTCACTCAAGAAGCAGCGGAGGCAGAGCTTTCTGGTATTGCATCTCAACAGGGGATGACGAAGTCCGAATTTTTAGAGCGCATTAAGGCTCAAGGAATGGTGATCTCTGAATATCAAGGTTTTCTGAAAACTCAGATCGAGCGCAATCGTCTTATATCTCAAGAAGTGATTTCTAAAATTCAAGTCAGTGAGGAAGAGATTATGTCTGCTTATTTGCTGCTTTATCCTCAGCGCAAAGTTGGAACCTATGAATATTCATTGGCACATATTTTCTTCAGTCCCCGCAAAGGAGGAGCTGATGCTGCAAAAGAACGTGCTGAGTCTGTTTTAGCAAAACTAAAATCTGGTGAAAGTTTCGAAACCATGGCGGAACAAAACAGCGAAGATCCTAATTTTTCTGCCGGTGGCCTTCTTGGAACATTCAAGTCCGGTGAATTTCAAAAAGAAATGGAAGATGCTGTTAAAGACAAACAGGCGGGTGATTTTTCCGGCATTGTCTCCTCAAGAACAGGTTTTCATATCTTGAAAATCCTGACAAAAAAAATGTCTGTGGATTCTCATTATGAAAAAGAAAAAGACAAGATTTCTTTGTCTTTGAAAGAAAAAGCTTATAAGCGTTTTTTTCTATCTTGGCTTAAACAACGCAAGGACGATGGCGTCGTCGTCATCAATCATCCTTAATACTTATCTTAGGAGTTTTTATGCATGATTCAGTGATCTTTCGCGAATACGACATTCGT
>JACCDG010458380.1_pt1 | contig 12578 bp, 15 predicted proteins | sample 7442471 | NCBI WGS metagenome assembly JACCDG01 (sample SAMN15323444, study PRJNA562643) | freshwater metagenome | isolation source: river surface water | place: USA:Blue River Watershed | collected 2017-08-17 | reverse complement strand
TAATTGGGTAAGACGAGCCACACGTCATAAAGAAAGTGGTGAAGCGGGAAACAAATGAAAGTGAAAGGCTTTCTGGGTTTTTAACTTGGCATCCGTGTATAAGGGGTATGCTCCCACCGAGGCGATTATCAAAACTATCAATGGGTTACTAAGCAAAAAGTGTAAAATCCCCAAGTCACACAAAACTTACCTATTTTTCAGGAAATCGAGACATAGATAGTATGGCACATTTCTGGTTCTACACCACTTTAGCCCTGTTCGTAGTCTCCATCGTTGTCACCATCTGCTTGATTGCAGATTCCGTTCGCTACAATTCAGACACAACCGACAATCAAATTGTCGCTGGTCTTTTAACCATTTTTGTAACTGGTGTGGCGTTTATCTTGATTGGTGGTTCCAATTACACATTCCCCAAAGTTCTTGAGTACAAGACCACGGAGAGAGGCACGGTTTTTCTCTTTGAGGATGATGTCTTGTTCAATGACAATGTAGAGGTGTACAAGAACCCATCTAAGGCAATTATCAGGAAGGATTTACTTGGAAATTGTCGGGTGATAATCCCCTAAGGCAAAGGGGAACGAAAGTTCCCCGCACCACACAAAACTTACCTATTTTTCAGAATCTGAAGGTATAATAGATATATGAGCGAACTTCATGAAATTAAAAACAAATTTGGCGTGGGTGATATTTATCTCTTCTATACGCCAGTAGAGAACCCATATAAGTTCCGCGAAAGTGAAATTACCTATGACGAGCGAAAGGTAACTTTTGACTTTCTTAAGGCAAATGACAAACTCCCAGATTATGTCCAAGATGTTTGGTATGCCCCATCAAGTGGAGGAGCTAAAAAGCTTTCATTATCCACTGTTAAATACACTGGTGCTTTCATCACTGGAATGCCAGTGTAATCCCCTAAGGCAAAGGGGAACGAAAGTTCCCCTTACCACACAAAACTTACCTATTTTTCAGAATTCTATCACATAGATAGTGTGAGACACGCAATCACCCAAAAAGAAATCTGTGCTGAGAAAACCAAAGATGGATACCTCCAGCTTAGTTGCATCACATACACAGGAAAGATTTTCACAATGAAATTCCAAGGCTACCCAAAGAAAGTGGCAATAAGACGCTTTCAACACTACGTCACCGAGCAAGGTTCGTAAGGGCGAAAGCCCTTACCCACACAAAACTTACCTATTTTTCAGTTTTGTGTGACATAGATAGTGTAAGCCCCGAAAGGCAAAGGAAATAAATGAGCATCTATCAGGAACTCGAAGAAGCACAAGTAGAAATGTCAAGTTGGCAATCTGACCTCTATGTACCAATTAACGAAACTACTACCCAAATTGTGCTTAAGTATAAAAGCACAAACCACATCACCACGTTCAGACACGACAAAGATGGTGAACTGTGGTACGAAATTCTCTTTGCATACGAACCACATTACCCAAAACCGAATTAAGAAAATCGGGGAAAAATTCCCCGATTCAATTCACACAAAACTTACCTATTTTTCAGGATTCTGCAACATAGATAGTGTAAGGCAAAAGGAGAACAAACAAAGACAATGAATAGGTGATGGAAGAAATCAAATACATAACAGTAAAACTCGCCAACGTAGAAGTCATCTTCATCAAAGATGAACTCAAAGCCTTTTTCAATGCAATCGCTCCCCTAGTGTCAGGCGAATGCAAGCTAAATGGCACATTCTACAAGTTCGTTAAAAACATCGAACACGCCAACTACCCAGAGCAATTAAACCTTACTCTTCACGGTACTCGCCTCGAAACAGGCAAAGAGCTAGCCGAAAGTCAAGGTATCAAATTCGAATAAAGGAAATCGGGGAATTTTTCCCCGATTTCTTACCACCACACAAAACTTACCTATTTTTCAGAATTCTAGAACATAGATAGTGTAAGCCCCACAAAGGCAAGGAAAACAAATGAGCAGATTCAATGCAAAAACCAAAAACAACCTCAAAATCGTTATCGGCTACGATAGACCATTAAAGGAATACTTTGTGCAAGTGTTTGACAAAGATGGTGAATTGGCTCAGGAACTCACCAGCTATGGCAGGTCGTGTGTAAAAAACCATGAGCCTCTCTCTAATGGCAAGATGCTCGAAATCATTCAAGACCTTTTGAGCGAAGAAGACCTCGCACGACTTGAGCCTCAACTCAACTGCCTCGCAATGGATATGCCCTTTTAAGGGCATAGGGCGAAAGCCCACTACCACACAAAACTTACCTATTTTTCAGGATTCTAGAACATATATTATGTAAGCCACAAAAGGCAAGGAACAAAAAATGAACATCTATGACATCATCAACGCAAGCAACGAAGAAGTAACCACCAACGATGAAGGCGTGTTTCAAGGAGGTGTAACCCTACTCACATTCTAAACTAACCAAGTGTCCTACTAGGGGCGAAAGCCCCTAGAAATCCCCCCACACAAAACTTACCTATTTTTCAGTTTTGTGTGACATATACTGTAGCAAGATTTTCGAGAAATTCGAGTTACACAAAACTTACCTATTTTTCAGGAATCTGGTACATATATTGTGTAAGCCGAAAGGCAAGGCACTCAAAATGTATTTCAAAAAAACAACTTGTGGACGACTTAAGGAAGGCGACAGAATCGCATTAGACATCAACGGTGAAACCAAAACCACGATTGTCACTAAAAAAATGAAAGGGACTAGAGACTACCTGATTTGTCACGAAAAGATTGAGGGTTATCCGTACACTCATATGCGTGTGCTTGGAAGCAATCCTGTAAACAAATTGAATAAAGGCTGGGATGTGAGAGAGGAAAATGGAACATTAGTTTACTTTAATGTTTGAGGTGATGGGAGGGGAAACCCTCCCAAGATTTTCGAGTCACACAAAACTTACCTATTTTTCAGATTTTCGAGCCATATACTATGGCAAGATTTTCGAGAAATTCGAGTCACACAAAACTTACCTATTTTTCAGGAATCTGGCACATAGATAATGTAAGCCGAAAGGCGAGGTTAAAAATGAAAAACCAAGATATTGTTCTCGCAATCAAAGACGCACTGCTCCAACGCCTCACCGACAAAATCAACACAATCCAAGACGAACGTGACCGAGAAGTGGTTGCTCTGAGAGCTTTACATGGCTACAACTTTGAGCAGATTGGCGAATTGCTCGGAATGTCCTTTGAGGTGGCGGAAGCTCGCTGGCACAAAGTCACCCAGCAATGGGCGAACGCTAGTGGGTAGGGCGAAAGCCCCGCCCACACAAAACTTACCTATTTTTCAGTTTTGTGTGACATATACTTTAGAGGGGCTTGAGTGCCCACACAAAACTTACCTATTTTTCAGGAATCTAAAACATATATTAAAAAAACCCTCGGTTTTGTGTCACACAAAACTTACCTATTTTTCAGGAATCTGACACATAGACCTTAAGGGCATCTATGCCCCAAAGGACACACAACCATGAACAAAATGAACAACCAACCGACACGCCACCATAACATCACTCTCAAAAGCGAGGTTAACGCTGTAGGTATTACTACCACCCCATCGTTGAATCGCAAAGAACAAGCGAAACACATGGTTTATACGGTGCATTTTTGGGGCATTGAACCACAATCAAAGGATTGCCAATACGCTACAGGTTGGACTGACTCCATTGACTTAGCTAACTCCTGGGCTGAACAAATCCGATTAGGTTTGCACCCTGAGGGAACAGAGCTTCGGATTATTCATCAATGCAGATAAGGGCGAAAGCCCTCACACACACAAAACTTACCTATTTTTCAGGATTCTAAAACATATATTAAAAAACCCTCGGTTTTGTGTCACACAAAACTTACCTATTTTTCAGGAATCTGACACATAGACTATGGAGATACTATGTATTCAAATCTCATTTCACCTCTAACCGCAAACGCGAAACTTGGTTTCGGCGTTGCCACCAACTACCGCCCTGTGGGAGACTCTGCCAGAGGGTTAGGCACCTGCCCTAGTTCCTGCAAACTACTGTCAAAGTCTACAGGGCTTGCCGAATTGTGCTACACAGCTAAATTCCGCACAAACCTACAGCAATTGAATTCAAAAAACCGCCATGACCCAATGGACAGGTTTTTGCTTAAGAAGGCGGAACTCATCCGTTTGCATACCACAGGGGACTTTTTTACCCCTGCACCTGACACTATAAAGGGTTATGCCCTAGATTTAGAGTATTGGAACGACCTACTCACCTTTGCAAAGGCAAACCGCAGGGTTATGATCTATACGTATACACACGACATAGAGGAGCTTATTGCTAATGGAATCAGTGCAGATACCTTACCTGCGAACTTAAAGATTGTCGCCTCATGCGACACACCTGTGCAGAGTTATATCGCAAAGGCACACGGATTCAAAACCGCTAGGGTCATTGACACACCTGCAGAAATTGAATCGGGTGAAGTGTTTTGCCCATATGACAAAGCCACTTTTCAGGGCAACAAGAACCACTCTGTGACCTGCCAGAAGTGTAAGCTGTGTTTCACAGGTAGCAAGAATATTGCATTCCTGCGACACTAACCCCAGTAGCACCCTGCCCTGCAGGGTGCTATAGTTCTGACAGGGTGCCTTTTTTTTATTTTGCGTTTCTGTTTTGTGTGCTATATACCTATGGGGGGTGGTTTTTGTGGTGTCAGAATCGACCCCCTATCAAAAATCGATAGGGGTCTTCTCCTTACACTATATATGCTTTTTTCTGGATCGATTATATTTTAGCCATAGGGGTGGGGGGTACCTCAATTTAGGGGGTATGGGTTTCAGAACAGGTACCCTTATTTATGCGTATATATACATATGCTTTTATTACTATTCAAAATTTGTGTTGTTATTAGAAATTTTTCATATTTAATTATCATCACAAACAAAGACACACTCATCACACAAAACAGAATTAAGAAGAATTGTTCACTTGAGCAGGCCGAAGCAAAGTATTATAAAGATTTAGAAATGGACAGCTTATATGTAGCTATATTTTTTGTTTTGTGTATGTTGGTGGGTGCAGGAATATTTTAAAGGGATTATTCCCACACAAAACTAATTCATTAATATGCGCAAAACAATGTTAATGAAAAAAATTGCACATGTGGCATCACTTCTTGATTCGTCTGGTCATATCCAAGAAGCTAAATCAATCAACTTAATCTTATCAAAATTTGCTGAAGACGAATCTGTTTCTAGAGAAATAAATGAGCCACGAACAGTTCCACCACCTGATTTTATGAAAAATGTAAAAGATGGTTTTGTAAATTTTAATGCACTTGAAGAACTTTTTGATTATATATTTAAAGTATTAGGAAATGAACATAGAGATAATGAGACGTATTTAGAACAATTAAAAATTGTGGCAAGCATTTTCAAAAGAATCGAAAGAAATCTTGAATTGTTTAATGAATCAAAATCTTCTGATGATCGATTAAAATTAGTTAGAGAAATACATTATTTTTTCAGAAAAATGATAGAATGGCTTGAAATATTTGAAGAGAATTTCAATGTGAATTTTACAGAACGACAGAAAGATGAAATTCAAAATGTAATAATGTCCATTTTAAATGAATTGGTTTTTTTATTAAAAAATGATCAAAACATTCATGAGTCTAAGAAAATGAATTTGACATTATCAAAATTTGCTGAAGATGAAGTACCAGAATACGGCGAAAGTGAACCTCCTGCTTTTATAGGTGATACGAAATTAGGTTTTGTTAATTTTGATGTAATTGAAAATATACGTGATTTTATACGTGAAAAATTGTCAAATAATCAAAATAATGAACAATTATATCAAGACAGTTTTAAAGACATTTTGCAGATGTTTAAGACAGCTAAAAAAATGTTACATATGTTCAATAGATTACAATCTAATACTGATCGAAACGATCACATTAAAGCCATCAGTGAAGTGTTTGATCATATTCTGGAAAGTTTAGGAATATTTGAAAATTATTTTAAAGTTCAATTTTCAGATGAAGAGAGAGCAGTAATTTTTGATGGATTTCTTTATATTCTTGAAGACTTAGTAAGATTATCAGACAATTAATCTTTTTAAAAAATAAAGAGAACTTTTACAGTTTTTTTACGTATAATATTAATAGCGGGGTGGAGCAGAGGTAGCTTGTCTGGCTCATAACCAGAAGGTCGTGGGTTCAAATCCCACCCCCGCACCCAAGCTCCGATCGTCTAGCGGTGAGGACATCGCTCTTTCACGGCGAAGACACGGGTTCGAATCCCGTTCGGAGTACCAAAGATCACCATGAATAACAGTAAGATAATTAAAAAATTAGAGAAAAATATAGAATTAATGAAAGACAAGGACAGTATTGTGCTTGTTAAGCTCAGTTTACAAGATGCTAAAGATTTAGCAACAGCTTTCAATTTTGACAACAAGGATTGTGTTTTGTCAGAATTTCAATGGAAAGGAATCAATTTCGATTTAACCTCATCTAGCAGTTACATTGTGGGCGAGCGCTCTATTCATGTGATGAGTTAACATATAAGAATTTCTGTTTGATTTCTATGCTATCTATTTCTTTATGAAAGAATGGAAATTTTCTTTTTTTGTTCACTTGGTGTAAACGACAAATGGTGATGATGTGTTGAGAAATAAATTTATAAAATTCCTGATTATGTATTTCAAAAGTAAGATATTTTGTTTTGCACACTATTTTGAAAGATTGTTCATCAAATAATATTATTTTTACTTTTGATATTTTTGTCGATGTTATATATTCACATATATATTTGATTTCATTGACATTGAATTTATTAATTTTTTCTTCAACCATTTTCTTGTGTTTTTTCTAAAATTTTTCTTTCAAGTTCATCTCTTAGATTTTCTGCTTTGATAATATAGTCTATAGTTTTTTGTTCTTTTTTTCTTAAGAACATCACACACAAAACTAACCCTGAGCATAATGCAAAGGCGATTTTTTTCTTCATAATTATATTTTACCTTAAAACTTTTATAATGAATAAAGAAAATGAAATTTATTGCTGTGGCTCCGAATGTAGAATATTTGTCTTGGCAGGTGGAGTTCGCTGCATACAAATTCTCAAAATGTGGATATAACAAAGAGGATTTTTGTGTATTATCTCCCACACAAAACCACCCCTGGTCTGGTGGCGATTTTATTTCTACAGATGTACACAAAACAGAAGTGAAACCGTGGTGGGAATTTTTGAGCATTGAGCATCATCAAAATTTAGCTCCATTATGTATTCAAACATCTTTGAAGCAAATAGATATAGATCCTCACACCACTTATTGTTTAATTGACCCAGACATGTATCCAATTAAGTATTCACACCTCAGTGTTCCTGACAATTTAATTATTCATGACAATGTGTATGAAAAATGGCACATGAGATTACAGGATGAAAATTCTTTTTTTAAAAACATGGTGAGTAACAAATTTAATTTTAGTGGTTTTGTTCCGATTATCATCAATGGATACACACTTGAAAAGATATTAGATGATTGGATTGATTTACATATCAAGTGTTATTGGGCCGTGGATGACGATTCTAGGCGGTGGTGGGCTGGAATGTATTCATATAACCTTGCATGTGCTAAACATGGCGTAAATGTCATTGAGAAGCAATTGTGTGGCATTCCAGGATATCATAAAGAATTTGATGAAGAAATGTTCTTTGTGCATTATTCTGTGGGTAACAATGTGATGAATAAAAAGAATTGGGAAAATGAATTGAATCGTGTGAATTTGGAAAGCAGGTGGGGCAATGTTGATAATGATGTGGATTATGAATTTTTGTCTTCTTTGTGTGATTGGTTTATAAAATGAAACTTTTCAGTTTTGTGTACGTAGATAAATTTGAAGCATGCTTCAAAAACTTATGAAACAAAAACAATTAAAACTACTATGTAATCTTTGCACATTTTTAGGATTCATTTTATTTATTGGATCAATAGGCATTTGGCTTTTCTCTAATGATTTACTTTTAGAGGCTAAAGCTCATGGACATCGATTGGGCATTTTTGTGGGCGTTTGTGCTTTCAATCTCTTGCTTCTTTCGAATTATTTCGATTACATGCATTTTTCAAACATATACGACAAACATATGAAAGAAGAAGCATTGGAAAATAATTAAAATATTTACATTATCTGAAACTTTTCAGTTTTGTGTACGTATAAATAATGGAGGTTGCAGAGCGAACCAGCATTTGGGCTCTGTCTACCTTCTCCAAACACTATGAACACAAAACTGAGACTCGTGGGTGATTTACATGGTGATCATGATGCGATCAACAAAGTACTGCAATCTTGTCATCGTTATGATTTGACAATACAGCTTGGAGATTACGGCGCTGGATTTGGCGCGGAGGCATATTTGCCATTAATTTCATCTGATACATTTAAGGTATTGCATGGTAATCATGATAATCCTGATGTATTGGAGCGTTTTTCTCATAATTTGGGGCGATTCGGTACATTTGAATTTGCAGGAAAATTAATATTTTTTGTTGCTGGTGCATATTCTATAGATGTGGCATTTCGCACTCCTGGCTTATCATGGTGGGCTAGGGAAGAGTTAAGTTATGAGGAGGGTCTCAGTTGTTTAACTCTGTGGGAATCGGTGTGCAAGGATGTTGATTTAGTGTTATCTCATGATATTCCTCATGAAGTGTGCATAATGATCAATCGTTCTGAGCCGGTTTCCACATCCACTGCACAATTACTTTCGCAAATGGCTAAGATTCATTCTCCTCCTTTATGGAGGTTTGGGCATTGGCACAAAACATGGCGTAATACTGTAAATGGTACAGAGTATCGTTGTTTAAACATCAACGAGCAAGAAGTGATTGAGTGGTAGATTATCCTCCCCAATCGTTATAGTATTTGGGTTTTGGTAGGGGCATCTTAGGTACATCTGAGATGTCCCTAAGTCTTTTTCTTATATTACCTGATTCGATTTCGTGGAACGGTACATTTTCAAAAAATTTGTTTAGTGATGTCACTTCGATATTGAACAGCATGTCTTCGAGCATTCCTTCATCATCATACACTTCTGCGAGGCCATTTTCAATTACTTTTAAATGAGCTGGATCTAACGAATAAGTTTCAATATTGTTTCCTCTCACACGTACCCATCCTTTTTTATCCACCATATATTTTCTTGGGTCTTGCAATGCTGTCATCAGTTCTGTGTATTCAGGTGTTACATTTTTATCATCTCCAGTCATAAGCCAAAGTATGTAATCAATGTCTCTTATATCAAATTCTCCACTTTGTATTTCTTCTTCTTTGATATTATATTTATTTTTGATAAATTCTATAAAATCTTCATCGTTTTTAGCACAATCTTCCACATTTTCCAACATAGGTTGATAATTGTATCTTTGATTACAATCTTCGTTTACAGGAACATTATCATTTATGAGATACATCTCGGCAATCATTTCATGATTAAGGTCTCCCACATCTCCATCAGCATATATCACTTCACTATCGTTTGTGAACCAATATTCATTTGCGATTTTTATAAAATTGCTTGATAATTTTTTGTAGATATTCATTAAATTATCTGATGAAATATATTTTTTGTTTTGGTCAAGTATTTCTGCTCTTCTAAGAATTTTAGTGGACAGGCTTCCTCCTAGATATCGTTTGTATTCTGGTGTATCAACAGGATATTCTGAAATTGATTTTAGTTGTTCTTTTGTGAAATATTTGTTGGGAAACAATTGTTTTGTTGGTAGTGGTGGTTTTGTTGTTGATTCTAGAGAAATTTGTTTTATGTTTTCTGGCGAGTTTTGTCTCACTTTTTTGATTGTGTTTATTAGTTTATTGAAATCACCGATTCCTGACACAATTTTATCATTGTTTAATTCAAATTCAAAAATGATTTCATTCAAAGGTAGGTTTTGAATTGTTTGAAGCTGTTTAGAATTAGGTAATTGAAATCCGGTAAGTATTAATGTAGAATTGAAATCCACATAAGCTCTGATTCCTCCATCAAACACATAGTGAATTGTCTTATATATATCTGTGAAATTTTTCACTTCTTGTCTATTGTCCGGGGATTCTTTTGCATAGTTGTCCAGAAGTGATTGTATGTAATTTCCATGACTGTACCCAGACAAGTAAATTAATTTACCATCTCCAGCGATGATATAACTTGCGCCGAGCATTGGTGTTTTAAACTGAGGATCCATTTTGAATTTTTCTTCAAAATATTGGTTGTTATCATGATAAGCTTGAAGTTTGTCAGACAATTCTTCGGTGATAATTTCATCGTGTGGGTGAGCAAAAAGCTCTTCGTTATGTTTATTATCTGATTTTTTGAATATCATTTTGCTTTAATAAATATTTGGGTAAAATATAAGGTTTTCCTGTATTAGGGTTTGAATTAAGTTTTGTGTGGTATCGGTTTGCCAAATTAATATGTGCTCAAAACTTTGAAACAAAATTAAAAGATATGCAAGTGCCTGAAGAGGTGATTCTATTTGTTAAAAATGAAAGCAATAGCACACTTAGAGGGAAAATGATTGCTAAACTAATAGAAAACCCTCAAGCGACAATTGATGAATTAAAAAAAATATCTGTGATTGCCAAAGAATCATGGGATATTTCTTTGGCAAATCTGTTGAAAGATTATCAAGAAAAAGGAAATTTAGAAAATTATGATTTAGGCGATGATTTAATCAATTCCACTGTTGAAGAAGCAAAAGAATTACATAAAAACTCAGGTGGGCAAATAAAATTTGAAAGTTCATTTCCTACAATTACTCTTACAGTGAATGACAATGTTTATATTTATGATGACACAAGCATAGAAAAAAGTATTGCAAGTTTTTTACAAAAACTTCATTCTCTTACTTCAAATATTGAATGGGTAACTTATTTGAAAGCAACACTTTCTAATTCAGATGCTGCTGATATTAAAACAGGAATTATAGAAGTGATAAAATGCAAAACTAGACAAGACCTAATTAAATATGGAGCAGGAGAAAAATGGTGTGTGTGCGATCCATCTAATGCATCTCATTATATTACATATATGGTAAATAAGAATGCTACTTTTTATATGGTTTTTGATGGTTTGAAAAATGACACAGATCCTGCTAAAAAAGTTTTAATCACTATTGGAAAAGGTAATTTACCAATAGAATATGCAGATATAAGAAATGAAAGACAAATTGAGGGCTATAAAAACTTAGACGAATATTATGAATATTTGGAAGAAAATGGTATCAACACAAAACAGTTTGTTAATGATCCCATGTCAGACGAAGAAAGAGAGATTATTGAAAAGGTAAAAAATAAAAATGAAAACACAGAATGGTTTGCGAATTTAAGTTCGAAAGAACAAACATATTATATTTCAATGGGATATGATTTAACAAATGCTCAATTTAATGTTGTTATGAGCACCGATTTACCAAAATCACGAAATATAATTTTAGATGCTTATGTTACTGCAGGTAAAAGTTTACCTTTTTACCAATTGAATAAATTAAATAATTATGACACAGATTTTATAAAATCTTACAAAGTTTCAAGAGAAACATATTTGAACAGAATGAAACAACAATTTGAAAACAAACCTGGACAACTAATTGAGTTTGCTTGGGAAACATTTGACAGGGAATTACTTGTAGAGCTTTTTAAAGAAAATAAAATAGAATACTTTACAGCTGTTGAAATGTTAACTAAGCTGTTTATAGAAGATGATCAGTTTTGTGTCAGATTTGGATTAGAATTTTCTGAAATTGCATATCTGATTAATTGGAGAAGTGTGATTCATTTCAAGGACAAAACCAACACAATTGACGATAATTTTATTGACAAATACAAAGAATATTTTGATGAAAATGTTTGGCGCAGAATAGTTTATTATAAGATTTATGAAAACACATTGGATAAAAATTTTGAAAATAAATACATAAAAAACATAAAAAAGATTTTACCAAAAATTGATTGGATAAATATTGTTAATGCTAAAAGTAAAAATAACACATTGGACGAAAATTTTATTAAAAGATTTAAAAAATATTTAGGTTATAATACATGGGTCGAAATAATTCATAATAAACTTCTCGATGACACACTAGACGAAAATTTTAAAAATAAATACAAAGAAAAAATAAATGAAATTTTACCAGATTTTGATTGGATTTTGCTTATTGGAGAAAAAATTGAAAATAATTCTTTTGACGAAAATTTTATTGATAGATTCAAACAATATTTTGATAGAGATGTTTGGTATGAAATAATATATGATATGTTGGTAAATAACACCCTTGATGAAATTTTTGAAATAAAATATAAAGATTACTATGACCAGTTTCTACCTGAATTTAATTGGGAATATATCACTTATGATAAAATTGAAAATCATTCTTTAGACGAAAAATTCATTGATCGATATAGACAATATTTTGATGAAAATGTTTGGCGCAAAATAGCTACTGAAAAACTTTCCGAAAACACACTTGACGAAAAATTCATTGATCAATATGGACAATATTTTAATGATAATGTTTGGAGCAAAATAGTTTCTAAAAAACTTTCCGAAAACACACTT
>JACCDG010100352.1_pt1 | contig 12581 bp, 10 predicted proteins | sample 7442471 | NCBI WGS metagenome assembly JACCDG01 (sample SAMN15323444, study PRJNA562643) | freshwater metagenome | isolation source: river surface water | place: USA:Blue River Watershed | collected 2017-08-17 | reverse complement strand
CCCCTTGCCTCAAAAGGTCTAGGTCTTGTGCAACATAAAAAATTTCAAGTCGGGGTTTTTAGTATAAAGCTTTTTAAGCCCCGTAGAGACGTGCCAGCAACTCTAGGCTACCCAAGTACCACCCACCCTCATAAAACCTCTGTACGGTGCCTCTGAGGGGCTTCTAGGGTATTGACAAGCAGTGAGGCTCCCTAACGGTCGCCCATCCTCACCAGAACCTACCCCAAGACGGCCCATCCAGCCTAGAACTTTACCAAGGTTCTATTAGCTTATTCTATTCCTTATTCTATATTCATATTCTATATATATTCTATAGAATAGATAGGGTAGCATAAAAAATGAAAAATGTCAAGAGAAGATTTTTCCTGTTGTCCTTCATTTTTTTGTTGACAAGTGGTGGGATTTTTGGTATAATATGTGTATAGGGTAGGGAGGCTTTGTAAAATGACCGATCCAAAGAGCCGTCAGGAGACTAGCAGCCTTCCGCTGCACACTAACAAGGTTGTGGCCCAGAAACGGCAGCAACGAAAAACAATTTCTCAGAAGTCGCAGAAGGCTATCGAGTCTGGCGACATTCAGGCAGTGATCGACTCACTGTCAGACAAGCAACGGGTGTTCTGTGAAGAATACCTGAAAGATTTGAACGCTACTCAAGCGGCGATGCGAGCTGGGTACTCCCAGAACAACGCAAAGCAGGTAGCCTATCAGCTCATGGAGAACCAAGCGATCCGCATCGCTATTGATGGTCTTCGTGCTGAGCGAACAACTCACAGCGATGTCACTAAAGATTTCGTCCTTAGAGGCATTCAAAAAGCTATCAAGCTGGCCGAAGAAGCTGGCAACTTGAACGCACTGCTGCGAGGCCATGAGCTTCTGGCTCGACACCTCGGTATGTTCATTGAACGGACTGAAATCAGCGGTCCTGACGGTGACGCCATCAAGATGGAACAGAAGATCAAAGAAGATGTCGCAGATTTCACCAGCGCAATTGCTCGCCTCGCTCGACGAGGAAGCTCGGAATAAAGAGCTATCAAAGCTGTCCGCGAAGGAGCTTGCTGCCTTAAAGTGGCACTGGCCCTTCTGGGCACGACCCAATCAACTTCCACCTGAGGGTGACTGGATTACGTGGCTGCTTCTTGCAGGTCGCGGATTTGGTAAGACCCGGTGCGGTGCTGAGTGGGTTCGCAAGATGGCTTTCGAGCATCCCGGCTGTCGCATTGCCCTAGTGGGTGAAACAGCGGCTGACTGCCGCAAGGTTATGGTGGACGGTGAAAGCGGCATTCTTGCTATCTCACCTCCCGATTTCATGCCGACGTACTACCCAACGAATAGACAGCTTGTCTGGCCGAACGGGTCAATCGCAGAAACCTACAACGCTACCGAGCCTGACCAGCTTCGTGGTCCTCAGCATCACTTCGCGTGGTGCGACGAGATCGCCAAGTGGAAGTACATGCAGGCTACGTGGGATCAGGTCCAGATGGGCCTTCGCTTGGGTGAAAAGCCGCAGCAAGTTATCACGACGACTCCTCGTCCACTTGAACTCATCAAGAAAATCTTGAATGACAAAGACACGGTGGTAACGAAGGGTCGGACCTACGACAACGCAGGGAACCTTGCTGCTCCGTTCCTTAAGAAGATCACAGAAGAGTACGAAGGTACTCGCCTTGGTCGTCAGGAACTTGAGGCTGAAATCCTCGACGACATCCCCGGCGCTCTTTGGCAGCGCAGTGGGATCGACGCTAATCGAGTGACCGATGCTCCTCTCGACCTCGAACGAGTGATCGTGGCTGTTGACCCGGCTACGAGTAACGAAGAGGGAAGTGACGAGACAGGTATTGTTGTTGTCGGCCTTGGTCGTGACACAGATGGATACGCACGAGGTTACGTGCTCGAAGACGGCTCGCTGAAAGGTTCTCCCGAAGAGTGGGCACGTCGCGCTGTTAATCTGTACCGCAAGTGGGAAGCAGACAAGATTGTCGCTGAGAAAAATCAGGGCGGCGAAATGGTGGCTTCTGTTATCAAGGCGGTAGATCGCAGCATCACTCCTAAGCTAGTACACGCCAGCCGAGGGAAGTACATTCGAGCCGAGCCTATTTCTTCTCTGTACGAACAGAACCGCATCCATCACGTTGGTCGTCACGACAAGCTTGAAGATCAGATGTGTACGTTCAGCGTTGACAACATCCGAGGCAACGGTATGGGTTCTCCCGACCGTGTTGACGCCTTGGTGTGGGGTTTGACTGAACTGTTCGACAAGCTGACTGGCCGTCGTCGCAGTGAAAAAGCTGAAAGAGACTTAATCGCCCGCAAGGAGAGAGCGACTTACGTTCCTCCTGTTCTTAACTCACCTAATGGTTGGATGGCAGGATAAACATTGGCACAGGAACCTAAAGCTCCGCAGGAGCGGACAAAGAAAAAGGCTGAAAAGGTCACAGACACCGCACAGCCGGTCGAAGTGCTGAATTTTGACACCAGCCCTGTCGATAAGGATTATGTTCCTGAGGGTTTCGATACCATCGAGGACTTCCTTCAAGACATGCGGGAAGAGTATCAGCTTGACTACGACTTTGACAAAGATAACCGCGACAATGCACTTGAAGACAAGCTGTTTACCGCCGGCCAACAGTGGGACCCGATTGTTCTTGAGCAGCGAAAAGGGCTGCCGTGTCTTGTAATTAACTCTGTCCCTCAGTTCATCGCTCAGCTTGTAGGCGATTGGCGTGAAAGTAAGCGAGGCGTTAAGGTTCTTCCCACTGAGGAAGGCGATAAAGACCTTGCTGATGTCCGAGCAGACCTTGTTCGCTCGATTGAGACCCAGAGTCGGGCTGATCGGGCGTACGACAACGCATTCGAGTCTTCGGTACAGTGCGGTGACGGGGCTTTCCGCGTCGCTGTTGAGTACGCAAAAGACGATGTATTCGATCAGGACATCTTCATTCGCCCAATTGACGACGCTTTGAGTGTTGTTTGGGACCGTTTGAGCGTTGATCCGACTGGACGGGATGCTCGCCACTGTTTTGTGGACGATTTGATCCCTACCAAGGATTTTGAACGTAAATGGCCTGATGCAAAGCCTTCGGAACTGTCCAATCGTGAATACTCTCAGATGGTTTCTGAGCGTTGGATCGAGTCTGACGGTGTTCGAGTGACTGAATATTGGCGATTGATCGACCGAGATCGTCTGCTGGTCCTGTTTGAAGACGGCTCTGTTCGATTTGTCGATCAGAACCTCGACGAATTGGTGACCAAGCACGGCAACCCCGTCAAATCGCGTGTTGCGCCTTGCACGTATGCTCAGATGCACCTAGTTACGGGCTTTGACATCCTCGCAGGACCTTATGAATATCGGTTGAACCGTCTTCCGATCATTCGCATGAGTGGTCGTGTTGTGAATGTTGCTGGTCAGCGCATTCGGTACGGCATTGTCCGCTTTATGAAGGACTCAGTTCGCCTGAGGAACTTCCATCGCAGCGTTGCTGCTGAGCAATTGGGTTACGCACCTAAGGCACAGTGGATTGCAACTGAAAGTGCAGTGGAAGGATACGAAGACGAGCTTCGTAAAGCTCACTTGTCTCGTGATCCGCTGATTAAGGTGTCTGACGACGCTATCATCGGTCAAAATATCCAACGTCTTGATCCTCCCAAGTGGCAGGCTGCTCTCCATCAGGAGGCAGAAGCCAACGTACAGGATATGAAGGACGTTACAGGTATCCACGATGCTTCGCTGGGTATCAAAAGCAATGAAACTTCTGGTCGCGCCATTAACGCTCGTCAGCGTGAAGGCGATATTGCGGCCATCACTTATTATGACAACGGCAATGCTGCTGTTCTTGAGGCTGGTGACGTTATGAACCAGCTTATCAGTCAGATTTATGACGGTACTCGTATTATCCGCGTAATCGGCGAAGACGAGAAGACTAAGTTCCTTAAGATCAATGATCCTAACGATCCGAGGTCTCCTGACCTCTCTGTTGGACGTTATGACGTTGCTCTTGCGACTGGTGCAAGCTACACGACCCGCAGGGTTGAGGCTGCTCAAGCGATGATGGACGCCGTTCAGGTCTGGCCGCAGCTTCTTCAAGTGGCTGGCGATCTTGTTGCTAAAGCACAGGATTGGCCGGGTGCTGACGATCTTGCCGAACGACTTAAGAAGACTATCCCGCAGCAGTTCCTTGATCCAGAAGATCGGGAAGGACCTGATCCTCAGGTTCAGCAGATGGAAATGGCTATGCAGGCTCTCATGCAAGAGAACCAGCAGCTTAAGGTTGACAAGGAAATCGACCTTAAGAAGCTTATTATCGACGTGTACAATGCTGAGACGCAACGTATTCGTGCTCTGTCGGATAATCAGGTCGATGCCGAGCTTTCGGAGCGGAGCGACATTCAAGCAATCCTTGAAGGTGGTCTCAAACTTACGAAGGCGGATATGGAAATCGACGCACACGAACATGGCAAGCAAATGTCTGAACGACAGCAACAGATGTCGGAACAACAGCAGATGCAAGCCGCACAAGCTCAGGCCGCTCCTTCGGGCGCTGCCTAAGAGTCGCCAGACGGCTCTAACAACTTCGAGCCGGGAGGGGTTACGCTCGCTCCTCTCCCGGACACTCGCAAAACAAAAGCAGCAATCGGTGAAGGACCGCAAAAATAGCTATGTCTATTGAACCTACCAACGATCAGAACTTTGTCGCCCCGGATACAGACGACCTTGATGCTTTCACTAGCTTGCTAGATGGCAAGGCCAAGGAGCTTAAGACTGAGGAAGACGAACCAAAGATCACCAACGTCGAAGTTGATACCGACGCTGATGACGAAGACAATACTGAGGCTGTTGAAACCGCTGACGATGAGGCTCCTGACGAGGACGACGACTCCGAAGATAAGGTTGACGACAAGCCGAAGAAGAAGGTCAATCGTTATCAGGAACGAATTAACGAACTAACTGCCAAAGCTCGTGAAGCAGAACGTGCCCTTGCGGCACTCCAAGCTGCACAAGAGCAGAAGCAGTCCGAGGCTCCCAAAGCTGCTGCCCCTGTCGTACAGGATGATGCACCCAACCCGGATGCGAAGAACGAAGATGGTTCTGACAAGTATCCGCTGGGTGAATTTGATCCTCAGTACATCCGCGATATGGCGCGTCATACCATTGACAAGGAGTGGTCAGCACGAAAGGAACAAGAAGCACTAGAAACTGCTCAGCGTCAGGAAGCTGCTGCCCGTGAAGCCCTACAGGCTCAGTGGGTAGAGAAGCTCACCCCGATGACTGAACAGCACGAAGACTTCATCGACAAAACGATGGGTCTGGAAAGTGCCTTCGACGGACTTGACCCGGCTTACAGTGACTATCTGGTCACTACTATTAAGTCGCTGGATCACGGTCCTGAGGTGTTGTACTACTTTGCCAACAACTTGGAAGAAGCCAAGCAGTTCGTGCAGAGTGGGCCACTAGCAGCTACGCTTGCTCTTGGTGAGATCAACGCAATGTTCAAGGGAAATACTCGGAAAGCCGAACCCAAGGTATCCAAGGCTCCGCCACCCCCGCAGGTCAACAAAGGTTCAAAGACCCGCACGGCGGTAAACCCGGATACTGATGATCTTGACGCCTTCTCTGACATTTTCTTTGTCAAAAAGGGGAGGTAATCTCTATCCAAAAAGGAAGTAATACATTATGGCTGTTCAGGTAGATCAAGCCAAGCTGGTCCTCAATTCGTTTGCCGCTATTTTCCAGAACGCTCTGCGTTCGGCGGACCTCGTTACGTGGAACCAGTATTCTGGTGAAATGAATGACCGAGACGCATTTACTGTCTCGGAACAGGTTGGTCCCCGCTACACGGTTACTGAAACCGTCAACGGCGTTGCCGATCTGACCACGGGTGTTCAGGATACCATCTTCGGTTCCGAACAGTTCACGGTTAACCGCACCTTCGGCACTTCGATGGGTTGGAGCGATTGGCAGGCTATTCGTGACATTGACACCGCCCGTCAGAACGTCGCTCTTAAGAACGCAGCTATCCAGCTTGCTGAAAAGATCGACAAGCACGTCCTTGATGCAATCTCGACCGCATCGAACAATTGGGTTACGACCACGCCTGCTGGTGGTATCTCGGACTTCGGTGACATGGCGGCTGGTTTCACCCGCCTGATGGAAGAAGGTGTGGACGAGTCGGACCTCCGCTCGATGCTCGCCTATCAGGACCGTGAAGCTCTGTCCAACACCATCGTTGCCTACCCGGCGACTGATAGCCTCTCGACCAGCAACTTCCGCAAGGGCTTTGAAGGCGAGATTAATGGCATCCCGACTGCGTTCACCCAGCAGCTTCCCCTGCTTACCACGGGTACTCGCACGAACGGTGCCATTAACGGTGCTGCTCAGAACGTCAACTACAAGGCAGTCTCGACCTCGGCGGCTCCGGGCCAGTACATGTCCCAGACCATTGCCATCGACGGTCTTGGCGCGAACGCTACCGTCAAGAAGGGCGAAGTGTTCACCGTTGCCAACGTGTTTGCTTACGATAACCGTGCTCAGCAGAGCCTCGGTCGTCTGTCGCAGCATGTGGTTGTGGCTGATGCAACTGCTGACGGTGCTGGTGCTATCGCTGCTCTCCGTGTCTTCCCGGCGTTCATCGTTCCGGGTTCGGGTACTGGTGGCGACATCAACGTCAACACGGCTCACGCCACGGTGACTGCGGCTCCGGCTGACAACGCTGTGATTACGTGGGTTGGTACGGCTTCGACTGCTTACAAGCCTCGCTTCATCATCCAGAAGCAGGCTGTTGTGGTCAACACCAAGGACCTGATTATGCCTGCGACCGGCGAGGCTTCTCGCAAGTCGCTCAGCAAGGTTCCGGTGTCGGTTCGTATGTGGCGCGACTCTTCGTTCGCTACTGGCGATCACCGTGTCCGCTTCGACGTTGCTCTCACGGCCAACATCCGTGATCGTCGTCGGATTGTTCGCATCAACCAGAGCTAAGCTCTAAAATAGGTCCCTCCCCTCTGGCTCTTGCAGCTACGGGAGGGATTTCTTCTAAGGACGATCTACGCACATGGCTTGCGGCTCTCAGAAATATCTCTTCAAACGTGATAACTATGAGGTTCGTCGGAACACTACTGACGAGCAACTCGATGCCTTGTGGGAAGCAGTTGGCCTTGCTGGCGGTCCCGGCTCTGGCATCGGGATCACAGGAGAAGAGAACACCTTTGCAGAACTCCCTGCTGCATCCGGCCACGCCGGAGAGTATTGGAGTGTTCTCACTACTACAGGGATTATCGGGTTCCGAAAGTTTGCTGGTCTGTATAGGTCAGACGGATCGAACTGGATTTATCTAGGCAATCCTGTTGCACTTGCAAGCGACGTTGCAAACGTACCCGCTGGTACGATTTCGGCAACAGACGTTCAAGGAGCAGTTAATGAGATCGACAGTGATCTAACTGCTCACGTTGGAAGTCGTGGCGCTTCTCACGCAACTTCAACCACGACCGAAGCTGGGTTCATTTCAGCAGCGGATCATTTGAAATTAAGCGGTATTCAAGCAGCAGCAACGGCTAACAGCTCAGATGCTACGCTCCTTAACCGCGCTAACCACACAGGAACTCAGGCTAGTTCTACTATCACGAACTTCAACACCGATGTTGATGCCAGAGTTACCTTGCAAATGTCGGCTCACACTGGTGCGGCTGACCCTCACCCCGGTTATCTGACAACCGCCGAAGGCAACGCTGCTTATGCCCTGATTGCCCACACGCACATCATTGCTGATGTAACTGGTCTTCAAGCAGCTTTAGATAGCAAGCTTGGTACTGGTAGCGAAGCAGCTACAGTCAACACGATCAATGGTCGCATCTCTGCTGGGACTAACGTGACTATCACGGGTTCTGGTACGGCTGCCGCCCCCTACGTCATCAACGCATCAGGAGGAGGCGGTGGAGGCGGGACTACGGTTTCCAATGGTGTTGTTACGGTCACAATTACTGGACAGACACGGGGCCAGTTTGAGTGGACTGAGACAGTTGCAGCGGTCGGCGCTACGGCAACTAGCCGCGTCTGGCTTGATCTTGCTGCTGCGACTGACGATGACGAGAATACGGCTGAGATGCTTGATGTCGTAGCTATGTCAGCAATCCCGGACACTGACACACTAACGATCACGATGACTTTCTCGCAACTAACCAGAGGTCCGATCAAATTGAATTGGAGTGCGATTAACTAATGGCTAAAATCTCAAAAGACTTTACGGCAGGTAATCTGCATCCCCGTGAGACGGTCTTCACTACGGGCGTACTTGGCGCTCTTAACGCAGAGGTTATCATTGACGCTGACGGTGCTCAAAGCCTAGCGGCTGACCTTCGCGGTACGTTCTCGATGACTATTGAAGTTTCAGGAAGTATTGACGGAACCAACTGGCAGGTTATTCCTGTTCGTCCTTGGAACGTAGCGTCCATTGCTTATGTCGTAGCTATTACAGGCACGGTATCTGGTACTTGGGTAGGCAAGGCTGGTCCTTTCCGTAAAATCCGTGCTCGCGTAACGGCCTATACTTCGGGATCATGCTCCCTGACTCTTGCTGCTGACACAGGTGTTTTGGATGATACCCTCCAAAGTAGAACAACGCCTGTTACTCAGACCACTGTGTCTGCTTCTGCTGGTGCTGCAATTACACTGACTATTGCCTCTCCGGGTGCAGGTCTTCGGCACTACTTGACGTACATCGCTATTCAGCGCATCAACGGTACGGCTGCGGCCTTGACGGCGGCTGCCGGTCCGGTAAACATCACAACCACGAACATCCCCGGCGCAATGATTATTCCATTCGCTAACGATGCTTTGGCTGCGGGTGCTGTAGATCGCTGGCGGGAGGATTTTACATTCCCGATTGCTGCTTCTGCTCAAGCTACTGCAACCACGATTGTTGCACCTGTCCAGACTGGTGTTATCTGGCGCATCACTGCCGGTTACTACGTCGCTCCCTAACCTAACAGAAAGACACCAACATGGCTCTTGTCTATGAAATCATCACAGCGTCTAAGGTTAGGTAATTTATGACCACGATCTCTCAAATCATTACTGATGCCTATCAGTACAACAACATTGTATCTTTGTATTCTATTCCGTCTGCGGCAGAAGAAGCCAAAGCTCTTCGTTATCTTAATCGTATCTTCAGAAGTATTTTCGGGAATGAATTGGGAGATCAACTTACCGTCTGGAATGTTGGTAAAAACAACGTAACTCAAACAGGTTATTGCTTCGACGAAGACTTGCTTACTTCACCTTACAATATTCCTCACAATTCTAGACTGGTTTTCAATCTACAAAGTAGCACGACTGTCTATCTTCCCCGAACTCCTCAAGATGGAGAGAGGCTGGCAGTACAAGATTTGTCTAACAACTTCGCAACCTCCCCCCTCACCATTAACGGAAATGGAAGACTCATTGAAGGTGCGACATCTTTAGTTCTAAATACTAACAGTGCTAATTCAGAGTGGTTCTTTCGATCTGACCTAGGTAACTGGGTTAAAATAACTGACCTAGCTCTTGCTGATATTTTTCCTCTTCCTGCCGAGTTTGAAGAATACTTCATCACTATGCTGGCCATCAGGCTGGGTTCGTCTGAAGACGTTGATATAAACAACCAGCTGGCCATTGTTATGAAAGATGCTAGCAAAAAGATCAGAAGTCGTTATAAGCAGATCACTGAAGTAGGGTCCGAGCTTGGTTTGATTAAGTTAACAGGAACTGGGCTAAACCGTTATAACAGTATAAGGTTCGAAAATGGTTAGTATTCCTCTAGGGTTGGGCGATTGGGAGTCCACCACACAAGACATTCAGCGATTGAAGCTACATAACATGTATGTAGTTCCAAATCCCTCTTCCCCAGATAATGCTTCCAGAGTTTCTCGTCCTACTCTGACTTCTTACACAACTGTAGGCTCTGGTCCTATTTACCGGATGTGGCAACAGCCTAACATCTTGAATGGCGACATTTTAGTTGTCTCTGGTACAGAGCTTTACAAACTTAACAGCAGTAAAGTTGCCACAAAAATAGGGGACTTGCCTGGTAGCGATCTTGTTGATATTGCAGGTACTCGATTGGCTGACGATACGGACTCGATCTTTATTGTACGGGATGGAGTGCTGTATAACAGCGACGGCTCTTTGATTACAGTAGTCAGTGTTCCTGACGATCAGCCTGTATCTTCTATTGCTACACTTAATGGGTATTTCATTCTTTCTATTAAGAATACCCAAAAGTTCTACTGGATTGAACCTGGAGAGACTACAATCGATCCTCTGAACTTTGCCTCAGCAGAACGCATCCCCGACCCTATTGTTTCTGTAAACGTAGTGTCAGATGAAATCTGGTTTCTTGGTCTTTCGGGACCAGAAGTGTGGGCGCCTACAGGTGACAGTACAGCCCCCTTCTTGAGGGTGTCCGGTCGTGTGTATAAAGAAGGTTGTCATTCAAGAGATGCTGTAGTTTCCACAGCTATCGACGGTCTTCCTGCTTTGATCTGGGTGACAGATACTAAGTCTGTTGTGAAGGCCCAAGGCGCGCCGACTAAGGTTAGTAACGAGTCTGTGGAAGAAATTCTGAAGACTTCAGATGACCTATCAGCCTGGCTCTTTCGATATAATCGACACGATTTCTACTTAGTCAACTCTCCTCTGTTCACTTTGGTGTATGACATCACTGCTGATTTGTGGGCTAGGTGGGATACTTATCTGTTGAATTATTGGGTAACTCAAACAGGAATTCAGATTAACTCTACGGTTCTCTGTGGTGATATTGATACCAACCAAATCTACTTCTTGGAAGAAGGGGTTGCTGACAATGAACTTCCTGTTGTCAGGGAAGTTTCTGGCTTTCTACCTAGCAACATCAAACCTACCAAAGCAGGTGAAGTCATTGCTTACGTTAACTCTGGCTGGTCTCCATCCTATACAATCGAACCAATTCTTGAACTAAGATGGTCAGATGATTTAGGGGCGACCTGGTCAGACTATGTCCAAACAAGTTTGGGACAAAGAGGTGACTACACTCGATCAGTAGCTTATAGAAGCCTTGGGTTAGTACGAAGTCCGGGCCGTATCTTCGAGTTCAGAATAGCTGACAAGATTAGGTTTCGTTTAGACTATTGTACTCTTAATGAAAGACTGGGATAAATGCCTGCCTTTAGACTTGCTCGATTGCCGTTTAATTGGAGAGAACAACCCCAGTTGTTCGAAAGATATTGGGATGAAACTCTAAACCAGCTTGAGAAAACTCTCAACGCTATCCTTGATATTCCCGCTATTCAACAGGCTGTTCTCGATGCGCAGGCCGCTGCGAATACGGCACAGGCAGCAGCCGACACTGCTCAAGCTGTGGTAGATAACCAAGCGTCTGAAACAAGCTTGGTCAATAGCTACACTTCTGGTTTTACTCCGCCACTTATTATGGCGGATAATCTCGGTAACGTAACTATTGCTAACCACACAAGAGTATATGGTGATCCTACTTTAAACCCTAATCGGTCTGTAACTGGTGCAACGATACCGACAACGGCAACTGCTAATCAGATTGTTAGGGTTTACTATGACGATCCTACCAGAGTAGGTGGTGCAGTTACTTATTTGTACACTATCGACCCTGCTGCTCCTCCGGTTCAATCAGGCAACAGACACTCTGTAGGAGCTGTCGAAATTCCGGCAGCCGGTACTAATGATGGATACAACCAAACCCCTCCGGGTTATATCCAAGTATTTTAAGGACATTAAATGGCTACTGACCTATATTATAATCCTTTTATTCCGGCATTTTCTAATATTGGTGTGCCTATTGCAGAAGCCAAGCTGTATTTCTACTACACAGCAACCAGCACCTTGGCCCCTATCTACAGCGATGCCGGAGCAACTGTACCCCTTACTAACCCTGTTGCAGCCAACTTGGCCGGTAAGTATCCGGACATCTATCTTGATGACAGCATTATTTATCGTGTTGTCCAGACAGATAAGAACAACTCTCCTATCGGAGATGCTGTTGATCCTTACTATCCTGGTCAGGCAATAATCGTTGTCCCCGGAACTCCTCAATTTGCAGCTCCGAATGGTGCTTCTCTTGTCGGTTTCATCCAGTCTGGCACAGGCGCGGTTGCGCGAACGGCGCAAGCCAAAATGCGCGAAACGGTGACGCCTGAAGACTTTGGCGCAACGGGTGACGGGGTTGCCGATGATACGGCAGAACTGGCGGCGATGTATGCAAGCGGGGCAACGGCTTTTGATCTGCGCAAGACTTATCTGATTTCAGCGGCACTAACCCCGCCCACAAACTCGATGACGAACGGGCATGGCATCGGCAAGATTGTTGTCAGCACCACCAATGTGAGCGCGTTCAACATCGGCAACAAAACCAGCGTCGATATTGTCAATCTGGAAATTCAGTCCACGGTTGCGGGTGCGAATGCCTATGTGTCAGGGGTTGTTCTGGACACATCGACCTATTGCCGTGTCGAGAATTGCTATATTTACGGCTTCCAATGGGCGGGCGTTTATCTGAGCAACGCCAATGCAAACTGGGTTGTCCGGAACCATTTCGGGACACAGCTTG
>JACCDG011506287.1_pt1 | contig 12583 bp, 22 predicted proteins | sample 7442471 | NCBI WGS metagenome assembly JACCDG01 (sample SAMN15323444, study PRJNA562643) | freshwater metagenome | isolation source: river surface water | place: USA:Blue River Watershed | collected 2017-08-17 | reverse complement strand
TAAACCAAGATGTGCGCAAACTTCGTCAAGGCGTTCGCTGTTAAAAAAGACAATGTCACGGTCTGCAAAAGCTCGCGCAAGAAGTGAACAAAGCAACTTTGCCTCACCCATTTCTGCAAGCTCACCAGGCAACCATCGAATCAAAATCTTCGAAAATTGTGATTCGCGTCCGACTTGCTCTGCTAATGGGATGTAGTCTTTTTCAGCCATTTAATCCCCTTGCTCGGATTGCCTCGGCGGCATCATCCAAAGTCGCCTGAAAACCAAACAGCATCCGTTCACCCCAAACTTTGCCGTGTTCAATGCAAACCTTTGCACACGCCTCACGCTCTTTAGCTGCTACCAGTTTGGCAAATGCTTCAAGGTCTTCAATGCAAAATTCATAGTTTCCCCATTCATTTTGATATTCGCATCCAGCGTCTCTAGCCATTTTAATAATGTCATCTTGTGTCATGACCACCACTCCACCAGTGCAAGAGCCAATCCAGCGCCAATAGCAATAGCTGCCAATATGTCTAAGATTTTGTTTTTCATTTTTCATCCTTTGGGTAAACGTACCATGAACCATCTGAGTTTTGGCTAGATTCCAAATCAATCATGCCGTAATGCTTATATCCAGCTTCGTAGGCCATTTCCTCTGTTGGAAACGTCATGCCTTCAAATTCTTGCTCAGTCATTGAAATTTCTCCTTTACTTTACGCTGTGCATCCATGTATTCATCAAGGCTAATCTGGTGGTGCAGAAAAGCAAAAGCCAAGGCGTTTAACAATATCTATTTCATTTTTTTTGCTCCAATTCTTTAATTCTGTTTTGCAATTTAAAAATCTCTGCTACTAAATCCAAATCAGCCTCAACCAATAGCGTTTTTCCGATAGACTGAATTTCAGTCCGCAACTTGCAAACCACACTATCATTTTTGTAAAGCTCTGCAAGAGATATATCATCAATCCAGATTTCTTTCATGCTTGCTCCAATACTGATTGAACTGTTTTCTCCCACTTGATGTTTGGGATTTCATCGTATTCTGTCGATCCTTTTAACATCCAGTCGTTGTGATGCTGGTCGTACTCAGCGCCGCACGCTTCGGCACACGCTTTGTATAGATTCCACTTCACCATACCTTCGTTGCTGCACTTGAGCGCAAACTGGCAAGCTGCTGTGATGATTTTTTGTTTCATTCTGTTGTCTCCAAGTATTGATAACAAGCATCTACAAAGTCTTGTGTTTCTTTTTCCTCTACCAAATGTGAAATTTCCTCAATCTCCTCACCATCCTTTGCAAAAACAGCCATATGTAGACCTTCGCTCACCATGTCATCTTCATCGCGTGGTGTGTAGTCAAAAGCCAAGATAAGCGCACGACCTGCAATGACTTCATCGAAGCTCATAGGGTAGTTATCGTATTCAAAGCTATATTCAAAATCTTGTGGTGTCATGTCAGTTCCTCGTTTGTTGATAGCTCTATTCTGCACACGATTCTTACGCCAAACTTACATAATCAAAATAAAAGCGTTTGTGTTGTAACTTTTTCCCCTGCGTCATATTTTTGGCTTTCACCTTTTGGATATGGCTCTACTGGATACATCAATGCAGAGCGCATGGCTTTCTTTTGCCCTTGACTGCCTACAAAATAGATATATCGGTGTTTCCTTGCTCTGTCTTGCAAGTAAAAATCATCCCCAAACGTTTCACGCATCCACTGAGCGCGATTTTCTTGGCCTCGGCTCATATCGGCAACAGTTGCGCCATGTAGGTGTTCACGGCCCTTTAATTTCCAATCTGTACGCTTTGCGCTTAGACCCGTGTAAACGAAATTTGTCGCTTGGTAAACATAACCAACGTGGCCATGCTCTGTATCAGCGTAAGAAACCACAATCAATGGTTTAGGCAACATTTTGAGTGAACGACCAACAAGAATAGAAGCCACGTTCTTTTCGTTGTCACAGCATAGGCGGTTCAATTCAATGACGTTTTCCATCCATTGCTCACCACATACGCCAACGCGAAGGGCACTGCTTGCTGGTGTTCCGTATGTCACCACACCGATAAGCTCATTGTCACGGTATGCGCCGAAAGCGTAGCTAATCGGGCACATACGCCGCGCATAGTGTTTTTTGAGTAGCCAAGGCTCTGTTTCTTCGGCCTTGATAGGTAGGACTTTAATCATCCAAACATTTTCATCATATTAACTGACGCTACGCTTACAAACACGCAAAATCTTTTTTATTTCCACTTAAATTTTTAGCCTGTTTTCGTGCTACGCTAAAGTTTTTAGGAGTAGATATGGATAAATTCACAGATTTGCTAGACGAGTATCTTGACGAAAGAGATAGGCAAAATAACGGCTATTACGACAACAGATACATAGGCGAAAGCATGGAAGGCCGAAAAACAATGCAAGCGCTGGCAGAGCAAATGGATGCAATGATAAGCGCCATTCAAACAGAAAAATGAAACGCTCACCTATGAAACGTAGCCGCCCCAAGACTACAAAAATCCGTCAATCTGCAAGAGGCGAAGATTGCACTATCAACCTAGAATGCGTGTGCAATTACGACCCTGATACGGTTGTTTGGTGTCATTCAAATCGAGCTTTAGACGGAAAAGCAATGGGGCGCAAAGCTGATGATGATCGCGGCGCTTATGGTTGCAGTAGTTGCCACAAAATTTACGATCGGCAAACAAAGCGCCCTGACCACCTATCACTTGATGATGTAGAAAAAGCCTTTACGCTGGCAATGGAAAAAAGCCGCGCTATTCTTGTAAGTAAGGGATTAGTCAGCTTGGATAACTAAACTGAAATTTTTAAGGAGAACGTATGAAACACACTAAAGGGCCGTGGAAACTTTTTGTATCCAATGACGCAAGACCACATAGTGTTTTTTTGAGCATTGATGTTGGAAGCATTGCAATAAATCATTATGGATTTGCTGATAAAAATGGTGTTATTTCAAGTCAACAATTTGCAAATGCACATTTAATTGCTGCCGCACCTGAGTTGCTTGAAGCGCTTAAAGATGCGCTTTGTGCTTTGGAGTGCTGCGACAAAGACTATCCAGCGGCAACAAAAGCCCGAGCCGCCATCGCCAAAGCAACTGGAGAAACAAAATGACCTTTGATACATGGTGGCAGACATGGCCTAAAAGCCCACGCAAGGGCGCTAAATCGCTCGTAAAGGCTAAATGGGACAAGATGAAGCTAGACACCCAAGCAGAGCAAATAATCGCTCATACGGCTTGGATGACTACAACAAACGATTGGAAAAAAGACAACGGTGCTTTTATTCCTGCGCCTCTTGTTTACATCAATCAGATGCGTTGGGATGGTGCAGAGATACCAGAGGTAACGGTAAACGTAAATGTGGCCTTTGTAGACCCTGCGCTAAAGAAGATGGATGAAGATGCAAAGAAAGCGGCTCCTATACCGCAAAACGTGCGTGAGATGCTTGAACGATTGAAAAAAGGAGTGTTGGTATGAGTAAAGAAGCAATGAAGCTGGCGCTTGAGGCGTTAAAAATAGCTGAAAAGCATATGGGATACGTAGAATTTATTGATGCCATTGAAGCCTTAGAAGAAGCACTAAAGAAAGAGCATGGTGAGTCGCTTTATCAACCGGCCGTATTAGAAGCTGTTGAGTTGCTTAAATCTCTTGGTTATGTTTATCAACAAACGCCAAAAGGTCTTGCATGGGTTAATCAGCAAAATAATGAAAATCTTGTTGCTGGTTATTTCTATACCAACGACAACGGTTGTTATATTGAATGTGACCCAAAACATAAAGGTGAAAAAGGTGTTGTTCCTCTTTATACCAAACCATAACATAAAAAAAGGGGTATTGGTATGAAAGAATCATTGAAATTAGCTGAACAGTTGCGAGATTTATCTACAAAATTTGCAATTTCATCGCATGAAAAAGGCGTTTGCAATGGAGCAATTCAAGAATTACGCCGATTAGAAGCTGTAAATGCAGCATTATTTAATGCTTTGCAAAATATTGTTGAAAATGGTCTTAGCACTTCAAAAATTAAAGCAGCAAAAGATGCGTTAGGTAATGAAGATCAAAAAAGCACGTGTAATAAAACTTTACACAATCAAGGCAAAGCATATCCACGCACTTGTAAAAAATGTGGTCTTGGCCCTTGTATTGGCTTGCAAAAGTAAAAATAATCGTCTTTACTAGCCCCTATGAATCGCCTAAAATACTGGCATCATAGGGGTTTTTCATGCCTAATTTCGCACCATTAATCAAGGCTGGCTCAAAGGGTGTAGACGCACTTGTAGACGCTTTACGGGCATTTAAAGGCCCACAAGAAGAAGCAATGCTACTTGCACAGCAACGTGCCGCATTGCCTGTTGAAAAAGGCGGTTTAGGGTTACATCCAGCCAACACAGCGTCAGAGCGTGCAGCGGCAATGGAGTTTGATATTCCTACATATCATGGAACAAACACGCCAAACATTACGGCTGTTGACATGACAAAATCAAACCCAAGCGTTCAATACATGAATGGGTTTTTTACTGCTGACAATCCACAACTAGCAAACAATTTTGGCGAGATTGTCATGCCTTTAATGCAAAAAAAAGGCGTCACTTTGATGGAAAAACGAGCCGCTAGACAAGCTGGATTAGAAGTGCCAGAGCTAGACACTGTTTACGATAAAGCAAAAGGAATTTTGGTTACAAACAACCCTGACAACCTTCGCTCACGCTTTGCGGCATTTGACCCATTCCGTAAAACTGCCGCAACTGCGGCTGCTATGGGAGTAGCCGCCCCTGATTTGTTAGCCGAAGAACTACGTAAAAAATAAATTACACAAAGCTTTTTTTTGTGTATAATCCAATCGTTGCCGTGGAAAGCGACCAACTGTAAAGCCGTTTACTCATGCCCCCGCCCTTGGTTTAACTTAAGGGTTTCCACCGAGGGCAGTAGTAAACGGCTTTTTTGTTTATCTTTCTATGGTTACCGATTGACTGGCGTAACCTAACTGGCCCTGCATGGGGTGACAAGTCAAGAAACACCAAACGCCGATGGATGAAAAGAGGCGCTCTTGTGATTCCAAGCCCCTGTGACCCGCAGGCCCAAGTAGCGAAAGCCAAAGGGATATAGACAGCCCGAAAGGGATACATACCTGTCCTACGAAAGTAGGGCCGTTCAAGTTTTAGCAGTGATGCTAGATGCCCGAATAGTCGGTTTAACAAAACTGGTTATCTCGATAAGTTGAAAGGCAGCGGATTGATCGTCCGATAGGCTAACAAGCCAGATTCTGTCGTAAAGGTTTCTTTCTACCGTAGCTCCTAGGGGCAGGCAGGTATTAAGGGTAAGGGTAACTACGTCAAAAAAAAAGAAGAATGAAAAAAAGAGGCTAAATCACAATCTTTTTAATCAAAAGTAAGCATCAAGTAAGAAAACAAGCAAACAATCAACACTCCAACAACAAAGGAAACACAATGAACAATTTGACAGTAGCAGGAACAATTGGCAAGGATGCCGAATTACGCACGACACCAAAGGGTGAGCAAGTATTGAGCTTTTCTATTGCTGATTCACAAGGCAAGGACAAGCCGACAATCTGGTGGAGCGCACAATTGTGGGGACGCCGCGCAGAAAGCCTAGCGCCATATTTGCTTAAAGGCACTTCTGTGACCGTAACAGGCTCAGTAAGTCAACGCACATACACCGATAAGCAAGGCGTTGAAAAAACGGCAACAGAGCTAAGAGTAAACGATTTGGCACTACAAGGTAGCCGAATCCAAGAAAGTGCCGCAAAACCCGCGCAAAAGCCTTCAACGCCAGCATCAAGCGGTCACGCAGAAATGCCAGACGAAGAAATCCCTTTTGCTGACCCAATGAAGTCACGGGCTTATTGTTTGGCGGTTTGAATGGACAAGCACGTTGAAGCCGTAAGGCAAAAACTAGCAGACCGCGCCGAAGTTGGCATCAAGAAATATGGTGTCACTTTGGAGCGTACAGACTTAAACACATTGGACTGGCTAAACCACACGCAACAAGAGCTTATGGATGCAAGTGTTTACATCGAGCGATTGATTAGCGATTTTGAGGCTATGAAACTGAAAGTGAGGGAAATGTGAACCAATCAAGCCTAATCATCAACCTACTATGTGCTGCAAACATCTTTAAATACCTAGCTTTAAACAGCTTATTAAACGATAAGCAGGCAAAGCCAGTAAAAAAATATACGCAATACAAGAATGGCGGAAGAAATGTAAGGTTGAAGTAAGAAAACACAAGCAGAATAAGCACATCAACAAGGAGAAACGTAATGAAAAACATCGCAACAGCATTGGTCAAGGCTCAAAAAGAATTTGGCCCTGCACTGAAAACATCAACAAACCCACACTTTCGCAGTCGTTACGCTGATTTGTCAGCTTGCGTTGAAGCAGTAATTGACGCATTGAACAACAACGGCATTTTCTTGTTGCAGAAAAACTACGATTGCGCTGATGGAATCATGGTTGAGACTGTGTTTGTTCACGAATCAGGCGAAATGCTTGAATGTGGCATTGTTCACTTTCCCGCAACAAAGAAAGACCCGCAAGGTTACGCAAGCGCATTGACCTATGGCCGCCGTTATTCATTGATGGCAGCTTGTGGAATCGCGCCAGAAGATGACGATGGAAACGCAGCAAGCAAGCAAAAAGCACCAATTCACCGCCCTGCACAAGACCCAGAAGCAGAATTACTGCCACAAGCAGAAAAAGACGCATTGGATGAACTGGCATGGGAAATCATCGCATTGGTCTTACAAAACCGCGCAGAAGATGCAAAGACACATCTACACCAACAAGCGTTAGAACCAGCGCAAAAAGTGTACTTATGGAGCAAACTGCCTAGTAACGTGCGTTCAGCCATCAAGAAGTGAGGAAGATATGAACACGATTGAAACGATTAAGCAGATGGCGGATTCTTTTGAAGAAGTTTTGGCTTACTGCAAAGAGCATGGACACGACTGGATGTGCATGGCTGAAGCCGTTGGAAAAATCCAAGCAGGCCGAGCACTTCTTGAAGAACTCAAGGGGCAAGAGCCACAGCCAATGCTATATGTTAAAGACATCAATGGGAATTTTCACGAGTACATAAAAGAAAAGGGCCACACAGAAAATTGTGCAGCCCTTGGAGATGATTGTTGTTTGGAGAATCACCTGCCGCCCTCTCGTGTAGGAGTTGGTGAAGATGATTATACATCGGCAACTCAAGAGCCTGTGGCGACAGTGGCAGACCTTTACCCGTACCGCAGGCGTTCATGCGGATTGTCAGAAGATACCAATCTCTACACCCACCCACAGCCAGCACAGCCAAAGGTATGGGACGCAGAAGGGTATGACGCTTTGTGTCAACAGCTTGAGCTTGTAACAGCAGAACGTGATGCGCTTAAAGCAGCGCAGCCAAAGGAGCCGCTAACGGATGAGCAAATCATGGCGATTGGGAAAGAGCTAGGTCTCAAGTGCCGCCTCGGTGGTAATCAGAACATCGACTTTGACTATGCCAGAGCAATCGAAGCCGCTCACGGTATCGGCAAGGGGGAAGCATGAGCGTCAGAGCAATTATCTAAACCAAGATAACAAAAGATGATCGGCAAGTATGCTGCCACTCCTTTATCTGCCGCACCCCAGAGAAGCATACAGGGTGCATAAATGACCAAGCAGTCATTAAAAAAAAGCCGTTACAATTCAAACACTTAATTTAGGAAAACCCTAAGAGGTGAAAATATGGCTCGACCAGTAGGCAGACCAATGAACAAATTACATCAAGACGATGTAAGAAAGAAAATACAAGCAGGCGTTTTAATCAGCATCCTTCACGATTGTGCGCAAGGATTAGAAGAATTAAAGCCTGACCGCATGAAGGCAATTGAGATTCTGTTGCGCAAGTCATTGCCAGACCTGAGCGCAATAGAGATTAGCGGTGACTCTGACAATCCGCTTAACCTTGTAACTAAGGTGGAGTTTGCAGTTGTCGATATTAAAGATACAAGTTCATAAAGTCTTTGTCCCTGCCCTACAACCAAAACGATACATTGGGATTTGGGGGGGAAGAGGTTCAGGAAAGAGCCATTTTTGCGCTGAGTACGTGGTTGCAAAAGCAATTGCTGGTGCAAGGGTCGCCTGCATCCGTGAAGTGCAAAACTCAATCAAAGATTCTGTCAAACAGCTTATTACGGACAAAATCATTGGTCATGGACTAGAAAGCACCTTTGAAATCTTAGAACAAGAGATTCGTGGGCCACGTGGCTCATTGATTGTCTTCAAAGGTATGCAGTCCTACAACGCTGCAAATATCAAGTCTCTTGAAGGTTTTGACCTAGCATGGGTAGAAGAAGCGCAGACGTTAAGCCAACACAGCTTAGACCTGTTACGCCCTACATTCCGTAAAAGCGGCTCTCAATTGCTGTTTGCATGGAACCCGCGCTATAAAACTGACGCCGTAGATAAGTTTTTCCGTACTGCAAGCCGTGACGATATGGTGTCAATCATGGCGAACTGGAACGACAATCCTTGGTTTAAAAACACCCCGCTATATGCGGATATGCTCAAAGACTTTGAGACAGACCCAGACAAGGCAGAACACGTTTGGAATGGCGCATACGGCTCAAGCCAAGGCGCTATCCTTGCCAAGTGGGTGAACAAAGCTGAAAGAGAAGGAAGGATTCACAACGAAGTCACTTATGACCCTGAAGGTATGCCAATCGAGGTATCAGCCGACTTAGGATTTAGAGATACAGCCTCATTCTGGTACTGGCAGAGAGTTCGTGGTGGCTTCAATGTTCTGAAATACGATGGTGATTCAGGTTTGGATGCAGAGGAATGGATACCGAGGATTCAAGACAACATCCGTGAACTAGGCGGCAAAGTTGGCAAGATATGGCTGCCGCACGATTCAAGGGCTAAGACGTTTCAATCACGTCACACCACGATGGAGCAGTTTGTTAAAGCCTTTGGTGTGCAGCACGTTGGCCTAGTACCTCAATCAAAGAAGCTAGACCAAATCAGCGCGGCAAGGGCTGTGATTGACAGATGCGCGTTTAATACTCAGCTTTGTGAAGATGGTTTAGACGGACTAAGGGCATGGGAGTTCCTTTACAACGAGGAAAACGGTGTGTTTAGCCGTGAGCCAAACCACAATTGGGCATCACATCCTAGCGATGCGTTTGCTTACGGCTGTCAGGCCATGCAAGAGTTCAAAGAGAAAAACGAGGATAAACCGGATAAATTCGCGATAAAAGGCGAAAAAACGGGTAAAATCGTGACAATTCCACTGAACGATATGTGGGCCGAAACATCTAAGAGGGTAGAGCGAATATGAAAGAAATTAACCCAGTTGCACGAAAGCCAAAATCTTACATTTGGACTTCATCATTGGTTGTCAATCCTCTTTCTGGCACGATTGATCGAATCATGCCTAGCGGAAAAGTTCGTGAAGATATTGGTTGTTTATCTCGCGGGTACAAAAAGGCCAGCATTAATGGGAAGGTTGTGCCATTGCAACGAATCATTTGGTCGTTTATGTATGGCGAACCTGATGAAGGCATGATTATTGACCACATTAACGGAAACAGATCTGACAACCGCATTGATAATTTGCGCCTTGTAACACCTTCGCAAAACACGCAAAACCAACACAAGCCAAGAAAAGACAATCTGAGTAGCGGGATTAAGGGCGTAACTCTTTACAAACCCAATGGCACTTGGCAAGCTCAAATTAGAGCGCATGGAAAGTACTACTATATCGGTCGCTATAAAACAAAAGAAGAAGCAGCCGAAGCCTATAAAGAAGGCGCTAAGAAATATCATACGCATAACCCTATTGTCAATAAAGGCTAAAAATGAAAAAAGAAATGAACCCTGTGGCTGAGGCTCGGCGCTGGCATCAGGAACTCAAGTTAGCAAAAAAAGAAGATGATTCATGGGTGAAGCGTGGCAAAAAGATTGTCAAGCGTTATCGCGATGAAAGAACGGCTGGAAACTCTGGTACTAAGCGTTACAACGTATTTTGGTCTAACGTTCAAACGGTTCTGCCTGCTTTGTATGGTCGTACGCCACGCGCCCAAGTTGAACGCCGCTGGAAAGACAAAGACCCTGTTTCACGCACTGCCGCCACAATCCTTGAACGTGCGCTTCAATATGAGATTGACCACTACGGTGACTATGACTTTGCCGTAAAAGCTGCGGTAACAGACCGCCTATTGCCTGGTCGCGGTGTGGCTTGGGTTCGATTTGAGACTAAATCAGTTGAGACAATCGAATCTCCTGCTATGGAAGCGGCAGAAGAAGCTACCGAGGATTCCTCGGATACTGAAGGTATGAACTACGGTGAGCCAAGCGTTGAAATGTATGCTGGTCAACCTGAAGTCAACCTAGAAACAACGCCATGTGACTATGTTTATTGGGAAGATTTCCGCTGTACGCCTGCTCGCACATGGGATGAAGTGACTTGGGTTGCTCGCCGTGTCTACATGACCAAAGACGAAGTTATTAAGCGATTTGGCGAAGAATTCAGCGATGTAAATCTATCTCATGTGCCTACTGGCCTTGATGACATGAAATCTCAAGGCGTGAGCCAAGGCGAGATTGACCGCATGAAAAAGGCTGAAGTGTGGGAGATTTGGGACAAAGGCGGTGAATGTGTCTATTGGGTAGCCGATGGTTATGACAAGTTCTTAGACCACAAGAACGACCCTTATGGCCTTGATGGTTTCTGGCCTTGCCCTAAACCTTTGTTTGCTACTCAGACGACAGACCAATTAGTGCCCGTTCCTGATTACGCTCTGTATCAAGACCAAGCCGAGGAAATCGACAAGCTGACAAACCGCATCTCATTGCTTGTTGACGCTGTTAAGGTGGTCGGTGTGTATGACGCATCTCAGCCTAGCATCCAGCGTATGCTGACAGAAGGCGTTGATAACACGCTGATTCCTGTTGATTCATGGGCGGCATTTAGCGAAAAAGGCGGCATCAAAGGTACTGTGGACTTCTTGCCACTTGACCAAGTGATGAAAGCTCTCAATGAGTGCTATCAAGCACGTGAAGCCGCTAAACAAGTGGTGTATGACGTAACTGGCCTGAGTGACATTATTCGTGGCTCTAGCGTGGCTAGTGAAACTGCTACCGCACAACAAATTAAAGGCCAATACGCCTCTATGCGCTTAAAGCGTATGCAGCATGACGTGGCTGTGTTTGCATCTGACCTGCTGAAAATCAAAGCGCAGTTGATGTGTGACCTGTATAGCCCACAAAACCTGATTGAAATGTCGGGCATTATGGGTACGGATGACGCGCCTTATGCAGAGCAAGCAATTCAGTTGATGAAAACAGAGCCTTTGCGTTCATTCCGCATTGAGGTGGCATCTGATTCATTAGTTGAGATGGATGAGGCAGGAGAAAAAGCCGCCAGAACTGAATTCCTGCAAGCCTTTGGTCAAGCAATGGGTCAAGCGCTGCCAATCATTCAAGCTGCCCCTGAGTTTGCTCCGCTTATTGGTGAAACACTGCAATTCGTGGTGCGTACATTCAAAGGTGGTCGCCAACTTGAGAACGCTCTGGAAATGGCTATTGAGCAAGGCAAACAGCCTAAACCTGAACAGCCAAACCCTGAGATGATGAAGCTCCAAGCAGACCAGCAAGCCCAACAAGCACAGATGATGGCTGAGCAGCAAAAGGCACAGATTGCACAACAGCTTGAACAAGCAAAACTGCAAGCAAGTGCTGAACTTGAGCAATTCAAAGCACAAACAGCCATGCAACTTGAGCAAATGAAGCAAGCGGCTGAGACTGAACGCGCCACATACAAAGCCCAATTAGAAGCTGAGACAAAGCTACAAATTGCCCAAATGCAGACAGAGGCACAAAGCAAGCCACAAAACATGTTCCAAGTTGACAGCGGTGGTAAGCTCGACAACATTGCAGACACCATCACACAACACGCCATGCAACAAGGTGAGGGAATCGCCCAAGCGGTGAACAATCTCGCCCAAGTCGCTGACGTTTTGGTTGGTGCTGTTGAGGAAATCAAACGCCCCAAGAAACGAATCCTTCAACGTGATGCTAATGGTAAAGCCATCGGCGCTATTGAAGTGATGGACGAATAAAACGGAAGTAACACTAAACAAGGCAAATGGCATAAAATTACTAGGTAATTTAACCAAATGGATAACATAATGGAACCAACATCGACAGCCGCCAGCGGATATGCTATATCAAAGGGGGCAACTGCCCTTGCTGGTTTATTTGGGAGTATCTCTATGTCATTCCTCTGGATGCCTGCTAAGTTCCGTGAACATAGTCGATTAGCAGCGGGTGCGATTATTGGTGGTATTGGCGTAATGGCCGCTATTGCCCTTGGTGGCCTGTTAATCCGACAGTTTGGCCTAGACCCTGAGAGTTTGGATGTGGCTCTAGGCGTTGGTTATTTGGTTGGCGCTATGTCTCTTGGCGTAATTGGTTGGATTGCTAATTTCTTTGAAAAGCGCGAAAAGCAAGACATTATTGATGTCTACAAAGAAGTCAAGGCCGTTAAAGAAACCAAAAAGCCAACGCGCCGAGTACGTGCAGGCGTCAAAAAATGATTGC
>JACCDG011371125.1_pt1 | contig 12583 bp, 9 predicted proteins | sample 7442471 | NCBI WGS metagenome assembly JACCDG01 (sample SAMN15323444, study PRJNA562643) | freshwater metagenome | isolation source: river surface water | place: USA:Blue River Watershed | collected 2017-08-17 | reverse complement strand
GGCGAAGGAACGGCCGGCTATCATTTTTGGTGGGCGCCTTCACGGGGCAACGCCAACCAACTTTATCACCGACCGGATGCCTGTATGCCGGGGGCGGGTTGGCGACAGTCGGGCCCCACGCGGGAGATGGTCTTGGATCTGGGCGGAAAAGAGACTGTCTGGACGGCGTTTCCCTATGAACGGCCCGGGCAGGAGGCCGTGCTTCTTTGGGCGGTGTGGCTGGATGGGGAGCCGCTACGGCTGGGGGCCTATGACCAAAACCGACAGGTTTATCTGCAGAGGGAACTCCTGGCGGAGTTTGTGAAGCGCGGAAAACGAATTTTCTCCTTTGAAGTGGCGGCCTGTCTTATTCCCGGAAAAGAAGTGGACCGGGTGGAGGCGGAGCGTCAGCTAAGCGAAATGTTTCTTTGGCGGGATGGCGTGCGGTAAGGATCCCTTTTAGGGTATGACCTCTTGAAGCCCTCAGTCCGGCAGCGGAAGGGTGGTCCCGGGTTGTTTTCCCGGGTGAACTACTTTTTGTCGATGAGTCTCGTGGATTTTCTCCTGCTGGCGGGGATGTTCGTCGGATTCCATATTTATCGGCGGGGGGGATTGCCGAGCTTTTGGCCGGTGGAGGCGTTTCTCGTCACCTTCCTTTTTTGTTGGGGGGCGATTTTCGTGGCGGGAGGGTATAGCAACCGCACGGACAAACTTTCCCTGGAATATTCCACAGTCCACCTGACGGCGTTTCTGGTGACCCTGCCGATTTTGCTCAGCTTTGTGTACGTCTTCACGGTTTACACGGAAACGTACAAACCCTCCCGGGGGGTGGTGATTCCTGGGGTCATCAGTCTGGCTTTGATTTCTCTCGCCGTGCGACGCTCGGTTGAGCAGCGAATGACCCAGCGGCGCAAAGGCCGGCACTTTGCCATCCTCGGGGATCCAGATGATGTGCGGTCCCTTTGGCATGAACTGCTGGAGAAGCCACGGGAAAAACCCCTGGAGTTCCGTTTGTATGATGCGGTCCGGTTCGGTTCCGGGCTCATTGCGGGGGAGAATTCTCCGCGGCTCCAGCCCTGGAATCCCCAACTGCTCGAGGCAGGTTCGGATGAACTGGAAGGAGTGGTGATGGCGGGGAATGCCGGAATGTTGCCGGCCGGACTCCGTAAGAGTCTGGCCCAAGCCCATCTGGATGGTTTGAGAGTGTACACGGCGGAGGCGTTTGCCGAGGCGGTGTTCCGCAAGGTTCTGCTGCGGGAGGTGGATGACGAGTGGGTGCTGGATCGGGAACTCGCCCTGGCCCAGAGCGCCAGCTATGCGCGGGTGAAGCAGGCGTTCGACCGGGGGGTAGCCCTCGGACTGCTGCTTCTTTTTCTGCCGCTCATGGGGCTGACGGCGTTGGCGATCCTCCTGCTCGACGGACGACCGATCTTTTATCGGCAAAACCGTTATGGGCAAAAGGGAGGGGTCTTTCGCCTGTATAAGTTTCGTACGATGAAAACGAGGGCGGAGGAGGGGTCGATTTACACGGCGGAGGGAGACGAGCGGATTACCGCTCTGGGAAAAATCCTGCGGCCTGCCCGCTTGGACGAGTTGCCGCAGCTTTGGAATGTGCTGGTGGGGGATATGAGTCTGATCGGGCCGCGGGCGGAGTGGGTGCGCTGTGTGGAGAAGTATGAGGAGGAGATTCCTTACTACCACCTGCGGCACGAGGTGCCGCCGGGTCTGACCGGATGGGCCCAGGTGAATTTTCCCTATGGATCGAGCGTGGAGGATACGCGGGAAAAACTGCGATATGACCTATTCTATATCCGAAACCACTCCTTCCTTCTGGATTTTCAGATCGTGCTGAAGACGGTGTACGTCGTACTGGCCAAGGTGGGAGGGAAGTAGCTTGCAGGGCGAAAATGACGCGGGTGGGCTTATGGTTGACGTTTACGTGTTACGTTAACGAAAAGGGCAAGCTGCCCACCGATAACTCGGTGAATGATCAGCGGAGGGCTTCGAGGACGAGGCCAGGGGTAAGAATTTCGGGAAGCAGGGCGGGCGCGGAGCCGTCGGGGCGGAGAAGTACGTAGGTGGGAACGCCTTCGCGGCCGTACTTTTGCAAAGCGGCGGAGATGGCGGGGTCGCGGCGGGTCCAGTCGGCCACGAGGAAGGCGATATTTTTCTCGCGGAAGGCGGCTTGGATTTCGGGTTTGGAAAGCACGACCCGTTCGTTGACCTGACAGGTGAGGCACCAGGCGGCGGTGAAGTCGATGAAGACGGTGCGGCCGGCGGCCAGTTGGCGGGCTACTTCCGTTTCCGACCAGGGGAGCCTGTCCGGATGGTGAAAAACCAGGTCGGTGGAGGCGGTCTTGAGAGCGGTGGCAGGAACCACCGCCGCGAGAAGAATCAGGGCTAGGCCCCCCCAGCGGAGTTCGGCTTTGGGAGGAAAGGCACGTTGACTCCGACCGTAGAGGAAGAGTCCGGCTGCCAGATTCACGCCCCCGACAAACAAAATCCAGATGGCGGTGGATCCGGAAATGCGAAAGAGAACCCAGGCCAGCCAGCCGACGGCCAGAAGCATGGGCAGAGCCAGAAGTTTCTTCAGGGAATTCATCCAGGCGCCGGGCTTGGGGAGAAAGGAAAGAAGCGCCGGGAAGAGGGAAAGAATCAGGATGGGAAGCGCGAAGCCCAAGGCGAGGGCGGTGAAGACGGCGAGGGTGCCGATGGCCGGCAGGGAAAAAGCGGCGGCGAGGGCGACCCCCATGAAAGGGGCGGTGCAGGGAGAGGCGACGGCGACGGCAAGAAGGCCGGAGGCAAAGGATCCGGTCCAGCCTTGGCGTGGGCCTTTGCCGGCGAGGTTGCCGAGCAGGACGTTGAATTCAAAAAAGCCCAGGAGATTCAGGGAAAGGGCAAAGAGGAGGGCGAGCAGAAGCCAAACCACCGGAGGGGATTGGAGTTGAAATCCCCAGCCAAGAGCCTGACCCGAGGCCCGAAGAAAGATCAGTAGGGCCGCCAAGGCCAACAGGGAGAGAATCACGCCAGCGGTGTAGGCAAGGCCCTCCGTACGGGCTGAGCTGCGGCTTTCGCCCGAGAGTTGGACCAGATGAAGGGCCTTGAGGGAAAGAACCGGAAAAACGCACGGCATGACGTTGAGGATCAGTCCTCCGAGAAAGGCAAACAGGAACGTTAGGGGAAGGTGGAAAGTGGAAGGGGCAGGAGATTTTAAAGGAATGGAGATTTCGAGGGCACGGTGACCGTCCGCGTCCCAGGCTTTTTCGGCGACAAGGATGCCGGAGAGCGTATCGGGGAATTGGGCATCTTTCTTGAGAGGAATCCGAAGGAGTTGACGGCCGCCGTTCTTTTCGGATTGGGCAGGTTGGAACTCGTCGACGTAATCGCTTTCATCGGGGAAGAACGTAAGCGCTCCGGTCTCAGGTGCGTGATCGACCGCCAGTTCCAGAATTCCGTCTTTGGATTTGGCCCGGACGGGGATGGAAGGAATCCGGACGGGTATCTCGCGGCGGATTTCATCGAAAAGGCCCTGGAGATCGATGTTGTCCTTGGGTTGGGAGGAAACGTTGAGATCGAGACTGGCCTTGCCGGGAAGACAGATCTCCTTGCAGATAAGCCAGTCCAGGTCGGCCCCGATCTGGAATTTGGGCGTGAGAGGTTGTCCGGCCGGTGGGGTGATTTCTACCAGAAGCAGGGTTTCGAGCTCGTAGCCGTAACTGATTAAGGGAGGGAGAAGGATTTTTTCAGGCAGGGGGAACTGGAGTGAGCCGGCGGTGTAACCCGGAGGCAGCTTCCACTGGACGGAGGGCGCCATGCCGGAGTCGCCGGGATTTTTCCAGTAAATGTGCCAGCCGGGCTTCGGTTGAAACCGGAGGCCGACGGTGAAGGGGCGGCCGGGCTCGATGGGTTTTGGCTCCGAAATCAGGTCCACTTTCAGTTGGGCATCCTGAAAGACCGGAGCTGCCACCAGGCTGGCAGGGCCAAGGAGGAAGATCAGGCCCAAGAGAAGGGCAAGAGGGGTTGGGCAGGCCATCCGGTTAGGTTAATCTTCTTTTGGGCCATGGAAAACGTTTCCGCCGACCTGACCAAGCAGTTGCGCGATCTGCCGCACCGCCCCGGGGTGTATCTTTTTCGCGACCGTTTCCACCGGGTGATTTATGTGGGCAAAGCGCGGGATCTGCACCGGAGGGTGAACCAGTATTTCCATCCCTCGCGGCGATTCGTGGCGGATCTCAAGACGAAGGCCCTGCTGCAGAGTATCGCGGAGCTGGAGACCCATGTGGTGCGGAGTGAGCCCGAGTCGATCCTGCTGGAGGGGAGACTGATCAAGGAGTACCGCCCGCGGTACAACGTGAGCTTTCGGGATGACAAAAGGTTCCTGATGGTGCGGGTGGACTTGGACGAGCCTTTCCCGAAGTTTCAGCTGACCCGGGCCAAGAAGGAAGACAAGGCGCGCTACTTTGGGCCGTTTGCCCACGCGGGGGCCCTGCGGCAGACGCTCGCCCTGATGCGGAAAAAATTCGGCCTGCGTTCCTGTCGTCCGGAAATTCCCGGGGAGCGGGATTACCGGCATTGTCTCGACCACGTGATCCAGAACTGCAGTGCGCCGTGCATCGGCAAAATCAGCCGGGCGGGGTATGCGGAGCGGGTGCGGCAGGCGTGCGAGTTTCTGGAGGGGCATACCCTCGAGATGCGAGAGTCGTTGAAGGAGCAGATGAAGAAAGCGGCGGAGCGGCGGGATTTCGAAAAGGCGGCGTCGTTGCGAAACCTGTTGGATGATTTAAAGAAGACGACCCGTCCGGTCCGGAAATTTTTCCGGTCGCTCCCCAGCACGGTGGTTCCGGAAAAGGAGTTGGAGGCGCTGCGGGACGTGCTGCATCTCCCGGTGGTGCCGGCCCGGATCGAGTGTTTCGACATCTCCAACATTTCCGACACCCACAGTGTGGCCTCGATGGTGGTTTTCCGGAACGGACGCCCCTCCAAGCCGGCGTACCGGCGCTACCGCATCCAGGGGGTGGAAGGACAGGATGACGTCGGATGCATGGCGGAGGTGATTCGGCGGCGCTGCCGCCGTTTGAAGGCAGAGGGGGTGGAGCCGCCGGATCTGTTGGTGGTGGACGGAGGCAAAGGGCAACTGGGGGCGGCCGTGCGGGAGCTGCAGGAGGCCGGTTGGCGGGAGGTCCCGGCGATCGGCCTGGCCAAACAGAACGAGGAGATTTTTCGGCCGGGTCGGCCCGATCCGATTTCCCTGCCCCTGGAACATCCCGCGGTGCGGTTGTTGCAGCGGGTGCGGGACGAGGCCCACCGGGTGGCGAACGGTTACCACCAGCTGCTGATGAAGCGGAGGATGGAGGAAAGTGAATTGGACGAGGTGCCGGGAGTCAGCGCGGTGCGAAAGCGGGCACTGCTACGGGAGTTTGGTTCCGTGGAGAAGGTGGCGCAGGCCTCGGTGGAGGCCCTGGCCAAGGTGGAGGGGGTGGGAAAAAAAATTGCGGAGGAGATTGAGGCGTATTTTCGGCGATAGGTTTCGGTGGAAAGCGAAGGGCGGGATGGGGCAAGGGAGGGCGTAAACTCATAAAGTTTTCTTTTCCGGAAGCGGGGGTTTGGGAAAAAGGAAGGCTGCATGGCTGGCCAACACACAGTTCTGATCGTGGGGAGCGGGGGACGGGAGCATGCGTTCGGTTGGGCGTTTTCCCGGGATGCGAGAATCGGGAAAATCTGGTTTGCCCCGGGGAACGCCGGCACGGCCGAGGTGGGGGAAAATCTTCCTTTGGCCGCGACGGACGAGGAGGGCTTGGTGGCCTGGGCGGCCAAGGAAAAGCCGAGCTTGGTGGTGGTGGGGCCGGAGGCGCCGTTGTGTGCCGGATTGGCGGATCGGCTCCGGGCCCAAGGGCTCAGGGTATTCGGGCCTGGCAAGGAAGGGGCGCGGTTGGAGGGAAGCAAATCGTTCTGCAAGGAGCTGTTGGTGCGGCAGAAAATTCCGACGGCGCGGGCGGGCAGCTTTCAAAAGCTGGAGGAGGCTATCCGGTTTAGTGAGTCGCTGCCGTGTCCGCAGGTGGTGAAGGCCGACGGGCTGGCAGCCGGCAAGGGGGTGGTGATTGCCGGCTCCCACGCCGAGGCGGCGCAAGCCATTCGGCAGATGATGGCGGACCGGTTGTTTGGCGAAGCGGGGGCGACGGTGTTGATTGAGGAGTTTCTCGACGGGGAGGAGTTGAGCATCCACGCGGTGACCGATGGAAAAAATCTGGTGATTCTGCCGGGAGCGCAGGATCACAAGCGGGTCGGGGAGGGCGACACGGGGCCGAACACCGGTGGGATGGGCGCCTATGCTCCGGCACCCAAGGCGACGCCCGATCTTCTGCGGGAAGTGAAAGAGCGGATCCTGGTGCCCACGCTGCAAGGTCTGGCGGATCTGGGGATTGAGTATCGGGGAGTGCTGTACGCCGGGTTGATGCTGACCCGCAGCGGACCGAAGGTGCTGGAGTACAACTGCCGCTTTGGCGATCCGGAGACGCAGGTCCTGTTGCCGCTGATTGAGACCCCCCTTTGGGATCTTTTGGGGGCGGCGGCAGATGGAAATTTGTCAGGCCTGCCGTTGAAGATCCGCTCCGGGGCGGCGATGACCGTGGTGTTGGCGGCTCCGGGCTATCCGGCGGCTCCGGTTTTGGGCCAAAGCATCCGGATCGGCCCTGCCCAACCGGACTCCCAACTCTTCCACGCCGGCACCAAGACCGGTTCGAAAGGGGTCGAGGTGGCGGGGGGACGGGTTTTGGCGGCCACAGGCTGGGGTAAAGACCTGGGAACCGCGAAAGAAAGGGCTTACGCCTTGGCGGCGGAGGTGTCTTTTGCGGGAATGCAGGTTCGGCGGGACATCGGCCACCGGGCCTTGGGTGCGGGGAAGTAAGAGCAGGATCGCAAGCGGGCTTGGGGAAGATATAACCTGATTCCTTGCCGATGAAGACCCTGCGGATTCTCCTGCTTCTGTTTCTGGGGATTGGGATTGGCATCGGGGCGGCGCCGTTTTTGCCCGGCATGAAGGCGCACTGGGACGGGATCGTGGCGAAGGTGCAAAGCCGGAAAGAGCGACGGGCGGAGGCGGCGGATCTGGCGCCGGCACGGCCAGCCGCGGTGCCGGCGCCCAAACCGGTCAGTCCCCTCAAGCCGGCGGAGGCTTCGGAGATTGCCAAATTGCTGGGCACGGATGCGGCCGCGGCCGAAGCCAATCCCGGATCCGTGACCCGGATGTTGGATCAGTCGGCGGGCCGGATGGCGGTGGGAGAGGCGCTCAAGCTGGCTTCGCCGGACCGGCCGTGGGTGGCGGAACTTTTGCCGGGCCCGATCGCCTACTGGCGGGTGCGGACGATGGGGGCGACGTTGGCGGAGGCGATGGGAAGGGATTGGGCCGCGTGGCGGCAGAAAAATCCCTTGGGGGCGGTGCTGGATTTACGGGAATGTTTGCCGGCGCAGAGCCTCGAAGCCGCAGCCGAGTTGTGCGCCCTCTTCGTGACGCCGGGCGAAGTTTTATTCACCTGGCGGGATGGTGCCGGGAAGGAGAAGGTGTTTCGGTCTGATCGGCAGCCTTTGGGATTGAATCCGGCCACGCCTTTGGTGGTGCTGGTGGGGCCAAACCTGCGCGGGGCGGGGGAACTTTTGGCGACGATTTTACAGGAAAGAGGCGGCGCGATTTTACTGGGCCAAGCGACAGCGGGTCAGGCGGGGTGGTTGACCGAATCGCGTCTCTCCACCGGCCGCTCGCTGTTTCGGGCGCGCGGTGAAATTCTTCTGCCCGGTGGGCGGATGGGGTCCGGACAGCCCCTGCCGCCGGATGTGGTTTTGGCGGGACCCAACTATCTGGATTCGGAAATCTGGACCGGCGGGGAAATGACGATCGCGAGTACGATTGCGGAAGTGCCGCCGATCAAGCGGGCAAGGGAGTCGACCCTGATCAACGAGGACGAGGCGGACGTGGAGGAGATCCTCTCTTCCTCGTTGTCGGAGAAGGAGTTAGAGGTCAAGCGCTCCCCACAAGACCGGGGCCTGCAGAGGGCCGGGGACCTGCTCCGGGGACTTCGCAAGATGCCCCCAAGCCGGCGGGCATAGATTCAGGCGCGGGATTTTCGAGGCCACTTTTTTCCGCTAGGCTTTCACAGGTGAAACGAGTCGTTTTTGTCTGCACCGGCAATGTTTGCCGTAGCCCAATGGCGGAGGAGCTCTGCCGCCGGGAGTTGAACGGGGAGCGGCAGATCGAAGTGGAATCGGCCGGCATCGGGGCCGTCACCGGGCAGACGCCCAGTCCCTACGCGGTCGAAGTCATGCGGGAGCTGGGCAGCGACATTTCCCGCCTGCGGAGCAAGCCGATCACCGCGGAGCAGGTCCGCCGGGCTGACCAGATTTTTGTAATGACCTATGGCCATCTGGACTCTTTGCTGCTGCTGTATCCCAGCGCCGCCGACAAAATTTTTCTCCTGCGGGAGTTTGAGCCCGGGCTGGCACCGGAAGAGCGGGAAGTGGACGACCCCATTGGCCAGTCCCGCGAAACGTACCGCTCCTGCCGGGACCAGATCCGGCAGGCGATTCCCCATCTGCTGGAAATTGTGCGCAATGGCAAGACGCCGGCGATGGCCGGGTCCGCCGCCGGGCAGATGACGGTGGGGCTGGGGGGAGATGCGACCGCCCGGATTCTGCTGGCGGAGGCGACGGAAGTTTTGCGCCGGGAGGGATGCGCCACGCTGAGTCTGCCATCGGGAGATGTGGTGGAATTTCCGGAAATCGCCAAGGCGGCGGCGGAGGCGATCTCTGAAGGGCGGATCCAGGGGGCGGTGCTGGTGGGGCGGACGGGAATCGGGTTGGCCATGGCGGCGAACCGTTTTCCCAAAGTGCGGGCAGCGGCGGCGGACACGCCAGAAACGGCCCGGCGTTCCCGCGAGCGGTACAACGCGAATGTGCTTTGCCTAGGGGCGGATGAGCTGGGCGCCTCGGACGCCCGGGCCTGCGTGCAGGCCTGGATCACCAGCTCCTTTTCGGCGGGACGATTCGAGGGGCGGGTGGAGCGTTTAGCGGCGCTGGGTGGTCCGGGACGGGGCGAGGCCGCAGGGCCGGATCTGGCGCGGACCGATCCGGTGGTGGCGGAAGCGGTGCGGAAGGAGCATCGTCGGCAGTCGGAAAACATCGAACTGATCGCCTCGGAGAACTTCACCAGTGCGGCGGTGATGCAGGTACAGGGCAGTTGTCTGACCAACAAGTATGCCGAGGGATATCCGGGCCGGCGCTGGTACGGCGGTTGTGAGCATGTGGATGTGGTGGAGCAGGCGGCGATCGATCGGGCCAAAGAGCTTTTTGGGGCGGAGCACGCCAATGTGCAGCCGCATGCGGGGGCAACGGCCAACGCGGCGGTCTACTTCGCCTTTCTCAAGCCTGGCGACAAGATCCTGACGATGGATCTGGCCCACGGGGGTCACCTGACGCATGGCCACCCGAAAAACTTTTCCGGGATGTTCTACACGGTCCGCCACTACGGGGTGCAGGAGAAGACGGAGCTGGTGGATTATGATTCGCTGGAACGGGCGGCGGTGGAGTTTCAGCCGAAGATGATCACGGTGGGGGCTTCAGCCTATCCGCGGATCCTGGATTTCGCCCGGATGCGGGAAATCGCCGACAAGGTGGGGGCGCTGCTTTTTGCGGACATGGCGCACATTTCCGGTCTGGTGGCAGGCGGAGTGCATCCCAGCCCCGTGCCGCATGCGGATTTTGTCACCACCACCACGCACAAGGGGCTACGCGGACCGCGGGGCGGGATCATTCTCTGCAAGGCGAAGTATGCGAAGGAGATTGATGCGATGGTGTTCCCCGGCGTGCAGGGTGGGCCGTTGATGCACGTGATCGCGGCCAAAGCGGTCTGCTTCCTGGAGGCGCTGAAGCCGGAGTTCAAGGCCTACCAGGCGCAGGTGGTGCGCAACGCCCGGGCGTTGGCCGAAGGGTTGAAAAAGTGTGGATACCGCATCGTCTCCGGTGGAACGGATAATCATCTCATGCTGGTGGACCTGCGACCGGCGGGGATGGATGGGAAGATTGCGCAGGAGGCCCTCGACCATGCCGGCATCACCGTGAACAAGAATTCGATCCCGTTCGATACGGCCTCGCCGATGCGGCCGTCGGGGATCCGGCTGGGTACGCCGGCGATGACCACCCGGGGGATGCGGGAGTCGGAAATGTTCGATATCGCCCAGCTGATTCACCAAGCGTTGCAAAAGCGGAACGATCCGGCGGGGCTGGAGGCGGTGCGGGGCGAAGTCCGTAAGCTGACCGCACGTTTTCCGTTGCCCGCCTAAGGCCGGACGTTTGCAGGCGCCCGCCGATCTGCAGGTCATCGGCACCGAGCTCGCAATTCGCTGGCCGGATGGCCAGGAAAGTTATCTATCTTTGGAGGAACTGCGGAAGAGATGCCCTTGTGCAGCTTGCTGCGGGGAGCCGGGGCTGACGAAACCCATTCCAGGGTCAGGGGGCACGTGGAAGGCAGAAAGTTTTCGACTGAAGGGCATGCAGACAGTGGGTGGGTACGCGATCCAGCCGACGTGGGAGGATGGACACGGTACGGGAATTTATTCGTGGGAGTATTTAAGAAAGGTCACGGGTCATCTGTCGTAGATCGCTTTGAGATGACCGATCGCGGAACAGTTTTCAATGGTCTTGGATCGGGCTAATCCTTTTTAGATGATGCGGGCACCTCTGGCGGCGGTAGTACGGGGCGACTACGGGGGCGGGGTTGTGTACCTGGGGGTGGAGCCGGAGCTGGTCCTGTCCGGCAAGGCCGGGCAAACAGCGCTTTTGGAAAAAGCCTTGGCGGAGCGTGCGGTTCGCGCTGCTGGTTGGGATCAACCTCATCCACCGGGAGCGGCGGTCGGGGCGTTTGATTTTGAGGGGAACTGGCATTTCTCCTTTTTCCGGGAGCTGGAAGTACGGCCAGCCTCCGATCTTTGGCCGGAGGGTGGCCCGGCGGCCGTGCGGCCGGCGGGGGAGGATGAGTGGGTCTGTGGGACAGGCCGGGAAAGTTATGCCGCCATGGTGCGGGCCGCGCAGGAGGAGATACGGGGAGGTGAGATTTACCAGGTGAACTTGGCCAGGTTTCTTCACCGGAAAGTAGAGGCGATCGACCCGTGGGCTTTTTTCCGTTGGTTGTGGCGGATCGGACAGGCACCGCGGAGTTTTTTCTACCGGGCGGGGGAAAAAACGTTGGCGGGAGCCTCGATGGAACTTTTCCTTGGAATTGAGGGGAACCGGATTGTGACGCAGCCGATCAAGGGGACACGCGGCCGGGAGGCCAACCGGGAGGGGGATGAGCGGGCGGCTTTGGAGTTAGGGACAAACCCGAAGGAGGTGGCGGAGCTGATTATGATCACGGATCTGCTGCGCAACGACCTTGGGGCGGTTTGTCAGTATGGCAGCGTGCAGGCGCGGGATCTGGTCCGGCGGCGCAGCTACTCCCACGTGCACCATCTGTACTCCACGGTGGAGGGAAAACTCCGGCCAGGCTTGGGGGCGGTGCAGGCGGTGCGGGAGTGTTTGCCGGGAGGATCCGTGACGGGGGCGCCCAAGCGGAGGGCGGGGGAAATTCTGCGTAGGCTGGAAGCCGAGCCGCGGGGTCATTACACCGGAGCGGTGGGGTATTTTGGGTACGATGGCACGGCGCGATTCTCCATGGGGATCCGGATGGCGGAGATCGAGGGGGAGCGGGTGCGGTGTGGGGTGGGGAGCGGGATCACGGCAGCGTCCGACCCGGAGGGGGAGTACGAGGAGACCAGGATCAAGGCGCGGGTGCTGACCGAGGCGATGGCCGCGTACTTGGCGGCACGGACGGTCCGGGTGTGAGCCACGGGGAGATGGTGCCCGTGTCCGATGCCGGTTTCCGGCACGGGGTGGGAGTGTTTGAAACGGTACGGGTGAAGGGAGGCAAGGCGCCGTGGTGGAAATGGCATCAGGAGTCGATCCGGGAGTCGGCCCGGATGCTGGGACTGAAAGTGGAGGTGAAAGAGTTGGAAAAAATTCCGTCCGGGGATGGTTTGTGGCGGTGGTTTGTGACCGAGACGGGAACGAGGTCCTGGTGGAGCGAGGGGTGGGAGTTGCCCCCGGCCTCCTATGTCTTGGATCTGGCTACGACCGGGATTTGGTCCAACTCTTGGGAGGCACGCTATAAAACCTTAAGTTATCTCAACCGGATTCAGGCCAAGCGGGAGTCGGTCCAGCCAGACGAGGAGAGGGTGATGTTGAACGAAAAGGGCGAGATGGCCTCGGCTTCCATGGCGAATCTGTTCTGGTTGAGGGAGGGGGTATTGAGAACACCGGTGCAGGAGTGCGGCTGTCGGGCGGGAACGGTGCGGAGGTGGGTCATGGAACGGAGCGGGAAGAAGGTAGAAGAGGGGAGATGGGGCCGAGAGGAGTTGGATCGGGCAGAGGAAATTTTCCTGACGAATGCGCGGATCGGGATCAAGCCGGTGCGTTCCTGGCGGGGTCGAAAGATGGCGGGTTCCAAAGTGGTCGGGGAGTTGGCTGAGGTATTCTGGAAAGATGGAGACTAGGGCGGGGATTGAGGCGGGGGCAAAGATTCCTT
>JACCDG011150925.1_pt1 | contig 12585 bp, 12 predicted proteins | sample 7442471 | NCBI WGS metagenome assembly JACCDG01 (sample SAMN15323444, study PRJNA562643) | freshwater metagenome | isolation source: river surface water | place: USA:Blue River Watershed | collected 2017-08-17 | reverse complement strand
ACATCAACCTGACCGGCGATTACCTCTGGCGCAGCAGCGCCAAGATCGGCGCGGGCAAGTTCAGGCCGCTACGGCCGCTGCAACCGGCTTAGCGTGCTTTATTTTCCGTTTTCTGAGACGACCCCTTGACGAACGTCCTCTCGGCAGTGTTTGCTGGTTCTCGGAAACTCTTAGGCAAGCCACCATGATCCTTGGTGGGTTGCCCACTACAAGACAACGGCAACCAATACAGGGATGGTGATCAGGACATGACACGGAGCGCCAAAGACAAAGACCTCAATGGAGCGCTCGAACGCATGCGTCTGGCGGTTGAAGAACGTGTCGCCGGTACGGCGATTCAACTGCCTCTTTGGCCCGAGCCACGGCGCGGGACGCCCAACAGCTTTATCCGGTCAGCACTTTTTGCCGCCATCCAAGGTAAGGACAGGGTGTTTCTCAAGGACAGCCTTCTGGCCAGCCAGGACGGCATCGTCGTCAAGTTCACCGGCGAGCAGCTCAACCAGACCGACCTCGATGTCTGGGAAACGATCGTCCATATGGCCCGCACCCATCCCTTGGGCGACATCTGCACGTTCACAGCGCATGGGCTTTTGAAGACCATGGGATTACCCACCGGCAACAGTCAGCACAAGCAGCTGCACGAGACCATCATCCGCTTGCAGGCGTGCTCCGTGCAGGCACGGCACGACGGACGGGAGTATTTCGGGCCCTTGATCATGCAGGGGACAAAGGACGACGAGACCCGGTACTACAACATTCAGCTCAACCGGAACCTCATCCGATTGTTCGGTGAGAACCAGTGGACGGCGCTGGATTGGAAACAGCGGCAGGAGCTCCGCAAGGAACCCCTCACACAAGCCCTGCATGCCTTCTACAGCAGCCACCGGCGACCGTTCCCGTTGAAGATCGCCACGCTGCATGCCTACACCGGCAGCCGTAACAAGCAGCCGGCCGACTTCAAGCGCAAGGTACGCACCGCCCTTGATCGACTGGTCGAGATCCGGTTCCTGGCGACCTACAAGATCGAAGACGATCTCGTCACCGTCGAGCGGGTTCAACCCGCCAGCCTTGCCGCCAGCAGCACTGACTAGGCACGGCATTCGAGCCACATTTCTGAAGCCATCCCGCTGTGGATCACCTTGGGCACGGCATTCGAGCCACATCCGAACAGCGACTTATCCACAGGATTGGGTCTCAAACACGACCCTTCGCACGGCATTCGAGCCACAAATGCACGGCATCCGAGCCACGACAGACGGCATTCGAGCCACATCCGGCACGGCATTCGAACCACACTGAGCACGGCATTCGAGCCACATTGCCGTCCCGAAAAATTCCAGGAAGTGGTTTCAGATCAACAACTTACGCCAACCGCTTACGGGCACTAATTCTTTCTTCTAATCATTCTTTTAATACTGCAGCACCTCATCAACAGATTGACACTGCAACAAGCACCCAAAAGGTGATCACGCCCGCCTTACGGCGGTCGCTCATGTGATCCCCGCCGGAACGGCGGGGCGGTGGTTACCGGGGGGATGGGCCGTTTGCCCATCCCTTCCCCCCGGACCCCCTAGCCCTGGCAAGAGCCGAGTCAGGCGGGCCTCCGGCCGGCCCGCAAAACAGATGAGCCCAAGAGGGCGCTTCGCGCCCAAAAGCGCTTTCGAGAAGGACAAGTGGCTTTTGCCCGTTCAGTGCATTTGAACAATGCTCTGTCGGCGCGTCCGGCGGGGCGCCTGTGGTTCTTGACGGATAGATCGGCGTGGTGACGCCTTCGGCGTCCCCTTGATCCTGGGCCGTGCCTGCGGCACGGCGGTGCCTCTGGATCAGGTTTGTCTCTCCGGCAACGATGGCTTGGGCCGGGATCTTTCGTGTTTTCACACACCGGCCGGGCGGCTAGCTGGATCCGGGTGCCGGGCAGGTCAGGCCGAGGGGGGCAGGGCGTTGCGGGCCGCGGCCGCAAAGGCCGTCACCAGGTCCGTGTTCTGCTGATTAACCCGGGCCAGTTCCGCGTTCAGGTCGTTCGCCCGCTTGTCGATCTCGACCACCCGGGCCTCTGCCGTGGCTGCCCGGATCTGGGCTTCCGCGACCGCCTGGCGCAGGGTGTCCGCTTCCGCACGTGCGGCCTGTTCCGCCGCCTGGCTGGCTGCGAGTTGGGTCTTTGTGTCTTCGAGCTCGGCGGCGACCTGATCGGCGAGCTCAGCTGCTTCCAAGGACGCCGCTTCGAGCTGGGCCCGGGCGGTTTCCAGGGCCTCGCGTTCCCCCGACAGCCGGGCCGTGGCCAGGCTCACCGCTTCGGCCCACAGTTCAGCGCCCAGGCTGCCCAGGCGCTCCTGGATCGCCGGGGGGGCGGGCTCGCGCACAGGGGTCTCTTTCGCGGCCTTCCGGGCTTTCCACTCGACCATCCCGTCCGAGATCGTCGTGAAGCTGCCCCCGCCCAGGGCTTTGCGCACCGCCGCGAGGGTGGGGTTCTGGCCGGCGGCGTCCAGCGCGTCGGCGGCGGCAACGATCTGATCCTTGGTGATGGCCATGGCGGATGCTCCGTTGTAGTATTTGTATGTTGTATCATACAACACAATACTACAAACCAGATTCTACAGACTTTTCAAGGGGTTGGCTGGCGCAGGGCAGGGTGGGTCGGTGCCGTCGGCGCGGGTCGGTGGGTCACCGGCGCGGCATTCGAGCCATCCCCTGAGGGTCAGTTGGGCGGTGCGTTGGGCCACGACCATCTTGCGTTTCCCCTGGTTTTTGGTTCGCATGATCGACCGATCTGGCCGGGCAGGGGCCCGCAAAGACATAGGCCCGCCGTCGCATGCGCTCGGGCGGGCCTACGGGTGAAACATCACCGGGCACGGTACTGGCATCCCTGCTGTACCGCAGGGTCAGAATAGCAAGAACATCGCGCGGCTTCAACGGGCAACTTTCGCCCGGTCCGCGCGCCTGGTCAGATCGCGAAATCCTCGGGCTTCTTGCCGTCGGCGATGGCCGCCGTCATCCAGCGCGGTTTGAGACCGCGACCGCTCCAGGTCTTGCCTGAAACCGGATCGCGGTATTTGGGGGCGACGGTTGAGGTTTTTGCAATAGCTGCGGCCGGGGCGCGCTTGGTCGATCCATCGTCAATATCGGCCAATGTGATGCCGGCATCAAGCATCGCTGCGCGCACCTTGGCGATGGATTCATTGCGCTGCGCTTGTTGGGCCTGGACGAGCTCGGTTTCGGCTTTCGCAATCTGGTCGAGGATCTGGGCGCGTTGGGCGAGGAGCTCTTGAAGGGTCGGCACGGGATGGGTCTCCGGTGAGAAATTGATATTATGCCAAAACCTAGTCGAGGCGTCCGGCGGATATTGGGTTGATCCCCGACTTTGACATCATCGGGCTAAAAAATCCCGGGGGTTCGGGGGCAGAGCCCCCGCCCCTCCGCTCGACCCTGTTCCAGGGTCTGATCCCGTCGGCCGAGGCGGCGTGGGGTCATCGCCTTCCCGGCATCGCCGGTGGTTTTTGGGGGGGAGGGGACGCCCGGGCGGGTGCGCGCCCTTGGGCGTGCATCGGCCCGGGCGACGCCTTCTTGGCGGGCCACGGGCGGTGGCCTTGAGCTTGTGCTTTGACGTCCCGCCGTTGGTAGGCCCCCTTCCCGGGGGCCCGCTTTCGGGGGTGCGGATCGATGGGTCACCGCGGGTCATGTGACCCCGAAAGCGTCGCTTGCGGCGCTTCGGTGCGCTGTGGATAATCTGCGCGCAGTGGTTGTATTGGGAGGGGTAGCAAGCTATGTTTTTGTCGGACAAAAACGCTTGCAAGGGGTGCTCCCCTTGACCCCTTGAGTGACCCAGCCTGCTGCGGCAGGGTCACTCCGAAAGAGGCGGGCGGATCACGATGGCGCGACCGAAGAAGCAACCCACAGATCAACGATGCGAGCGCGTGACCCTGCGCTTGCGTGTTGATGAGCGGGTTGCCCTGACCGCCCGCGCTGCCGCTGCCGGGCTCACCCTGTCGGAGTTCGCCCGGGTGTCCGCCCTGCAGGCTTGCAGCCTGGATCCCGGGAGCGACGCGCCGCTGGCCGCCGTCCCCGTCCCGCCGGTTGATCCGCAGCTCGTGCTGGCGATCAACCGGGTCGGCGTCAACTTGAACCAAATCGCCCGGGCGCTCAACAACAACGGCGGGTTCGATCCGTTGGATCTCTCCGACGTGCTCGCCCGGCTCAATGGGTATCTCGACCAGGTGGTGCCATGAATCCTGCCATTGCCGGAAAGGGTAGCAGCTTCAAAGGCGCCGTTGCCTACATCACCCACGACATCGGCAAGTCCAGTGCCGAGCGGGTCGGTTATGTCCAGACCCTGAATATGCGCACCGATGATCCGGAAAAAGCCGCCCGGGTCATGGCCTATACAGCCGAGCACGCAAGCGAACTTAAAAAGGCGGCGGGTCTTGCAGCGACGGGGCGGAAAACCGTGGACCCGGTCTATCACTTTGCCTTGACCTGGGAACCGTCGGAGCGTCCGGGCCCTGACGAAATGAACCAGGCCGCGCGGTCCGCGATTGCGCGGCTTGGGTTTGACGGGCACGAGGCGGTCTTGGCCGCGCACAACGACAAGGACCACGCGCATATTCATGTGGTGCTCAACCGGATCAATCCTGAAACCGGCCGCACGGTGAATCCCAAGGATGACTACAAGATCCTGCAGCGCTGGGCCTGGGAATATGAAAAGGAACGCGGGCAGATCTTCTGTGTGGATCGCGCCTTGGGGTTCGAGAAGGACCCCACGGCCCGGCGTGAGCTTGAGCAGCGCCGGGATCTGTCGCGCGAACGGGGGGAACAGAAAACCAGCCAGGTCCGGCCGGCGTGGGAGGCTGAGAAAGGCGCTCCGTATCCCAGTTCTCAGGCGGCCGAGGCGGTGCGGGCCGATTTGCGGGAGAAGGGCAGGGCGCTTCACCAGGAAGGCCGAGAGATGGCCAAGCGCCAGGCGTCCGAGACAGCGGCGCTGTGGCGTGGGTACCAGGACGAGAAGGCCCGGCTCTGGCAGCAGCAGCAGGATGACTACCGGTCCGAGCTCAAGACCGCGACCAAAGCCCAGCTCGCACCGCTTGCCGGCATCGAGCGCCAGGAACGCGCGGATCTTGCGGATCGTCACCGCCGCGAGGCGGGCGGTGTCCTGGACCGCTTCCGTGACCAGGAACGGCGCCAGATGGATGGGTTATTTCGGTCGCAGCGGCAGGAATTCCGATCCTTCCTGCAAACCTCCCACCGGGAAGGCTATGTCGGGGCCTTGGCCACCGCCATCCAGGCCGCGAAGGCTGCCGAGCCGGGTGATCAGCCGCGGCGGTTTTCAGAGACGGTGTCTCGGTTCCTCGCGGGCGCCCTGCATGCCGACAAGCGGGCGGCCATGTTTCTTGAGGGCCAGAAGGCCGAACGCGACACGCTGCGCCGTCAGATCCGGGAGGCCCAGAGACCGGCCATCCGCGAGGTGCGGGACACGCTCAAGGCCCGGCACCAGGATGAGCGGGCCCGCCTGCGGGATCAGGCCCAGCACCGTCGGCACGAGACCGAGGAGGAGATCCGCAAGCGCTTGTCTCTCCACGGCTCCCCCGCCCACCTGAAAGACCGGCATGCGCGTGACCGCACGGCCCTTCGCGAGCGGTATGTCGCCGACAAAGCGGCGCTCACCGCCCGGCACGACACTGAACGGCAAGCCCTGCAGAAGAGGTGGCAGCAGCACAACGATGCCCGGCGGGCCGCTTGGTCGGCCTACAAGACGGACCGGGCGGTGGCCGTGTCACGGACGACAGAGGCGGATCGCAAGGCCGCGCTGCAGCGGGGTTTTGAGGGGGTGACGCGGCGGGCGGATACGCGGGAGGCGCCTGCCCGGGCGGCGCATGCTGGGCGGACACCGGGTCGCGCGTCTGGGCGGGGGACGGGCCGCGACCGAGGCTTCTCGCCACGGTGAGGGCGAGGCGTCGAGGCCTTCGTTAGCGCGAGGCGGATTCTGTCTTGTCGCGTCGATTGGCGTCTAGACCTCAACCAGGGGCTTCACCAGATTGAACAGTCTGGGCACGCTGCGCGTCCGTGTTTGGTTGGCTGTTGACGTGCAAGGAGGCCTGCGCTGTGACCCTTCATCTTGACCCTTATGGCCTTGGCAGTGGCGGGGCGCCCCCGCCCGCCGTGCCGGTGCCGTCCGTGCCAGAGAAGAAGCCGGGCCTGCTGCGCCGCTTCTGGGGGATGGCGACCTACAGTTTCGGTCTGTCCATTGGGGTGATGGTGGCGCTCGCGATCTGGCAGCACAACGCGCCCGAAGGGTGGCGGTTGTCTCAGCTCTATGGCAACTTCGAGGGCGACGTGAAGGCCGCCGAAATCGCGACGCAGCTTGAGGCCGAGCGCGCCAAGAATGCGGCGTTGCTCGCAGAGCAGACCCGCATGCAGCAGACGATCCTTGTGACCCAGGCATGGGCCCAGCAGGCCGTCGCGGCCGCCCAGAGCCGCGCGCAGCAAGAAGTGATCGTCATGCAGACCAAGGGCCAGATCCTGGCCCAGGCCTACCAGTCCCTCTATGAGCGGGCTAATCAACTCGCCATGCTGTATGCCCAGACGGGGCAGGGGGTCGTCCAGGCCCGGATTGATCTGGCCCGGGCCAATCAGGGCGGCAACATCCTCGCCACCAACGTCGCGGACGCGATGAAGTGGTTCGGGGTCGCGAACGGCAATGAGCGCATGGTCGAGGGCGCCACCAACGTCCGCACCCAGTCGATCGAGGTCCAGATGCGGGACATCGAGGCCGCGGCCGCCCGGCCGGCGCCGCAGATCGACCCTAAGGCGTTCCTGGCCCAGGGCCTGCCGGATCCTGCCCAGGCGGCCACCCGGATGACGCTTGCCCCGCAGGCCGCGTTCCCGGCCCCGCCGCCCATCCTTCCGCCGCCCCCCACGCCCGTCAACCCGTATCAAAAGAGCGGCTCAAAGCCGTGAGGGCGGCAACGCACTGCGCGAAGGCTTGAGGGGCGCGCGATCCGAAGGGTGCTGAGGCCGGCGGTTCCCGCCCCTGCAGGTGACCGAGGGCCGTGTAGCGGCCGGTGAACCAGGGCGAGGTGTCGTAATCCACCCGCAGGCACCAGACCGGGCGCCGGCCCTTGATCATCACCAGGCAGGCCCCGGCTTCCCGCGCGAAGTGCAGGGCCACTTCATCTGGGCGCAGCAGCGGGGCCAGGGTGATCTGCTCGTTGCGGTTGGTGGTGCCCGACGTGCCCCCCGACTGGCTGCGGTCATCGGCCGCTGCGATGGCCGCCGCCTGAAAGGCCGCTGCCCGGTATTGCTTCGCACCCAGCGCGCCCACCAAGGGCGAGACGCGGTCGGCTTCGGACCGCTGACCAAATCCCGCCTGGCTGGTGATGCTGGTGGATGTCACATGCTGGCGGGTCTCGACTTCCCCGAGCATTTGCGAGACATAGCCGCAGGTCTCGGCGTCAGACGCCCCGAACACCTGGACGGCACCGGCGTTGGCCAGGAAGGTTTGCCAGCTCGTGGGGTAGAGGGTTTTCAGCTGCTGGAGGTCCTGCAGGATCGGCCAGAGCTTGATGCCAAAGCCCGCGGCAAACCCGGCCGCGTTCTCGATCATGGGCATGGGCCCGAGGGTGTAGAACTCATCGAGCACGAACAGGATCGGCGCCTTGGCCGCGGGCGGCGTCAAGGAGCGCTGCAGCCGTTCGAGCGTCAGGTTGATCACCACCCGCAGCCACCGGCTGTGCATGCTCATGCGCGAGGCCGGCAGGCACAGATAGACACTGGCCCCGGCCTTGGCGGTCTTCAACAGATCCGGGTCAAAGGCCCGGCCTTCGCCCCCAAGCGTTTTGCGAAAGTTGTCGCCGATCGTGTCCAGAAACGCCGTGTTGCGCCGGGCGGTCGAGAGGATCGAGCCGCGTTCGTTCTCGCCACATTCACCCAGCGTCACGGCGGCGCCGATGATGACGTCGTCCACCTGGGTGTTGCCGGTGCTCACGGCCTTCATGTTGTCGAGCAGGAACCACAAGGCCGAGGGCGTGCGGGCTTCAAGGTCCGGGTCATTGGCCTTGGCCACCTCATACCCCTCGCGGTCGCCTTGGGTCAGGAAGTGCCGCAGGGTGAACAGGTTGGCGCCTGGCCGGGTGGCAATCAGGTACAGGGTCAGGCCCCGCAGGTAGCTTCGCGCGCTTTCATCCCAGTGCGCGCCGTCTGACCCCGTTGGGATGACCAGGGCGTCTGCGAGCAACGCTACATCGTCGATGATGGTGTCGGCGGAAAGATCCAGCAGCGCCAGCGGGTTCAAGCTGGCGCGCAAGGCGTCCGGCACGGTCGCGACGCCAAACGGATCGAGCACATACACGTCCTGGCCACTGCCGGGCCTGTCGGGCGTGCCGCTGCGGCGCTGTTCGGCCGTGAGGCTGGCGTTCTCGCCCTTCGGGTCGATCACCAGCACCGAGCCCGGATAGATGCACAGGTTCGGCACGATCGAGGATCGGCCTTTGCCGGACCGGGCGCCGGCCACTGTCACCAGGTGGCGGTCATCCTTGAAGCCCACGGGCACCACGTCGGACCGTTGCGCGGTCAGCCACAGCGCATCAAGCGCGTCAATCGCGGCGGCCCGTTTGGCCGGTGGCCAGGGCTGTTCATCGATCCGGGCGCGCAGGGCGGCCGCGTTGTCCCGGAACTGCTTGAGCCGCGCCCATTGATCGCCGGCCGGTATGGCACCCAGGAAGATCGATCCATCACCGCGATAGACCAGGCGCTCGATGGCTTCCGGGCGCTCCCAGGCGGCGGTCGAGAGCGCGACATCGTCCGTCGTTCCAATCCCGCGCGGCAAGCCAAACATCAGCCCAGTCCCCCTTGGACGCATCACCCATGAAAAAGGCCGGTCTTGCGACCGGCCTTGATGCTGCCACGGGACGGGGTCAGTGCCCGCCGGTGATCAGTCCCAGGGGTTCTTCTTGTCCTCGTCGGGCTTGGTCCACATGTCCATCAGCTTCTCCTGCTGACGGCCGTAGTCCCGGCCCTCCTGCCACTGGTTGAAGGCGCCCGGGTTCTTGTCCTCGTCGTGCGAGTTCGGGCCGGGGTTGCCGCTCGAACCGCGGTCATACCAATGCGTGGTGCTGCTCATGATGCTCTACCGTGGGACAGAGTGTGTGCACGATGTTGGGTTGCCCAGGCCCGTCACCGCGCGCCGGCGCGGGAGGCTCCGTGCCGACAGCGCTACTGTAGACAAGATTGGAAAATATTCCAATAATCACACAGTCACGCCGGTCCGGGGGTGAGCCCTGTTGGGCTTGCGCCGAGGGGTGAGGCTGCGGCATGAGCGAAACTGGCAGATTCCGTTCTAGGGATCTCTGCCCGTGGCTGCTGCCCGCCGTGGCGTCATCACCGTTGCCTTCGACAGCGCCGCTGTCTTGGAGGCCATGATCGCCGTGGCACTGTCAGAGGGGAAGACGAAGAAGGCGTTTGCGCTTGCAGCGGGCCTTGATCCAGCGGATTTGCACAAGTACACCAAGCCTGATGGGCCCAAGATGAGCACGGCCACCCTGGCGCGCGTGGCCAAGGGCAACGGCTTTGATCTTGAGGTCCGCATCACGCCCGTCAAAGGCCTGTCTTCTGCCCCCTAAGTTGTTCAGGCTCGACGCCTGGACCCCATCGGCAGAATGGTTTGCTCGGGAGGTGTGCGCGTGTTGACCTTTGTTCGTTCCTGTCCTCGGTGGGCCATCCTGGCCCTGGCTGTCGTTGGCGCTGTTCTCGTGGGCGGCCCCGTCCAGGCTCAAAGCGGACTCGACGCGGCGCTTTCTCGCGTGAAGCTCACGGATCTGTCGGCCAAGACCTGTGATCCCAAGGCGGTGTGGCGCATTGAGATCGTTGATCCCAACGTGATGGTCTCCTGGAACAGCTTGCTTGACACCGTCAACCCGATCATCCGCAAGCTCATGTATGACGGGTGCAATGGGATTGCGACGTTTGTGGCCGACATCCAGTTCAAGGGCCGGCGCATTGCGGCGACACCCGGGACGATCTACCCGGAAGAGGACCCCCGCAAATACATCCGGGACCCGGCCGTCTATGCGGAATTTGAGAAACACTGGATTGCGATGAAGAAGGCGGAAGATGCTGCACGCACGGTGCGCATGAAAGAAGAGGAGAGAATTCAGGAGGAGAAAGATCGTTTGGCGCGCCTTGAAGCGGCGCCACGTCTGGCAGAAGAGGCGAGGAAGGCGGAGCAGGCGATTGTTGATGCCATGCAGATTGGGGTGCCCGTGATGGCGCCTTACCATGTCCGGGAATGCCACAGAGCCGAAGCCAAGCCGCGCAGCCCGGCAAATCTGACGGCCCGCGACATTTGTGAGGCGATCTTCCGGGCAGGCCTTTCAAAGCCTGACATGATGGTCTACGCCGTTAATGTTTCTTGCCAAGTGACACACAAAAAGGGAGAAATCCCACTGGCGCGGTGTCGGTATGATTACGACGTGATCTCTGATCCGAGTAAGCGGCAGAGAACGGATCCCGCTGCTGAGGCAGGCAATGGATTCTTACGATTGATGGGTTTTGGCAATACGCTTGATCGGGTGACGGGCCGTTCCGTTTTGGCTGGTAGTGCTAACTTTGGGATGCCGACGCTGTTTTACTTCGACATCTTGAAGAAGCAGTGGGAGCCCAACGGGAATCAGCTCAAGGCAATCTATGAAAATCAGGCCGAAGAAATCAAGTCTAGCAATCGAGAAGCACGGTCGAAGCTTGAGTATGACGAGGCGAAGGAGCGATGCGCTGAGAAGGATTATGTCTATCGCCACGACTGCCTGCAGGATGCTCACCGCGATTACTTGAAGCGGTGATTGCTTCCTGAGTTCAGAAGCAAGCGGTAGGGTAGGGTGGTCTGACCACACCTACCCATGCAGACCTCGGTTCTTGTGAATGCATCAGGCCTTGCGTCGGCGCATCGCGGCCGCCAGCAGGCCCACGCCCACGAGCATCATGGCCAGCGTTTGGGGTTCGGGGACAGCCGTGACATCGCCATCTCTAACGGCGATCGCATAGACGTTGCTGGTCTTGGAGGTAAGGTCTTGGCGACCAGTGTGAGCGTCGAACCACCACGCACTGGTGGAGAGTTGTGCCGACTCCGTGTCCGTCCAGTAATACCAGGAGCGGACGTTCTGGAAAAGGCCGAGATTGGACTTCTGCGTGCTGGTGTCGCCCGCTTGCTCAAGGACAGACTCGCTACCTTTATTTCCGAGGTCAACCACGAACAGGTGGGTGATTTCTCCGCCCGTGCAGCCGGTGCCGTAGTATTGCCAGCCAATGCTCCCACCAGCATTGAACTTGGCGCTGCAGGTGCTGTCCAGCGGGTTTGCCGTTGGCAGGCGCCAGTCGTCAAAGCCGCCAAAAGACAGGTTCTCGGCCCACGACTTGGCCGCTGTCCAGCTCATCAATCCATCGGTGTCAAAGCCACTTGTCTGGGCGTAGTTCATGTCGGCCAGCCAGGTGACGTTGTTCACCGTGTCGTAGATCATGCCGCCGCCGCGGTTTTCGAGCGCGGCCTGCGCCTGGCTCGCGGCCATGGCGATGGCCATGACAGCGATGTTCAGTGCTGCGCTTTTCCAGAACATTGAGCCCACTTCGTTCTCCCTCCGGTCTCGTTGACAACGACATGGGCGGCCGCCCATGCCTTTGGCCGCTAGGCTCGGGGATGTCCACGAGATCTGTCAACACCTAGTTGCCAGCGGGGGCCTTCATCGGGGCGTCATCCAGACTTTCCGGGCGATGGCCACGGCCGGGGGAAGGCGGTTCTGCCAGGCTGATCCCTTGTTGATCGGTTGACCCCCACGGGCAGGGTTTGGGCGACGTTGCGCCGCAGTCGTCCCGCCGATCCACCCCCGGCCCGCTCCTTCGCGCACGCTCCCGTGTGGGGGGTTGACAGCGGGCCGGTGATCGCGGCTTTGTAGGGTGTCGCCCCCGCCGTGGGGGTCACCGCCTAGCAAGGGAGAAATCATCATGGCGAAACAACCGACACACCGTGCCTACCTGGTTCCGGAAAATGATCCGGACACGACCAAGAAGCCGTTCTGGACCGCCGTCGGCGCCGTCTGGCCCCACGACAACGGAGCCGGCGGTTTCAACCTGGTGTTGCCGCCAGGTCTATCCGTGAGCGGCCGCATCGTGTGCGTGCCCATCTCGGCCAAAGACGAGGCCTGACCGTCTGGGCATCCCGGCGCGCGCCGGGGTGCCCTTCTTGCTGCTCGATGCGGCGTTCGGCACGATCTTGGCGCCCGGCCTCCGGCGCCCTGGTGCTTTGGCATGATTGAAACGGCGGGGACAGCGCACGGCCTATGGGGCCTGCCTACTGTCACCCGCACGAGGGGGGAACAAGAATGGCGCGACGACGCAAGGGCGGGTTTGCCGATGACCTGATGGAGATCTTCTCCCGGCTGCCGTGGTGGGCTGGGGTGATCGTGGCGGTCATCGCCTATGTGTTGTTGCACCAGGTGGCGGTCGAGCCCGTGACCCTTCAAGGCCAGCCGGGACGCATGGGGGCAACCGCGGTCCAGACGCTTTGGAAGACCTTCGCCACCGTCGGCCAGTACTTGATCCCCGCCTTGT
>JACCDG011962243.1_pt1 | contig 12586 bp, 16 predicted proteins | sample 7442471 | NCBI WGS metagenome assembly JACCDG01 (sample SAMN15323444, study PRJNA562643) | freshwater metagenome | isolation source: river surface water | place: USA:Blue River Watershed | collected 2017-08-17 | reverse complement strand
GGGGGGTATTGTATATTCCAGTTATATAACGTACCTTTACGTTATGGCTAAGGCGAAATCCAAAGCCAAAAAGGATTTAGCTGGGACTACTGAAAACAGCAGGGTAACCACCATCAAACCGCCCACCACCCTATACCTAAACGGTACTAACCTTCCCGACACATTCAGTGAGCCGCCTGACTACCTGGCGAAGTTACCCAACGGGAATACTATTTTCTACGGATTGGCGCATCATTGCCACGGCGTATCCCCATTGTATCCGGTCGATGTGTACGTTATCGGTCAGGCCGCGTATTGGTTGGCATTATTCGCTAAGACCGTACTCGAAACGGGAGGCAACCTGATTCAGACGTTTGATTCCGGAGCGCAACAGATCAGCCCGCAATTTCAGATCGTGGAAAAGTGCGATCAGAAGGTGCAGAAGTATTTTGATCTGCTTGGGGTAGGGATGAAGAGCCGCGAAGCGATTGATGCGTTCCTGAACACTCAAGGCACAGAATCGGGGGGTGATGCCTTCTCGGTTTTCATGGATAAGATTGAGGCGACACGTAATCTGGCTTAATGTTCTACCAAAGGGCGCAAGATTACATCGCTGATGTCATGTCAGGAAAAGAGATCGTTTGTCTGTACGTCAGGCAAGCGGTTGAGCGGCACGTTCGGGATCTAGCCGATCAGGGGCCGAAACGGGGCTTTTGGTTCGACGAGGAAAGCGCAAGGTTGTACCTGGGCGCTGTGTCTCTATTCAAACATACGCGGGGTTTGGAGTTCGCAGGCAAGCCGTTCGATCTTCAGCCGTTCCAGGCATTTACGTTTATGTCCATCTTCGGATGGAAGCGATACGAGGATGGGGTAAAAACTCCATACCGCAGATTTACAAGGGTTTACAAAGAGACTGCTAAGAAGTCAGGTAAGTCAGAGGAAAGCGCTTTGTTGGCCTGGCTATGTCTTTTGTTCGATGGGGAATACGGCGCACAGATATATTCCGCTGCGACTAAGGTAGATCAGGCGAAGATTGTATTTGCTGCCTGTTCGAGTATGGCTAAGTTTCTCAAGCGCGATTCAAAGCGGCTCGACAAGATGATAAACCGTAACAATGTGCGGGTTTACATCGAAGAGACGGAAAGCTACATTCAGGCTCTATCCTCCGACTATCACGGTATCGACGGTATTGATACGCACGTAGGCATTATCGACGAGTTTCACGCCCATAAGGATTCGTTGGTTTCGGATAGTATCAGGAACTCTATGGCTGCTCGATTGCAGCCGATCCTGTTTACGATCACCACGGCAGGATTCAATCTGCAATATCCATGCTACCAGGTTGCCCGCAAAGAGGCGGTTCAGGTGCTGGACGGAACGATTCAGGACGATTCGCTTTTCGCTCTAATTTTTACGCTCGACAAGGACGACGATTGGCGGAATCCTGATTGTTGGATCAAGGCTAACCCGAACATAGGTCGGACGGTCAAGCTAAAGAACATGATGGACTTATTTGCAGCGGCAGTCAATGGCGGGCCGATGCGGGAGGTTGACTTCATGACTAAGAACCTGAATATATGGGTTGCGTCTCAATACAACTGGATTGGTGACGACATATTCATGGACTGCAAGCAACCGTATAGCCTTAAAGACCAGCAGGATCGGCAAGTAATGTGCTGGGGAGGTATGGACTTGGGGCAAACATCCGATATGACTTGTTTCGCTCAGTTATTCGACCCGGATCAGAACGATGGGAAGTACATATTCGTGCTATACACATGGCTATGCGAGGAAACGTATCGCAAGCGCATCGAACAGGGCGAACCACACGCTCAGTGGGTACGGGACGGTGAATTAGAGATCACTCCGGGCAATACGACAGATTACGGATACCTGGAACAACGAATCATCGACATACAGAGGAACTACAACCTTGTCAATGTCGGGTATGACGTTGCGAATAGTAGCCAAACGGCTATAAAGCTGGAAAACGAGGGTGTTCTGCTTGAGCAATTCAGTCAGGGCATCCTGAATATGAACAATCCTACCAAAGAGCTTGCGAAACACTTTTACGATCGTAATGTGGTACACAACGGAAATGGACTAATGCGATTCATGTTTCAATCGGTCGAGATCGTCAGGGATAGTACTGGAAATATCAAGGTGTCAAAGAAAGACCCGAACCGGAAAGTTGACGGTGTGGTTGCAATGGTCATGGCGCTTGGTCAGTACATGGAATGGAAAGGAATCAATGGAAATATGTACAAAGAAGGTTTTAGGTTTTTATGAGAAGTCCAGAAGAGGTTAAAAAATTCATGGGATGGTTTCAACGCGCACTATCCGAACATGACACGCACAAAGAGGCGTATGAAGCAACAGAATTAACATGGGAGATGGAATACGGAAAGGCTTGCTACAAGACTTACGAAAGTTTCCGCGCCGCAAAAAGCTACCACATGAAAAACAGGTTAAAGTCAACAAGCTAAGATGTTAAAGTCACATTAGTGTTCGTTAAAGTCATCCCCTGACTTTTACGGTCATGGCGAATGCCCTTCTGGATTTTGTAAAAAATACAAAGAGGGCTGTAAATGGTTGGGGAGATAAATCGAAAAGCACATTTGATTGGCTTGGTGGTTTATTCGCGGCGACGGATCAAAAGTCTGTTACAGAAAATACAGTCCTTACCATAACTCCGGCATGGAGGGCAATATATATCCTGAAGGATATTTTGTCAATCATGCCGCTAAATCTCTATCAGGTAACTGCTGATGGGGATATTTTGCTTTCTAAGGATCACCCACTCAACAAGTTAATATCAGTTAGTCCTAATCCACTCTATACCCCTTACGAGTGGATGTCCGCTATGATGGTAAATACCCTCATAAGCGGTGATGGTGTATCTAAAATACATCGCAACGGTGCTGGTGTGCCGAACGCGCTTGAGATAATTCCATTCGATCAGTTAGATGACATCCTGATAAGCTACGAAGGCACGCCACACCTTCTTTATAAATTGAAAAACGGCGGTACGCTTCATGGTGATGATGTTGTACACTTTCAGGGCTTGTCAGTCAACGGATTATCTGGTGTAAACGTCACCAGAACACACAAAGAAACTCTCTCTTCAGAGGCTGCGATGAGGGATTTCATTAAATCCTTCTTGGACAAGGGTGCATTCCTTTCCGGTGTTATCGAAGTCCCCATCCAGCTTCAAGACGCTACCTACAAGCGCATGAAATCGTCTTGGGACGATGCGTATGGAGGCGCAAAGAAAGCGGGGGGTACGGCTATCCTTGAGGGAGGTTCAAAATACCAAAGAGTACAAGCAACGATACCAGAAACAGGGTATGACATTGTGAAGGGGGCATCCATAAGCGATATCTCCAGAATATATGGCGTACCCGAATATATGCTTGACGCAAAGAACAAACCAACGTATGCGTCAATCGAACACATCTCACTTGATTTTAAGAAGTATACGATTGATGGATGGTGTACAAAGATCGTCCAGGAGTTAACAAGGAAACTCGTCTCTACTAATCAGTCAGGTTCATTCTATTTCGATTATGACAAGTCCGGCCTGACCACAGGCGACTTGCAGACGATGGGCGAGTACTACACTAAGCTATTCAATATCGGTGTGCTGAATCGTGACGAAATCAGAGGATTAATCAAGAAAAACAAGGTCGAGTTCGGTGAGGAATACTTCGTACAGGGCAACAACATGGTACGGGTGAAGGACATCGACAAGCTGGTAGAATTTAAGCAACAAGGCGGTAAGACTGGCAATGTCCAGAACGACGTAAAAACGATAAAGGAATGATCGAAGTAAGATATACGCCTTCCGAGGTGCGAATGGTGACTGATAAGTCTAACACGATTGAAGGTCATGGAGCATTATACAACGTGGTATCAGTCCCGGAATTGGGATTTGATGAGCGCATTATGGCAGGGGCATTCCAAAATGCTGATTTGTCCGATGTACGGATGCTCTGGAACCACAACGGGGACAAAATACTTGCACGAACCAAAAGTGGAACGCTTGAGGTCGGAGCAGATTCGGTTGGATTATTCTACCGTGGCGAAGTAGCCGAAACATCTTGGGGTAAGGATGCCCTGATAAGTGTTGCCCGTGGCGATGTGGATCAATCTTCATTCGCATTCGGGCAACTAGATAAAGGCGACGACGAATGGGGTGTAGATGAACGTGGTAATATTTTCCGAAACATAAATCGGTTCAGAAAGATCACGGATGTATCCCCTACCGCCTTTCCTGCATATCCACAGACAAAGATTGATGCGAGAGCATTGAGCGAGATAAGATCCATGCTTCAGAAGCCTAAAACCGATATGGCACGGATCGACTTGATGATTAAAATTCACAAAATTATAACTCAACATTAAACTATGAAATCAGAAAAGCAACTTCTTGAACAGAGGGCGAATATCGCTAATCAGGTTCAGGATAAATGGGCTGATGTCAGGAAGGAAACCCGTGATGCAAATGCGGACGAGCTTGCTTTCTTTGATAAAGCAGATGCAGACATTTTGGCGTTAACCGCCGATATTGAAAACGTAAGAAAGGCAAATACTCTCGCCGAAAAGGCTGATGGGTATGCCGCATTGCTGACCGATGGCGAACAAGCCAGGAGCGTGATGGCAAAACCAGCCGATGCGGCTCAAAAGGCTGACCATCGTGCCGTACTGAAGAAGTGGATGATTGAAGGCGCTAAGAGCCTTACGCCTGAAGAAAGAAGTGTGATGGGTTCTGAGCAGCGTGGTACATCCACACAGATTTCGTCTACAACTACTTTGGGTGGTTATGCCATGCCTGAAGATTGGGCGAATGAACTGTATCGGAATATGCTTTGGTTTGGCGGTGCGCTCGAAGCGTGCGGTATCAAATTCAAAACATCCGGTGGTGGTGACTTCCATTATCCAACAAACAACGATACTGCCAACAAGGCATCTATCATTGGTCAAGGATCTGGTGATACCGTTAAGGACCTGACATTCGCTGAGAAAATCTGGAAGGCATGGAGCTATTCCACAGGGCTTGTAAAATGGTCTTGGGAATCATTCGATGACCTGTCTTTCGATATTGTTGCTGCAACCAGGGAAATCCTTGCAGAGCGTATGGCTCGCGGTCTGAACTATGATTTTTCAGTAGGTACAGATACGACCATGCCTCAAGGTCTTTTCGTTGGTGCAACTGCCGGTAAAACCGCTGCAAGTGCAACCGCAGTAACCCGTGCCGAAATCGTGGATTTGATTCACTCAGTAGACAAGGCGCATCGTAACGGTCCAAAATGCGGGTTCATGTTCAATGATACCACGTTGGCTGCTTTCAAAAAGCTGACCATTGGTACTAATGATGACCGCCCATTGTGGCAACCATCTGTACGCGAAGGCGAGCCTGACCGTCTCGAAGGTCATAAGTACTGGATCAACAATGATGCTCCTGCAATGACTACCGGGTTGAAGTCTATGCTTTTCGGAAACTTCGACAAGTATGCTATCCGTCAAACAGGAAGCTACATCATGGGCCGTTCCGACGAAAGGTACTTTGAAGAAAGAGCAGTGGCGTTCAGCCTGTTCGCTCGCTTCGATGGTCGCTATCTCGACACAGCAGCAGTCAAGTACTTGATTCAAGCGTAACAAACAATGGGGAGGGTAAAACCTCCCCTTCTTTACTATGAAGATAAAAGCATTAGTAAGCGCGGCTGGGGAACACATGATAAGGCGTGGAGCGATCTATACCGATCTGCCAGATGAAGTGTGCAAAGAATATATCAGGTGTGGATTTGCTGAATTGATACCAGACGAAAGAAAGGTGGCAGATCACGGCAATACGGCAAGCGTAAAACACGGCAAGCGTAAGTGAAGATAGTATCCATTATTCCATCTACAACATTTGCTTCAGGGATAGCCGTAGCGGACTTCGCTACCTACCTGAAACAGACGTATGCGGACGACACGACCAATATCGACCTGTCTTTTCAGGCAGCGGTTCAATACGTTGAGGGAATACTTGGAATGATACTGACCACTAAGAGTGTGAAGATGATCGGCTCGACTTGGGGCGATGGGAAGTATGATTTGGATGTATACGGATCGCTTGGTGCCATTACGGTCAACTATTACGATACGGACAACACCAATCAGACACTTACTCTTGAAACCACAGAAAGATGGTTGGAGCGTACCGATAAAACAACCGGGACACTTGTGATCGACTACGATACGCTTCCTGAATTATACGACCGTGCCGATGCGATCAGAATCACTTTGACGCTAGGTGCAGACGATACGTTTACGAGCATTTACAACATGATCGTATTTCAGCTTGGAGCGTACTTCTACGATTGCAGGACTAATGATAAGGAGCTGCAAATGACGGTTGTTGATAAGCTGCTTATGGCTATCCGGATAAAGACCTTCTAATGCCATTAGCAAAAGACCGTAAGATTTTGGGAAAGATGGATCGAAGGATTTACATCTATTCGGTTGAAACGACTAAGAACGCTTCTGGTGGGCCTACAAAGTCATTTACTCAGCGCGGACCGTATTGGGCGAGCATGGAGTTTCTGACCCGTAAGCAGGGCGAGATTGAGGTAGCGACCAGGATCACTTCGATTCAACAGGTTCGATTCACGATAAGGTACAGCGCAACGGTTTGGGGCTATCTGGAAAAGAACGGAAAGATTGAGATCGTGGGTGATACGGAAAGGAATTATGAAATCATCTCTATGTCAACGGACAAGGGGCGTAACCAATTCATTGAAATCGTAACAGAACTGAAGGAGTGAAAGCATACGTGACGGTAAATACAGATCGAGCGCGAAGGATGCTCGCTACCGTCGGTAAGTCAATCACTAAGGCGAATCGAAGGACGGTGGCTCGACCCGCTGCGAAGATATTGCAGGATGACATGAGGGCTGGATCTGGTGGTGAAGTGCCGATATACACTAAAGGCAAATACCACAGATTCAAAAGTGGAAACTTCAATGTTAGGATCAGGGCTGGAAACTTACGGAAATCACACAAGATGATGTGGTTTAAGAGTTCAGGGCTGATGTGGGTAGGCGCTAAATACGGTGCAGCGGTCAATGGCGCAACGATTGGAGAGACATACAGGACTTCTGATGGCTTTTACGACAAGATGTATATAGCCAAAACAGGAAAGAGATACCACGAAAGAGCATTGGCACGAAAAGCATCTGAAATAAAAAGATCGCTTCAAACCAATGGTGATGCGTGGATGGCGAAAATAGTAAAACAAGCAAATGCAACTCCTTAGCAAACCAATATCAGACATACTACTTGGCGATACGGACATAACCGATATCACGGGTACTGGAAACATCTGGCACGCTAAGATACCACAGCAGACAACAAGCGGTAGTACTGAGCCTCAAAGCATAAGTATATACTTCTACACATACGCAGTAACACCGAACGATACAAAAAGTGGTAGATCGGATTTGGATACGCACATGGTCAGGGTGCATATAACCGGAACGGACGATCACCAGATGAATCAGGTTGCTCGATATGTACGGCTTGCATTGGATCGGATTGATCCGGGTGAATACTCTGGCATTCCAATTCAGGGCAGCAAGTTTTTGAATAGTTACTACGAGCCTGAAGGAAACTATCAACTTGAATTGCAGGAATGGAGGCTTGAGTTTCAGTTCAGGGTTATTGATCCTGATGCTAGAGTTCCAGGCGGCTTATCTCCGAGTTGGAGCAGCCCGTCATGGTACTATTCGGAAACAGAACAGACATGGCCTTACTCGAAGTGGTTGAATGGAGAGACGATCTACTGGAAAACAGTAGCACTCACTTCGGCAAGTTCGTATGAATCATTTGATCCGAAGCCTTCTGGCGGGACACAATACGATGGATATGAAATACTATCAATAGTGCCTGAAGAGATAGTTGATGTCAGGATGCTGAATCAGAACGATACTACTGGATACGCTATAAATCCGTCGAATAAATGGACACTTCCAGTGCTTACTGATTTCGAGTTCTATGAAACAACAACTGGCAAAATATTCATGCGTAAGGATGATCTGCTATTTGAGGGACAAACAATGAACGTAACAATTTGGTACACAAAATCATAAAAAATGCCTTTCGTAAAAATCAAAGCACTCGAAGATATAATCCGTGACGGATTGCCTCTGGTCAAAAAGGGCAATACCGCCGACGTGGAACAATGGCTCGCTGATGACGCTATCGAAAAGAAAGAAGCGGAACTATTCGAGCCGAACCGCAAACCTGTGGATCTGAAGAAACTGATTGAACTAAAAGAGAAACAATAAAAAACAAGATAAATGGCTACAACTAATATTTTGAACTCAACCAACGGGGTGATTACCATCGGTGGTACTGTGATGGCTGAACTGACTGGTTGCAGCCTCACTATTACGCATTCGCCGCGTAACGTAACGAACAAGGACTCCGCGGGATGGAAGGAGTTGCTTGAGGGTCTGCGCGAATGGTCTATGTCCGCATCGGCTATGTACATCCCGAACGGAACGTACAATACCGTATTTGCTGCTTACTCAGGCAGAACAGCCGTAACGCTGGTATTCAAGTCAACCGCTGCATCCGATGACAGCTATACCGGCTCTGCTTATTTCACTACGGGAACATTGGATAGTCCATCTACGGAAGATAATGTCGTATTCGATGTGTCTTTTGACGGAACGGGCGTATTGACTGAAGGTGCTACATCATAAACAATAAAAAAACTACAACATGAAACAAATTTTTGCAATTCTTTTTATCGCTTTTGCTTCGGTGTCGTTCGCTCAGGGCAATCGTGTTTTGGCTGTGTTGACCGCTGCGGACACTGCATCTGCATCCGAAACGATCTATTTGTATCCGCTTGGAGGTACTTCGTGGGCTACTACTGGTGCATTGGACTACAACTGCGGTCTTGAGTTCCTGGTTGAGACGGATTCGCTAAGTGGTGCAACAGCCGCAACTGGTTATATCGAGGTAGCGTATGACGATGCAGGAACTTATGTGTATCAGGCTGCTACGCTTACGGTTAATGGTGCAACAAATCAGCAATTAAGACTTGAGGATACCGACTTCTTAGGAAGAAAGATCAGGTACAAACAAGTAAACACGGCAGGTGTGCAGTCAACAAAGGCACAGGGCGTACTTGTAGTGAAGCGCAAACAATAATTAATGGGGAGGGTAAAACCTCCCCTTCATTTCCAAAACCAAATAAATGAAATACGTTGAAATTAAAGGCAGAAAACTTGCTGCCACATTTAACATGGCTGCTTTCCTTGAATTGGAACAGCAATGCGGCCTGACAATGGCTGAAATACTTGGCGTGGTTGAAAATAGCCCAGCCATCCTGATGCGATCATTCTACTTGGCACTGAAATACGGTGCTGATGCTACACATAAGCGGTTCGATATGACATACAGCGATTTCGTGGAGATCGCAAATGATGACAACGAGCTGCAAACGGCTCTTTCCGAAATACTCATAGCCGACTTTAAGGTTCTGGTAGATAAGATCAATAAGAAGCGTGGTGAGCCGACCGAATCCGATAACCCTGATGCAGAAAAAAAAGTGAAACCGTCTGGGACTACTACACAAGAGTAGTAGGCGGCATGGGGTGGCGGCCTAAAGACTTTTGGCAAGCTACTATTCCAGAGGTCTTTTGTGCCATAAGCGGGGACAATTCAAGGCAATTAGAGGCTTTGAAACTTGCATGGGAGCCAGCCCGATTCGTGGCGTATGTCACATGGCAATCACAGGCTGGCAAGGGAGGTAAGTTAAAGAACCTCCAACAACTTATGCGCTTCCCGTGGGAGAAGAAGATAGTCCAATCGGGTGAGGTCAAAGAGATAATGAAAAGCATCAAGGCTTTCCGAAAGGTCGTAACAGAGAAATGGGGTCTTAAATATCCAGACAACTATGAGTAATGCAATTCTTTTAGGTATTGGGTTGATTGATAACACGGCGAAAGACCTTGCCCGTATCTCTAAGAATCTGCGTGCCAACGGGCGTAATCTCGCTTCGGTTGGATCTGAATTAACTCAAGGCATTACGTTCCCGGTCGTTGCGGCTGGTGCGGCTCTTTTGAAGTTCGCTGGCGATCTGGACGGGATGAAGAAAGCCCTTGCAGCGAACATGGGTGGATTGTCTCAAGCCAATGCGGAATTTGAGAAACTGAAGGAATTGGCTAAGGCTCCTGGTATCGGATTGGAAGAAGCTATCAAGGGATCGTACCGATTGCAAGGGTTAGGCGAGAGTGCTGACGAGGCACGTCACCAGATGGAAAACTTCGCAAAGGTGGTGTCCCTGTCTGGTGGTGGTGAGGCTCAATTCGGAGGGTTGCTGCAACAGTTTACCCAAATGAAGGGTGTCGGAAAGATTCTTGGTGGTGATATCCGCTTCATGATCGAGAATGCGCCTGTACTTGGAAAGGTGCTGAAAGATGCGTTCGGAACGGCTAATCCCGAAAAGTTGCGGGACATGGGTATCACGGTCGATCAGTTGATCGAGGGTATGATGACCCAAATGGACAAACTGAAAGGTATCGGTGGGTCTGTTAAGAATACGCTTGAGAACCTATGGACTTCGATTCGTGTCGGTGGTGGTGAGATAGGACTGGCTATACTCGGTGCGACTGGATTCGGTAATACGCTTGAGGACTTATCGGCTAATATTGACAAGGCGGCTACGTCCGCTGCGAAGTGGATTAGGGAGAATGAGGGAGTAGTAAAGAGTATTGCAAAATTACTTGTACTTGTTGCCTCAGTAGGACCAATAGCGCGTTTTGCTGGTAATGTCGGAATGATAGGATCATTTGCTGCGTCCGCCACCAGACATTTATTGTTGATGGGCAAGGCGATCGTAAGTATGACTGAGGCTGCTTACGGGTTAAAGGCGGTATCTGCCTTATTCGCTGGTTTTGGCATTGCGATCGTGGCAGCACATACCGAATTGTCCAAAATAGCCAATAAAGACCTGTGGGATAAAATGCAAAAGAACGCCAACGAAGGTATCGACAACACCTTGCTTCGCGTTCAGGCTCTTGTTGAAGGGCTAAAGCAGCTATTATTCACACTCAATTTTAAAGGGGCTTTTGAAAACTTCGACAAAGCGATAAATGGCGTAACACCAATGGGTGCTTTTGCTACACCAAAGCCTAAATATTCGGGTCTTGGCAATGCAGGACACATGAAATCGTTTGGTGTTGCACCTAAGCCTCCATTACCTCCCACAGACGATGAGTTAAAAGTCGCTCAAGACGCTTTCGAGGCAAGGATAAAGCTGCAACGCGAGATGGAGCAGATGTTCAAGGAAAGCCCCGTAAAGTCACGTCTCGATTCATTTCCGGAACAACGCGGGTTTGACGAATTGGCTAATAAGAAGATCAGTCCGAATCAAGTCCCAATCGAACAATCCGATACGAAGATACTCAAGGAGTATGCGGCTGCATTGGCTGAAATAGGCGTTGAACAGAATCTTGGCGCTTCGACCCTTGATCTTATGAAGATGAAGGTTGACGCGGCGGCTAGCGCGTATCGGGACTTAGCGAGTACATACGGAACGACAAGCGAGCAGGCTATTGAGGCTTTGGCAACATGGCGGACAGCAACAGACGAACAGACAGAAGCGCAGAAGAAGCAAAACGCGGAACTCGAAAAGACAAATAAGATACTTGAGTACGGAAAGATGTTAACCGATGGTGTTAGCGAAGCCGTATCAGGGCTTCTATCACAAGGAGGTGGATTTGAAGAGTTCTCAAAGGGCATACTCAAGGCTGCATTAGCCATGATGAAACTTGCCGTTGCTGATTATGTGGCAAAGACAATCGGTACGCTTGGATTTGTAGGGGCCATACCAGCCATCGTTGGAGGTGGTGCATTGATAGGCGGTATGGATGCGCTGATGAATAGCATCTCGCTTGCGGATGGTGGTATGCTTACAGGCGAAACAATGGTTCGTGCAGGTGAGTACCCAACAGCACACATTGACCCTGAAGTAATATCTCCCGTATCGAAAATCCAAAAGTATATCAGGGAAGCAGTAGGAAACGGAAACGGCGGAGGCGGAGAAAGCGTGATATGGGGAGATCATATCCTTATCGCAGCAAGTAGGGCGCAAGGCAGAGGAATAAGACGCGGATCAGGTAACGTAATAACGTTCTAAGATGGCCGCAAACGTCCGATACAGATCGACATATTACAACACAACAGGAACGTCTACACTGAACCGTATTGATGTACTCGATACGGAAGCGGTAGGCGATATCGTCAATTTCAGTTCGACCCGACCGATGGACGAATTTGAAGGATTGACGCAGGATTTAAAGCCTGGAATATACCCTTCTTCGTTCAAGTTCGGAATGTACATACGCGAGACACCAGCGATACTTACAGGAACGTCAATGGGTGTCAATAGTGATTTCATTACAGATATAGCGGAATCGGCTGAGGGTAGATTTTTAGTGGCTCATTACATTGACGACGTACTGGATTTTATCGGCCCGATCATATACGATCAGTGTAGTTACGAAGATTTCGGAGAGCCATACCTATTAAACATTACGGCGGTTGACGG
>JACCDG011390962.1_pt1 | contig 12594 bp, 16 predicted proteins | sample 7442471 | NCBI WGS metagenome assembly JACCDG01 (sample SAMN15323444, study PRJNA562643) | freshwater metagenome | isolation source: river surface water | place: USA:Blue River Watershed | collected 2017-08-17 | reverse complement strand
TGGCTTAAATTTCTTTACTTGCTCCTTAAGTGTTTCGGCCGTCTGTCCAGCGTACTGTATCGCTCGATCGTCAATATATACAGAGGCCACCGGCTTTCCAACATTACCATTCCCGTAATCACTGTTTTTATTAATCTCGTCGACGACGATGTTGTATTTCTTACAGTAGTACGCAAGTAATTCTTCAGGAAGAGTTGAATAGATAATGACTTTATAGTCTTCTGCGCGGAGTAATCGCATCGCCTCAACCACTTCTTTGTTTGGCTCAAACGTCAAATATTCCTCCTCACTAATAAAAGCATTGCCATCATGCTTTGCAATTACTCCTAAAAAATCAAATGCGATTGCTTTCTTCATATTTGTACAAATAAAATTCTTTTACGTGATTCTGATTTTTATGCAAGTGTCACTATTTTTTCTGTTATCAACTCCACAGTTTCTCTGTCTGTTCTCAATGTGAGAGCAAGCGGATTTTTCTCAGCGTTGTATATATCATACAGTTCCTTAAATCTGTCTTTTGAGGTATTTGAAATTCTTTTCTCTGGATTTAGAATTGCATCTTTTACCCTACTATCAAACCTCTCTTCTAATACTTCATAGTCGGCCTCTAAATTAATCTCAATTACCTCATATCCATGTTTCTTAGGGATCTGCAGCAACTCTTCCCGCGCATCACGATACAAGGCTGAATCACAGACTATATTATAGTTCATACCACACACACTCTCTGCGACCGCGCGCACAAGTGCGCGCACGTCATCAAAATGAACATCCGGCCTATACTGCGAAAACGACCATTTGAGTGAGTCATACGAGAGTTGATAGTATCGCTCTTTTTGAGCCATGATATTTTTGACTATGGTGCTTTTCCCTGAGCAGGAGCACCCATTGAGCATTATGAATTTCATATATACAGTATAGCAAGCATACAACAAACCATAAGAGTAGCACATGAATCAAGACGTAATGACTCAAGCATACTTGCGGCATAGAGGATGCAACTAAGCAAACATGATTTTTATTTAGGTATAAAAAAATACAAAATATGAAAGGATATATCACAAAAATAGATCAAATTTCAATAGAAAACCAAAATTTTCGAGAAGTCTTGTCTACAGCACAGCATAGCCAACTTGTGGTGATGAGCCTTATGCCGGATGAAGATATCGGAGAAGAAACACACGACGTTGATCAGTTTATTCGTTGCGAACAAGGAATGGGGAAAGTCGTGCTCGATGGAGAGGAAAGTGACCTGAGCGCCGGTACTGCAGTTCTTGTACCCGCAGGCACCACACATAACATTATCAATACTTCCTCAGATGAGCCGATGAAGCTCTATACGCTCTACGCTCCACCCCACCACCGTGATGGCACCATACACACCACAAAAGCTGATGCTGAGGCCGATACGGAGGACAAGCCTTCTCATACTCCCGAGTCTCATAACTAATCTTACTTTCTACTCATATAGATATGTACATTTACCAAATAAGGAAAGTGTACTTGGGGTGAATTGACTAACGTATCGTCTATATTATTCCCAAAGGGATAAAAATACGCCGATATAATGCACGACAACATACAAGAAGAATATATACCCGAGCACTCCAGCAACTATAGTGAGCGCAATATAATTAATAATTTCATTTCTCCGGCGCTTAACGTCATCTATCGTACATACTCCTTTTTTGCGTTTTAAATAGACGCCAAGTGAAAACAAGAGTGCAAACAAACCAACGAGACGAAACACCCACTTATATTCACCGTAGAGTGAGTCAGCGAGCGAAGAAGCAAAACTCACCGTTGATATACCAAAGAGTACCAGAATCACGGGCGACAAGCAGCATAATGATGCAAGTAGCACTGGGATTCCACTTATTTTAAGTAATTCTTTTATCTTGTGCATAAAAATATAATTATGTCCCCATTAATGGAATTACATATCCATACCCTTCCCTCTCCATATCAGCCTTTGCAATAAATCTGAGTGCAGCGGAATTCATACAGTATCTTTTTCCTCCACGATCATCAGGTCCATCATCGAAGACATGTCCAAGATGTGAGTCTGCGTGTCGTGACCGCACCTCAGTGCGTGTGCTAAATAATTTCTTATCAACATGTAAGGTGAGCACATCATCAGACATAGGTTGCACAAAGGACGGCCATCCGGTCCCTGAGTCATATTTATCTTTTGAAAAAAATAATGGTTCTCCTGAAACAATGTCTACATATATTCCCTCCCGATACTCTTTGTCGTACTCATTATTGAATGGTGATTCAGTTCCTTCTTCTTGTGTTACTTCGTATTGAGTAGGTGTTAATTTTTTCTTGAGTACGTCTGCACTAGGCTTCTGAAAATTATTCCATGACATAGCAGTAAATGCGGTTACTGGTAACGATGCTTCCTTCAATACTGTTGGGGTGCCTTGAGGAAGAGGTGGTACCTCAAATTGAGATGCGCGGTCTCCCCATGTTTTTTCTATAAATGCAGTCCTTCCCGAACCAGTCCTATAATAACTATACTTGAGTGGGTTCTTACGTGCATAATCCTGATGATACTCTTCAGCAGGCCAAAATTGGACCGTTGGGAGGACCAGGATTGGGAGTGGCGTATCAAATACGTTCATTGCGTCAACTGCAGCTATAACGTGCAATGCTTCTGCTTTTTCAGTTTGATTTTCATAATAGATTGCCGGAGCATACTGTGGACCACGATCATTAAACGAGCCTGTAGCATCAGTTGGATCTCCATGCTTAATAGTATGCTCAACAAGATTTAGGTAGCTAATCACAGTAGGGTCGTACGTAACAAGTATTACCTCTCTATGCCCACCAGCAATGTAATTTTTGTATGTAGGATCTTCTGTGGTCCCTCCTGCGTACCCCGAGACCACACTTTTTACTCCAACCACTTTCTCTAAGTCTGACTCGGCACACCAGAAGCAACCATTTCCAAACAGAGCAGTTTGTAGAATTGGGGTCGACAATGTGGTCGCAACCGACTCAGTTATACGATCGGTCTGATGCTCCTCCTCTGCGTCAGTAGTGGTATGTGTCTCAGTATCTGATGAATCAGGTAGTACGTGCGCATAGTTAAAGAGTACGCCGAATTGTTTGCACCACGTAAGTACATATGGATACTCACTAACATCCACTCCATCAGGAATTTTGTAATTAATATCCCCTTCAGTACCACGTATTTCTCCAAGATTTACAAAATCAGTCGCCTCAAGATCTTTACTCAAATACACAAAAAGATCCGGACCGTTGATAGTTTTATATGATTCGTACCGGACAAACGTATCGCTGCTCGAGGTCACAATACTCACCTGCCCTTCGGCCGGATGCCCTACAGTACCTACAACAGGATATGACTGTAGATCTGTAGTCATGATGCTCGTACTTGCAGTGGGAGCCGTTATTGAAACAGGTGTAGCGTCGTACACTGGAACGCTAATAAAAAGCGGGGAGAATAAGTAATAACCGGCATACGCAATCATCACTAGCGCGATCGCAAGAGCAATTTTTTTAATCATTTCAAAAGTATAGTAGACTTTACATACCATGTAAAGTCTACTATACACACCCTATTCGAGAAAGTAGCGTGTTCCAAACTTTGCAAACACCATGACTGCAAGTACTACCGGGATCCATGGATCAATCGTATGAGTGAATCCTTGTACAACAAGTGCAATAAGTAGACTTCCAATGCCGACGAGGTATGCAACACGTCCAGACTGGAAATTGAGGGCTTCTTCACGCTCATCAACGGTATTCTCAAACATCACAAACCCAGCCCAAGCTAGGAGGAGTATAGTTACGATTAGAAGCATGATCATCTCCCCCATCATCGGCATCCAGAACGGCACAAGATCAGCAAGAGTGAGTAAGAAGAAAACTAGTAATACCACGACCACTCCTTGTACGATTTTTTTATTCATAGATTATGTCAAAGATTACCTCAACCGGCACATCAAATTGCTTCGCAATTTTAAGTGCCAATAATACAGACGGCGTATAGTTACCCTTCTCAAGCGCAATAATAGTTTGACGAGTAACACCCACCGCGTTTGCAAGCCCTTCCTGAGTGACTCCTACTTTCGTACGGTACTCAAACACACGATTCTGCATATGTTCTGCCATAGTGCATATGGTACAGGAAATCAGTAGGAATGAGAATGGGATATTTATTCAGTGACACCAGACTATGCTCTCGATCTCTATACACTGTCATCAAAAAACATCCATACGGCATGGATGTTTTTTGGTATACACAATCTATACGAATGTCATTTTTACTGATTCACAACAAGTGATTGTCGTATATGATCAAACTCCGTCATGAGTGCCGTCCTATTGAAAGCAGTGATGGTGCCTGTGGCATAATTTTCAATAGCCATAGAATGAATCATATAGCGGACTCCTGTGCATGGATTCGTTCCAGGGAGTGCATAGACTATTTCATCATATCGATTCCCTGCTCCAGCGCCGGTTGAGGTTGCAACTGAATAGCTTGTTCCATTTTCAATTTTTTGCTGTACGGTTGTTGTCTCATTGAAAAATAAACCTGCATCACATACCTGTGTAACAGGAATATGTTCGACACTTATGTATGTGTCAGAAGAAAGATTAGTTCCTGTTGCGTTCATTTTTGGGATTGTAAACTTTATACCTGCAATACTCTTATCAGGAGATACTTGATTTTTAAATGTTTCATCAACAGAATATCCCGGGGTTTGAGTACTCATAAGACTCGGTAATCGGATAGAAAAAGTAGCATCAGAGCTGACATACGTTGCAGGAAGATTCACCCCAACAATGGGAGACGCAATACGAACACACCCCATATATTCTTTTTCGGCACCATTTTCTAAGATGAGTGCACTATTACCTTTATTCCAAAAGATGAAAGTTTCATCTGTATTCGCATACCGTACCCCACTAGCGGAAATAGTCTGTGGGACATCAAAAGTTCTGCCGTCACTTAAGAGTAGTTGTACATTTCCCGTTGGTACGGGTGGTTGACCAATAATAACCGTCGTCGTGGCAACACCTTCGTAATACGATGCATCAATAGTCATTGCACGACCACACATGTAGACCACTCTATCCAAAAGTGTTGGTGCTGTATCCGTGGGCAACACAATTGGCGCCTGTACAACGGGTACAGGCTCCGGATACAAAAAATAAAAACCACCTAAAATGAGAACGATGAGTAGCGCGAAAAAAATAAGAAATTTATTCATATACAAATATATTCATTTACTAACAATACATGCATTCCTACATAAAACAGAGCTTCAGGCAGATGCTTACTACTGCCGTTCAATATACCTGTTTGTGACAGACAACGTACTGTTCTCAGATACACCGTTCTGCGAGAGGATGCCTCAACTCCCTGCTGTACCTATTCAAGAAATTCAAGACGAGTTACTGCAACCCCTGCTTCAGTCATTTGTCCGTACACATGAATTTTTGTGGCTTCAGTGAATTGATCTGGTAGACACATTGTTGTACCACTATTCAGAGACGTACAGCTACTTGTTGCATCAAAGAAGAGTGGTGCAACATGTCCATGTTCTCCATTTTCTTCAAATACGATATGCCAATACGCTGCGTCAAAAGGTGCTGGTACTCGCTTTAAGATATATCCCTCTTTTTCAAAACTAAATTCACGAGCGGGCCCAAATTCTCCAGGAGAACATCGAATACTATCTATATACCAACCATTTGTAGCTCGTTTAAGTACAAAAACTGACTGCGCGGTTAATTCTTTTTCTTTCGCCATCACCAACACACGAGCCATATCATCTTGTTGCGATACTATTCTGCCGGAAACTCGTTCCGGTACAGTACTCTGACAAAGCACAGGATCAATATTTGTTCCGCCAGCATCAACCTGGGACAATGCCAACACATCACGAAGTTCCTGGCTCAATATTCTTGATGTAGAAAATCCTGCTGTATATGGATCAGTACTTGTGGATTTTACTGCTTCTAGCCAGGGATTATAAAAATCTAATACGATATCAACTGGATCTCCCACACTCACTTCTTGATAGTCTGCAGCATGATCTTGTTCATCATTGTTTGAAACATACCCGGTATACAACACTAAAACTGTAACAATCACCAGTATCACTGCCAATACTCCTCCAATAACGGACGTTCGATTTTTTATATTCATGTATGTTGTGGAGACCTTGTATCTACACATGTGTGGAGATGCGAGACTAGGGGTCAGTTATATAGCAATACAACAAGTCTCGATGCTTCCGCACTGTATGTGACACCTATCGAGTAGGCCGTGGTACACCATGAATAATTACAGACACAACGCAGAACATGCACACGTTACGTCCATGGAACACTCAAGAAAGCTTCACACGCTCTGACTGTATCTCTTTTTGATATTGGAGGTACCGCATCTGCGTGAGTTCTGGCTTATAGTGAATGCGAGTGATGACAATGGTGTATACCTTTCCCTTTTGACCTCTGATCACAGACCTGATCTGAAACGACGCAGTGTGACCAACTGGTATTTTTGCAAACAGCAGTGTCCCGAGCGTTACTTGAGACACTTTCTCTCCACGCACTGTAGCCTCAGCTGTAACAATTCTTCCCTCTGCAGTTCCTTCAATCTGATACATAAACCCTGCAGTCTTCTTACCAGAAGCAATGGAGAGAGGGATATAAATTGTTCCCTGCTTCGCAGTAATGTCAATTTCAATATAAAATTTTCCGAGCGTCTGGACCACGTTGTCGTTTTGTACACGCTTTTCAAAATGTGCCTGATTCTTCGTTACACGTACATCGATATACGAATCCTTCCCTTCGAGCTTATGTGCTTCAACTAATTTTTCTTGCAGTACCTTAAGCTCAGTCTGTAATACTTTTAAATGTTTCTTAGTGTTAGTAGATGATGTATTCATAGTGTAATTATAGAACAATGAAGTTATCTGTCTTCTACGTTATGCAGCCGTCCCTACTGAGCATACATGTAGACAATAGTGATTTTTTATTGTAAAGTGTCGGAGTGTTCAGTTCTTCCCCAACCCAGCAAAGGTAAATGTATGTCCGCTAAACCAAAAGCTCCAATCCTTGAAGGAATGCTAGATCGACGTACCGTCATCTTGAGTGGAGAAATCAACCATGAGTCAATTGATGAAACATGGGATTGCTTCCTCCGTCTGCAGATGCAGTCGAACAGCCCGATCAATCTGATCATCGATAGCGGTGGTGGAGGTGTCGATTCAGCTCTACGGCTGTGCGATCTCATGACCACGGTGATGACGGCGCCGGTGCGTGGTATTGCGATTGGTGGATGTGGCTCAGCAGCAACATTCATCATGCTATATTGCAAGGAGCGGATCGGGACTCCGTACGCTCGTTTCCTGATCCATTCAGGTACACGAACCAAAATCACCATCCCGATCAACCAAACGACATCGGAGAATCTCGAACAACTTCTCCGTGACGTGAAGGCGACCGAGGAAATGGTGACTCGACTTTACATGCACCGACTTACGCCGAAGAAGTGGAACAACGAGACATCGGATGAGGAGCGCCGAGCATTCGTGCAAGGCCTCATCGCTCGAGGAGATCAACGCTTCGACGACTGGATGACTGCGGAAGAAGCAATTGAGGTCGGATTGATCGAACGTGTGGTCACTGACAAGCTCGACATCTTCAGCGCCTGACAAGGCATCGCCCCGCGCCATGGAAACATTTCGTTTCCTACATGGTGGCGGGGTGTTTTCTTTTTTGACATACGCACAAAAGAGCACGAGTTTCATTTCACTCTATGGTCGTAAAAGAGCCTAAGAACTCAGTATACCCTTTTGGGAAATCGTGGTGTACTGCGGCTTCTTGAAGTAAGCCAAGGTATTGTTTTGATGTTTTTAATGTAGACGTATGTTTTGTAACTACTTCGTATGTAAAAACAGTATAGCCAACACCACAATTGTCATACACCGTTACACAACATCTCTTGTAATGAATTGGATGGCCCTCGAATGTATCCAGCGCTTCCAAATCAGAGTCACTTACGATATACAAGAGACCCCAGACTTCCCCATCTTTCGTCAACACAATATCTGCACATCCACATTTCCTTTTTTCAGAATAAATTGTGAAATCAAGTTTGTAATGAGAAAGCCGAGCTTTTCCTATCAGTAGAGACTCTGGGCATCGTTCCTGCATTTGTTGTTGATTCATATTTGAACCATACGCAAAGTAATAATTCATACATTAACGTTATAGTATAAAAAGTGAAGAGTGGGAGACGTAACGTCTCCCAACTAATCACAAACATTCTCTTGCCCTAGCTATACGCTGCGTCTACACACAGTTCCCTGCATGTATTCGCCCACGCCACAACTCGAGACAATGACTGCGTCACACCAAACATCCTAAACTCAATGGTGCCATGTTTTGTCAGCCGGATTAAGGTCCAGCAATTTCTCAGATTATTTGCAAAACCTTCCTTCTGCGCTACCTCGTGAAAGTGCTCCCAATTTTTATACGGAAGCGGTTGACACTGCGGCGCAACTTTTTTGTAGATCATGAGACGTTGCCCGTGAGATCCGTCTCCAAGTTGAGACAACCTGTCACAGTGCTTTACGACACTGTTATAGACCCGTAAGGCTGTCGCAGCATCTGGCATACCAATATGCACATGCGTACCTGCCACCCGACAGGCTGCAAGCAACACATCTTTGGGCATCGACGCTTTAAGTGCAGCATACCTGCCGGATGGATCGGGATACACCGCAAGTGACATATCATTCGGTGCGACCTCAATGTAGAGCTTTTGCAGTCCAAGGCTCACGAGTACATCATCCAGCTTCTCTTCACACTCTCTGAGATGTTCGTGCAATGATTCTGCTTGCACAATTTCAGTCCTGCTTTCAATCTGACATGCAGAGAGTTCATACGTGAACAAATCACCCCACTGTGCGTAGAGCGCTTCATACACACTTTGTGCCCGAGGAACAATTGTTCCACTCCGGTCTGCCAGAAAAAATTCTCGCTCAACACCGAACTTGAATGCATGCTGGGGAGAGAACAAAAACCTGTCTTGAAATTTTTTCAAAGTATCCATGTGGCACCTTTTATGTAGGTTGGTTGATGGCAAAGAACATCTGATACGTCTTCCGTACCAGCAATCATATACTTGGAGTAAATACACGAGTGACGATAAGAAAAACTGACCAATCGGCCAGTTTTCTTTATCAAAAGTTAGTACAAAGAATTCAAGCCGACTTACTGCCAGCCCCACCAACTATGTGTTACTTGAATTTTTGTATTCATAATTTCATAATAGCCTCCCCTGCTTTATTGTCAAATAATTATAAAAAGAAAGATATTGATTTTCCATCACAGTACTATTTCAAAAAGTCATGCCTCTGGCTAAGAAAAAGTCGAAGCGCAATCAGATACACCATATGAAGAAGTGTAGGAAGCAATAAACTACCTGTGAGTAAAAACAGATATCCTAAAGGAAGACCACCTGTACATGCAATCCCTGCTAATTTCCAATTCCAATGTTTGGGATGTAAACCGATAGAACCATTAAAGATGTGTGCGAAACCAAAAATAAGTGACGAAAATATGATAATGAATAGTCCACTATTAAAAATCGATGATAGGTATGTTTGTAGTAATCCACGAAAAAGTATTTCTTCTGGAACGGCAAAAAGAGTGCTGTAAAAAATAATCTCAAGTATCCGAGATATACCGAAATGTACTTCCTCCGTTTCAGTCCGCTTTCGTTTCCACAGCACGTACGATACTAATCCAATTAGTGTGAAAAAGAGACATAGTATGACCGACTGATTAACTAAGTAGTGATATCTAAAAATCTCAGGGAAAAGCAGGTAGACAATCGGAAGTGCTATGAGATACATAGCAAACACCACTCCATGATAAGACGAAAGTCTTATATTAATCATTACTCAAGCGTACCATGAATGTCTTCTCGTCTAATTTGAATTGAATGATACAAAATAAATAATTCAAAGACGCATTGAAATATAATAAAAAATATAATAGAAAGATTTAAAAACCCAAAAGACATAAGCGCTGAACTCATTAAAAACGACAGGAGTATGATTCCTGTTCTCCGATACACAATACTTTTTAAAAATGATAACTCAAAAGCTGAACTAACTTTTTTACCGTACAGCACACCAAAAATACCGAGTATTACATAAAAGGCACCTAGCAGCAGATACTCCTCTCCCATAGTAATCCTGTTGTACCCAAAGTAAGTAATAGCGGATTCAACAATGAATACAAAGATCAGAAGCATGAGTGGCCAGGTCAAAATGAGATCCATTAATCCATGTGCAAAATCAAATCTGAATGCTCTAATTATATGTATAGGGATTAATATGATTGTTTGCAAGTAGTACAAAAGAAACAGATTAACGATTGAAATCTCATAAAATAGATATAGTAGCAGAGAGAGCAGCGCTGACAGAACAACAGACAGCATCTCGATCCTTCTCTCTTTAAACAGAGTATAAACAAATTCCATACATTTTATATAAAGCTCAGCATAGTTCAATTAACTCAATATTCTTAGGATTTAAGTCTGGTCTTTGTAGCTACAGAATTGTAAGCAAAACTACAACTTGCTCGCCTTCAATAATAGCCAAAAACTCAAGACAAAAGGGCCAGCTATCATTGAATAAACCCATCCACCTTGTGCAAAGGCCTCACCACCAAATCCGATGAGATTCAAAATAAATGGTGCTAAAAAACATATGAGTGATATGGTAAGTCCAATTTTCCAGATTTTCCTAAACATCTATAAAATATAACATAATGTGTAAAAACAACCTTGTACGTCTACCCCCTTCTCCGCACTAGCTTGCACTAATATACGAAAGGTCTCTACGAAGGTCGAACCTTCGTAGCTACAAACTAGGGCTTCACAACTGTGCTTCTTCAAACCAAAAATTGAACGGGCTGCGTACTGTAAGAAGGGGCCACGGGAGGTGTTTATCGAAAAATCATTCTGCCACTCCCGTTTTGAAGATCAAAAATAAGCATGTCAGTACTATCAAAGCGAAATGATGCGATACTCTGGAGCAACTTCATAAATTCTGCTTCTTGAGACCCTTCACAGTACATTAATGTAGAATACATATCAGTAAAGGTGACCTTGGTATTCTCTATCGAGTATTCGCCACCAGCACTATTACAATCTGTTCCTATTACTACAGAGCCATTTGGAGAAAATGCAATGGTAAAGGCTTCTGGCATTTTGGGCACAATAGTTTTCCCATCCGTATATTCTGCTCGTTGCCACACCCACGTTTTCATACCAAGCGTCATATATTTTTGACCCACCTCATCATCTAAATCAGGCTTTACTATACGCCAACGATTAGTTTCATCGAGTGTTACATATAAGCTTTTTCCGACTGATGGTGTTGTCGTCATTGGTTCACCAGGATTTCTGTCAGCATAATTCACAACTACCACATTCTTTTCCGCTGGTTTTTCGCTCATATTGATTGTTTGTGGGGCAATACGATCTCCTAAAAGATACCCTTCTGAACCAACATATCCATTTTGACTCTGTAGTGCAGCAACCGCATAGAAAAAAGTCCCACTACCGCCAGGAGAATTAGTCACCAGAAAGACAACATCCTCGAGACCATCACTGTTTACGTCAGTAACTAGTTCATTTCCAAAATACTGCAAACTACCTCCTAATTTCATTAGCTCGTTATCGATCCTAAATTGAGCATTCTTAAAATCTTGAGTATGAGAAGTATTTATACCCGTTTGCGTGTTCGCAAAAAAGTCGGACGTATAAAACCCAATCAATAATAGACTGAGCGCGACAGAAATTAAAATAAATATTTTTTTCATTGTGGGGTGAGTTGATCCGCTTCCTCCAATTGTAGCAAACGGACTGATCAATTCGTATCTACATTTTATGTATGTAGATTACACTCTACAATCCACTCTATACCATATTTATCTCGGAGCATACCAAAGTATGTCCCCCACGGACCGTCCCCCATTGGCGCCTCTACTTGACCTTCAGTTGAAAGTCCGTTGAAAATTTTCTCCGCCTCTTCTTTGCTATCAGCACTCACTTGAATTTTACTTCTGTTTTCATTTTCATTCACCTTCCCCATAAATTCAGGCACATCATTTCCTATGAGCTTGTTCCCGTCACCAATAGGCAAGATAACTTGCATGATTTTGTTCGCATCTTTTTCTTCGACAGGAAATTCAGGGCTCGCAAGATCCTTGAGACGAATTATTTTTGTAAACTCACCACCAAATATTGATTTATAAAAAGTAAACGCTTCTGCGGCATTACCATTAAAGTTAATCCATGGGTTTATTGTCATACAACACTCATTATACGACTTATATAGTCTTTGACTGTCTACAAAAAACAGGTCTGTACATCGAACCTTCGTAGCCACTATATCTACCTAAACAGTGAAAATTTACTCGTTAATTCTTTCAATTCTTCAGTCTCACCAAAAAAACAAATTCCGTAGTATTCGAGTTCCCCCTCTTTTGATTCTTTAGTTCGTCGCATTTGATCTTCTGACGTACCTA
>JACCDG010714775.1_pt1 | contig 12596 bp, 12 predicted proteins | sample 7442471 | NCBI WGS metagenome assembly JACCDG01 (sample SAMN15323444, study PRJNA562643) | freshwater metagenome | isolation source: river surface water | place: USA:Blue River Watershed | collected 2017-08-17 | reverse complement strand
TTATATAATAGTGCTAAATTTTAGTTAAATTCACAGGAATTATGACAGCAAAAATTTTTATCCCAGACGGAGGCATTTGGATCAGCGAACGCGGACACCAAGATGGAAACTCCAAGAAATTTTTTGGCCTTTTCTGCATTAAAAATGTAGGAATTGTACTAACAATAGGGCTAAGTGACAAATTGGTTTCAAGCTTAATGAACAAAACAAATTTTACCTCGATCCACAAGAGGCAAATTCTGCAGTTCAAAAACGCCAATGATGCAAACCCTGCAAATATGCTCGATTTCATTGAGCAACTTCCAGATACAGACAAGGAACAATTGCTTATGGATTCCATATTAATTCCATATGACCAGAGAGCAAAATTCTGGGATAAAGGAAAAGGTGGAATGATCATACATCCACACTTAATCATCGAATGCATATGGCCAATAACATTGTCTATCGGTAAATTCCAAGAAGAGCAGTGGGAAGAAAAACTTTCAGGATTCCTTTTTGTTAAGTACCCAGAATTCAGAACGGCCCACAATGCGACCTACTATCCAGGTGTACATATAATGGAAAAAAATAACCACAAGCTTGCCTTGGGGAAAACAGTCAAAGCAGAGAACTTCATTGACTACATTCATGAGATTCTCCCTTTGCCGGCATAGTTTTTTCTTTTTTTCTTAAATATAAGAAATCCCGTGATGACCTCACGGGATTTTTTCATTCTTGACAAATAACACTCCCTTGCTATATTAGAAATATGAGACGCATTGCACAAAATCCGGTCATTCTCATTAACTATCTTAAAGTAGATGGCTTTTGATTGTGCTTGTGTAGACTAACCAACAACAATACGAACAAAGTGAAAAGCCCTCTACCAAGAGTGGCATTTTTGTTCTTTATTGTACATTCACAATTAAATATATAAATCATGGAAAATAAAAATTACACTTTTATTAGCACTCTCCTCGAATTATTTGGAGTAAGAAATTTTGAAATCTATAATGAAAATCGGTTTTGTCCGAAAAGCATTAGCGAGACGCATCGCACAACACACATCGTTGTTCAAATGGACAATCCAGAGGAACATGAAATTCTACTCAAGAATAACTTTTTTAAAGAAAAAGTAATTCAAAATCACACAGACATGAAATGTTTTGAAAAAACATTCGAAACAGAAAAAATGTTAATCTGGATATATCCTCAAAATAAACACCCGGATCTTTGCAACGATTTTGTTCAACATTATATTTATAAAAAATATTCTCAGACAATTATCTAAAGGAAGTAGTAGCAATTTATTGCAACTTGATTCCATGACTTTAAAATAAAATCCCGCTTTATACAAAGCGGGATTTATTATTCTACAGTTACACTTTTCGCCAAGTTGCGAGGCTTGTCTACATCAGCACCACGGAGTATTGCAGTGTGGTATGCAAGGAGTTGGAGTGGGATAACAGAAAGTATTGGCATCCATTCGTCTGGAACGTTTGGAATTTCGATTGTGTGATCAAAAATATTTTTTGTATCGTTATTATTCTCTCGAACAATTCCGATAGTCAGTGCGCCACGAGCTTTGACCTCTTGAACATTGGAAATAACTTTCTCAATCAAATTCTCATTTGTTGCAATCGTAATTACCGGGAAATCTTTCTCTACAAGTGCAATTGGACCATGCTTCATTTCAGCAGCGGGGTAGCCTTCGGCGTGAATGTAAGAAATTTCTTTTAATTTCAGTGCCCCTTCGAGCGCAACAGGGAATAGGATTCCACGCCCAAGGAATAGTGCATTGTCTTTTTCTTTGAGAATTTCCGCAATCTTTTTTATCTTCTCTTCTTCTTTTAATACTTTATTTACTGACTCGCCAATCTTTTCCAATGAATCGATGAGCTTATTGTATTCTGTTTCGTCTAATGTGTTACGCTTTTTTGCAAGCAATAATGCAAGGAGCGAAAGGATGACAACTTGACCAGTGAAAGCTTTGGTTGATGCAACCCCGATTTCCGGACCCACATGGATGTATGATCCACCATCTGTCATACGTGCAATCGATGATCCCACCACATTACAGATTCCATAAGTGACTGCTCCGCATTCTTTTGCCAGCTGTAGCGCGGCGAGAGTATCAGCTGTCTCCCCGGATTGGGAAATGGCAATCACAATATCGTGCTTATTTAAAATTGGTTTGCGATAGCGAAATTCGGATGCGTACTCAACCTCCACTGGCATTTTCGCCAATGACTCAATCAGATATTCCCCAACTAGTCCGGATATCCATGATGTTCCGCAAGCCACAATTATAATTCGACGGGCAATCTCCATTTGTTCAGAAATTTCTTCCAATCCCCGCAAGTGCACAGTTCGATCAGGCAAGATGTGTCCACGCAATGCGTCGGCAATAGTATGTGACTGCTCGAAAATTTCTTTCTGCATATAATGCTCATATCCATTTTTCTCTAATGCTTCCGCTTCCATTGTCAGCTTTTCGACAAATGGCGTAGCGGGCACACCAGCAATACTAGAAATATCATATGTTCCATCTCGGCGGACAATCGCGATTTGATTGTCTTCAAGATAAACAACATCTTTTGTGTATTCTACGATTGGCGATGCGTCACTTGCTACAAAAAATTCTTCCACTCCAATTCCGAGCACAAGAGGACTCCCTCGACGCGCGACAATAAGCTCATCAGGTAAATTCTCATCCATCACAATAATTGCATACGCACCAATAACTTGTGAGAGCGCACTGCGGACAGATTCAAGTAGAGATAATTTATCTTTTTCTTTTATTGTTTCAATCAGATGCACAAGGACCTCGGTATCAGTATCACTTTTAAAAGTATGCCCCTCTTTCATCAATGCCTGCTTGAGTACGACATAGTTTTCGATAATTCCATTATGGATGATTGCCATCCTTCCTTTCTCAGATAAATGAGGGTGAGCATTTCTATCGGAAGGTTCCCCATGTGTTGCCCAGCGAGTATGCCCAATACCAATTGTACCTTTGGTATCCACTCCCTCGGAAAGTTTCAAAAGTTCAGCGACTTTGCCTTTCTTTTTGAAGACCTTCATCTTACTAGAAGCAACTAGTGCCACCCCAGCAGAATCATACCCACGATATTCGAGCATTTGTAAGCCTTTTATAATAACTGGGAAGGCTTCGCGCTTCCCAATGTATCCTATTATTCCGCACATACAACTATCATATGTTACAATAGGGGTACAATGCAAGAGACATTTCAAAAAAATATGGCGAAATATGATACCAAAAATATTTTCGGGTCTATTGAATTATTCCCTGATCAATGCACAACTGCCTGGAATACACGAAGCGACACGAGAGAAAGAAAAGCGGTAAACAATATTTTGGTTGCCGGTATGGGGGGATCCGCGCTTGGCGCATACATTTTGCAATCTCTTGATATTTTCACAGTACCGATCACGATGAGTCATGATTATAATATCCCATCTTGGGTGGATGAAACGACGCTTGTCCTTGCGATCAGCTACTCGGGCACAACAGAGGAAACATTATCCGCAACTCGCAATGCGATAGTAAACAGTGCGCAAGTTGTCTGCATCACCCTCGGCGGAGAATTGGAAAGTATCGCAATTGAAAATAATCTAGAACTCCGGAAAATTTATCCTGAAACAAATCCTTGTGGTCAGCCGAGATTCGGAGTCGGATTTATGATGATGGACATAATAAAGACCTGTATGGATTATGGCGTCTGTAATTTAGAAAAAGGGGCTGTTGAAAAATCTTTGGAAGAATTGGAAAAGTGGCAAAATAATTTCAAAGAGAATAATTCAATCGATACAATTTATAAAGAAGCACAAAATCTGGCGGAAAAAATGCCGATCCTTGTGGCGAATGGGCACCTTGCCAACGTAGCACGCTTTGCTCGTAACCAAATGAACGAAACAGCCAAGGCCCTCGCACAGTCGTACGAAATCCCTGAACTCAACCACCACTTGATGGAAGGTTTGGAATTCCCAACCACAAATAAAGAAGAATTATATTTTATATTTTTTGAATCAAGCTTATACAGCCCTAAAATAAATAAAAGAATTTCTGTGACAAAAGATGTATTAAGTAAACAACATATAAAATACACTAATATACAGATAGAGGGAGAAAATAAATTGTCCCAAGTCTTAATAGGGATGCAAAGGGCAATGTACTTGGCCTACACACTAGGCATAATCCACGAAAAAGACCCAAGCGACATCAAATGGGTCAACTATTTCAAAGAGCAATTATCTAAATAAATCAAGACTTTCTATAAAATCCCCTTATTTCACAAGGGGATTTTACTTGACAAATGGGGTAATATTGTGCTATAATATATCCAAATTAATTAAACGGGGCCAGCGAAAACCCGACAAAGAAGTAGCACCAAAAAACAAAACCCTTTAACAAATGAAACAAAGATTTATTTTCTTGACAGCTTTGATTGTAGCCTTAACAACAATCGCTAACGCGCAGATGCGCACGTATGTGGACATGTTCTCGAAATCAGCTTATGTGGTTTCTAGCCAAAAATTGGACAAGGTAACATTCTTTTCCAATGGAAAGCCCGTAATGACTTTTTACGAAACAAATTCACTGGGAGTCGAATTACCAAGACGGGTATTCGAAAAAAACTTATCCAGTGCAAAATTTGGTTCATGGAAAGTTCCCGGAGACTTCATGTACTCCTTCAACTACAACGCAAACAAAGAAGAACCCAATTACAATTTCTGGGAATTAACCGTTGCTGTTGAATGGACTATGGACAGAACAACACATGACACATTATTCAGCCCATGCTGCCCTTCAAACATCGTGTATATAACTACCGATGACATTGAAGACGCAAAGGAACGTAACGTTCTTGAAGCAAGAGCGGCAAGGCTGGAGTGGAAGCTAAGATCCTGGGGGCTCGTTTTAGACTGGAGTGGTTACAATAGTAACTATTTTAGAATAAAACGAGGTAATGATAGTCTCCCTGAGCTCTTATCTTTTTACATTCACAACAAACTTGTGGTAAGTGAAAATGATAGTACTGTTATTATCACTGGACTCCCTTATCACAATTACTGTAAGGAAAACAAACCAGAAGATGAATCTTTGTTCCTTCGATTCAACGGAAAACCTATTGGCTCAGATATCAGGTCTGTAAAAGAAAATTCCTTTGTGCTTACAATTCGTAAAAACAAAGAAGCCGTAGTGAGCACTAAAACGTTGAATGGGAAAGAAGAGACCTTTAAGGTTGATCTTAAAATTTAAATCCCGCCGTAGCTGATGGAAAAATCCCATCTTAGCACGGTGGGATTTTTTCTTTTCTTACGCTTGACAGTAGGTACATATTTGTGCTATAATTACACCAAATAAATTTAAGCAAAAATGAAAAAAGTACTATTTATTATCGCCATGGTAGCATTCGGTTCTACCTTAAAAGCAACTGAAGCAGTTCCTCAAACTTTAACCCAAAAACAACTTGAACTTCTGGAACAAAGACCAACTCAGTTAAGCATGGAAGATGCTTACGAGATGATGACCAAAGGAGGAAGTCAAACTTTTGGACCCAAATATCTTGAGGTTAGAGATCCGAAGTCTGGATGGAAAATCCCTTTCACATGCAGTGAGGCCGGAGTCTGGACAACAATCTCATTCTCAAATGGAAATTGGGACATCACCGAAGAAATCGAGTCTTATACTGAAGGGAAAGTTGATTGGTACCACATTTGGATAACTTCATGTACTCTTGCTGGAGTATTAGTGGGATTTTGGCTTTTTAAAAGAAGATGGTGGTAGATCAATTAAATTATCTTCAAATCTGTACAACTAGAGAAAATCCAGTTGTACGGATTTTCTTTTTGCCTGTCTGTCTGCAGGCAGGTCTATTTATAAAAAACCACTTTTATGCTATAAATGACCTATTAATAGATAGCTACTAGTCGGCAGACAATTAGAGTTGAAACAGTCGTTTCAAAACTAGAGTCTGGAGACTAGTTATATATAGTATGAAAACACAAGAATTCGAGGTAGAAATTGGTGGCAAGAAAATTGTCGCTATGTTTACTGATTTGGCTGACCAAGCCAATGGCTCGGTGATATTAAAAAGTGGAGGCACAGTCGTAATGGCAACAGCTGTTATTAGTCACGATGGGAAATCTAATCCGGGATTTTTTAATTTGACTGTGGAATATTTAGAGAAATTTTATGCAGCGGGTAAAATACTCGGCTCACAATTTATGCGCCGAGAGGGAAGACCAAGCGACCAAGCAATCCTCGCTGCGCGTGTGATAGACCGTACAATCCGCCCACTCTTTGATCACAGAATCAAGAATGCTGTGCAAGTAATTATCACAGTAATCGCTGTCGGCGATGCAGACCCAAAAACACTTGGTATCAATGCAGCATCAATTGCATTACACACTTCAAATATTCCATGGGCAGGACCAGTGGGGGGAGTGCATATCAGTAGTACAAAAGATAATTCTACAATTGGAGTTAACAATTATATTCCAAGTTCTGATGAGCCGGTGTACACACTCGATTTAATGGTATGCGGAAAAGAAAACACTATAAATATGATCGAGTCAATGGCGTTTGAACTTGATGAAGATACAATGGGACAAGCATTTGATTTGGCAATGCAAGAAATCACAAAATGGGAAACTTTCCAGAAAATGTTACGAGAGAAAATTGGTAAAGAGAAATTGCTCTTCCCGCATCCAGAAACTCCGAGTGAACTTGCAGAAATTTTTAACAAAGAAATCAAACCAACCCTTGATGCTGACTTGTTCGGTGAACATAGCAAAAAGACAATCAAGGAAATGTGGGACAAGTGGAAAAAGATTGTCGATGAGATGTATGTAGATGATCAAGAAAAGAAATTCGTCGCCGAAGATTACATTGAAAGCTATATCAATGATGTGTTACACAAGCGAGCACTTTCTGATGATATGCGCCCAGACTTACGAAAGCTTGATGAAGTTCGTGCTCTTTCTGGGGTGGCGGGTGGTATATCAGATGTGTTACACGGTTCTGGAATTTTCTATCGTGGCGAAACACACGTGATGAGCGTGCTAACGCTAGGCGGACCTGAAAGTATGCATACAATAGATGGTATCGAAAATGCCTACAAGAAAAGATTCATGCACCATTACAATTTCCCTCCATATTCTGCTGGTGAAACAGGACGCGTAGGAGGAATCAATCGCCGAGAAATGGGGCACGGCTTCCTAGCCGAGAAAGCGCTTATCCCAGTATTGCCAAGCAAAGTTGATTTTCCTTACACAATCCGTGTGGTGTCTGAATCAACCGCAAGTAATGGATCTACATCACAAGCAAGTATCTGCGCAATGACAATTGCAATGATGGACGGAGGTGTGCCAATCAAAGCCCCTGTTGCAGGTATTTCAATTGGAGCGATGATTGATGAAAAAGATAATACAAAATACAAGCTCATTACTGATATCCAAGGCCCAGAGGACCACTACGGAGATATGGATTTCAAAGTTGCAGGAACAGCAAATGGAATTACAGCAATACAATTGGATATCAAAGTTGACGGGGTACCAGTGAAAGTCTTGAAAGATGCATTGGGCAAAGCTAAAACTGCACGCTTACATATTTTGGAAGCGATCAAAAATGTAATAGCAGAGCCAAGGAAAGATATATCATCTCGAGCACCAAAAATCGTAACGATCAAAATCAAGAAAGACCAGATCGGAATGGTCATCGGCCCTGGTGGAAAAAATATCAATGCAATTCGTGAAGCCACTGGCACAGAGATCACAATCGAAGAAGATGGCACAGTATTTATAACAGGAAAAGATGGAGGAGCAGAGAAAGCCCGAGTGATGATTGAGGAAATGACTCATGAATACAAAGTAGGCGACACTGCAAATGCAACTATAGTAAAGATCGTTGAGTTCGGAGCATTCGCAAGTATCGCTCGCGATACAGAGGGCTTGATACACATTTCTGAAATGGCTCCTTTCCGTGTGAATAACGTCAGCGAATTACTGAAAGAAGGCGACATCGTTCCAATCAAAATAATTAAGGTAGACGAACGTGGAAAATTATCCTTCTCTATAAAAGAAATGGATAAGAATTTCTTTGATAGTAAGAAACCGCAAAGTTAAGCAAATTTTGTAGTATAATGTCATAGATGGAAGAAAAACCTAAAGACACAAAATTAAGTGACGACAAAATTCCTGCACTTCACACCTATGCAGGAGATATGGCAACAATGGTCCGCGAGTACGAAGGCTCCGTGATTAAAATCGCGCTTGCTGAACAAAAACGCAGAGAAGAGGAAACGCAAAAAGTAAAAACCATACAAAAAAAACGAGTTGGTGTATTCCTTTTTATTCTTGGAATTATACTGATTGCTGCATCTATTTATGGAGTAATTATAAGCTTCGAACAATCAAAGAAGAATGCCGTCCATGAAGAAATGGGGTTCCTCCCGACACCAATCCCAACCGACGACCAAATCATAGTAAATACAGAAAACATAACAGGGAAAGAAGATCTCAAAAATTTATTCAAAAATTCGAGGACGACACCAAGCCCAGAAGGACAGGTCCGTGCATTATTTTTCGTAAAGGGTGCAGTGCCTAACCAACGCATCATATCCACAAATGAATTTCTGGACCTCGAACTAAGCAGTATGCCAAGCAATATGAGAGAAAATCTCAAGGAAGAATTTATGGTTGGATTTTATAATGAGAAGGGGGTCACACACACTTTCTTTATTTTCCAAATCAATGATTATGACAAAGCTTATGCCGGAGCTCTCGCATGGGAGAAGACATTGCTTGATGAATTCTTTTTAATCTTCAATATCGATGTTTTAGGTGACAATAAAATACTTCTGGAAAAACCATTTGAAGATATCTTGGTAAATAATAAAAATATGCGTGTACTCACAGATACAAAAGAAAAACCAATCCTTTACTCCGTTTTCTTAAACCAAAATCTATATATGCTTACGGATAACGAACAGGCTATAAATGAAGTTGCCAAGCGTCTACGCACTATCAACACTCGACCTTTGTAAAATTTGCAGGTTTTGAAATGCATGCTAATATTGTAATATGTCACAAAAATACAAAATACAATTAGAGGAAGAGCAGAAGTTACTCACAGATGAGCTTTTGGGTATGGGTGCGTACAAAGATAATGGTGGAACTTGGCAAGCAAAGCCAAGCGTACAAACTGCCCCAGAGGCAGACATGAACGATCTTGCTGATCGTAATGAAGACTTCGAGGAGAAAAGTTCCATTGTTTTCACTTTAGGTGAGCGAATGAAAGATATCGAAAAAGCACTAGAAAAAGTTGATTCGAAAAAATTTGGGATCTGTGAAAAATGTGGAGGCAAGATACAAGACGAGCGCCTAGATGCCAACCCTGCTGCATCTACTTGTATGAATTGTTTAAATAAAATCTAAAAAATCTCCCCTACGGGGGATTTTTTGTTATAATATAAATATGTCATTTTCGCGGATTTATGCGGCGCAACCGCATATGCTAAAAGGTAAAATTGTTACTATCGAGGTGGACATTACAAAGAACACTCTGCACGCTTTTACTATGGTGGGCTTGCCCGACAAAGCCGTTGATGAAGCAAAAGACCGAATGTCTTCCGCTCTCAAAAATTCGGGCTTTGCATCTCCAAAAAATCAAAACCAAAAAATTGTCATTTCACTTTCACCGGCGGATTTGAAAAAAGAAGGATCGTACTTCGACCTTGGTATTGCACTTGCGTATTTACTCTCTGCAGAGGAAATTGATTTCGACCCCGAGGGTCGGGTATTCCTCGGTGAGCTATCACTCAACGGTGAGCTCCGCCCAATCAAAGGGGCACTACCACTTGCCCAAGAAGCCAAAGCTCGCGGTTATAAAGAAATTTTCCTTCCATTTGAAAATGCCACTGAAGCCGCACTAATAGATGGAATTGATGTGTATGGTGCCAAAACGTTACTTGATGTCATCAATCACATATATAAAATTAAATATGACAAAAAGGGTAATCCTTTGGAAAAGGAAAGGCCTAAACTAACAAAATTCCCAAAAACACAAATTGAAAAATCGAATCCAGAATACAAAACCGATTTCCAAGATGTGAAAGGCCAAGAAAATGCAAAAAGGGGATTGGAGATCGCTGCCGCTGGCGGACACAACATCGCACTCTCGGGCCCTCCTGGAACAGGCAAGACAATGCTTGCGCGTGCCTTTTCATATATACTTCCAGATCTCGACAATGAAGACGTTTTGGAAATTACAGGAATACATTCGATCGTTGGAATGCTCGATGGCAAATTAATTACAGATGCTCCGTTTCGTGCACCACACCACACAGCAAGCTATGTCTCGATGATTGGCGGAGGTACAAATGTAAAACCCGGGGAAGTTACCTTGGCACACAAAGGCGTGCTCTTTCTCGACGAATTTCCTGAGTTTGAAAAACGAGTTCTCGAATCTTTGCGACAACCACTCGAAGACAATATTGTCTCTATATCACGCGCAAAAGGCTCGGCGATTTTCCCATCCAATTTTATTCTAATAGCGGCAATGAACCCTTGCCCATGTGGACACAAAGGTAATAAACAAAAAGCCTGCATTTGCAAACCAACAGATTTAGACAGATACAATCGCAAACTATCAGGGCCCATTATGGACCGTATCGATATGTGGGTGACAGTTAGTAATGTTGGGTTCGATGAACTATCGGAGAAAGACCCCAACTCAACCCCGACAAATGTAATAAAAGAACGCGTAAAAAATGCGCGAGATATTCAAGAAAAAAGGTTTAAGAAAGCTACAAGAAAAATAAAAACAAATAGTGATATGAATTCCAAAGATTTAAATACTTTCGCACCACTTACAGACGAAGTTAAAAATATTCTTAACCAAAGCGCCGAAAGATTACAACTCTCCGCCCGTGCGTATCACCGCACTATCAAACTCGCGAGAACTATCGCCGACTTAGAAAGATCTGAAAATATTACAAGCGCCCACATCCTCGAAGCTCTGCAGTACAGACCAAAAATAAATCAGTAAGTGTGTTAGAATAAATTTATGAAATTAATAATACCAAATTCAAAAAATATAGAAATAAAAACTTTGATCCTAGACCTCAACGGTACATTAACTGTCAAAGGGGAATTAGTTAAAGGTGTTCCAGAAATTTTAGAAAAAATTAAAAACAAAGGTATAAAAATAGTTCTATTTTCTGGTGATACAAGAGGCAACGGCAAGAAAGTTGCGGATGAGTTAAATATAGAACTTGTTGTAACACCAACAGGAAAAGACAAACGTAAATCTGCCTTGAAATTAAATCCAAGTACCTGTGTAGCTATTGGCAATGGCTTGATCGATGTTCCACTTTTAAAAACAGTTAAACTTTCCATCCTAACCCTACAAGCGGAAGGTATACATACTGAATGTGTAAAAGAAGCGGATATAATAGTACCGTCAATCATAGATGCTCTGAATTTACTTATAGACGAAAGTAGTCTAATCTCAACTCTTCGAAAATAGAGCTCTGGAGATAAAACCTAAAGAATTGTTTTGCATATTTTGTTTTATGTTATTATGTATCTATGAAAAAAATAATCCTCGTTGTGTTGGTGATAGTACTTGCTGGCCTAGTCTTGTATTATTTTCCGTATTCACAGAAAGCCCCACACGAGCTCTCTTACAAGATAATCGACATAGGGAATCCAAGCCTTGAAGTTAGTATTATTGGTCCCGACCCTGAGAACGAAGATATCCCTCATAATGTAAGGATTGTAGACAAGAGATCAGGTAAAAGCATTATCGCCGACAATATAAATCCTTATCATATGATTATTAATGATCACCCGCAAAGCGATAAATATATTATTGCAGATTTTGGGACTTCCAATGTCCGCCACACAAAAATATATGATGCAGATACGGGAGTGGAAAGGATAGCTTTTTGTAACCTGGGTTTTGGAGTTTATAACGATTATATTTTATACACAGACTGTAATACAGACCCTGACTTTGAATTTAGATCCGCCGTAATCGAAAATGGACAATATAATCCATTCATACATAAATTAAATCTGGATACTTTAGAAAATGAAGTAGTCCTACAATCAGATAAACTTCATAAATATGCTTTCACCCAACATCCTAAAAATAATTATAATATTACAGTTACCTCAGTAGAGAAATTCGCAGATTGGTCCGACTTTTCTAAGTGGAAAGAAAGTCACTTAACTGTAAAATAACTCGTGAGGCACGGCCTAAAGAGTTTTATGGTTTATTCTATTATGAAGGGCAGAAATTCCTAATAGAAGGAAGTAACCCATGCTTGCAACTAGAATGTGCCAAAGGAAATGTGTTCCAAAAGGAATATAGTTGCACAAAATTAGATCAAAAGTTCTAGCAAGAATTCCAACAAAGAATAACAATAAGGCAAGGCAGAAGCTCTTGCTTGCATCTCTATTTTTATCTTTAAAGAAAATAGTTATTGCAATAAAAATTAGAAGTAAAAATATATAAGACAAAGAACCGTTTAAGAATGGGAGTTGCTCTAGAAATAATCCAATCACAAAAATAGAAAGTAAAG
>JACCDG011193988.1_pt1 | contig 12597 bp, 11 predicted proteins | sample 7442471 | NCBI WGS metagenome assembly JACCDG01 (sample SAMN15323444, study PRJNA562643) | freshwater metagenome | isolation source: river surface water | place: USA:Blue River Watershed | collected 2017-08-17 | reverse complement strand
CCCATAGGCAATTCCAAAATTGATCGCCTTCGCCGTTCTCCTTTGATCCGAAGTCACTGACTTTAAATCAATACCAAAAACTTCGCTGGCCGTTGCAGTATGAATATCCAAATCATCCGCAAAGGCTCGAATCAATCCAGGATCTTCCGACACATGAGCCAAAATCCTCAACTCAATTTGACTATAATCTAAGGACAATAAGGCATGCCCCTTATCTGCGATAAAGGCTTTTCTCACCAGAGATCCTCGCTCTGTTCGAATGGGAATATTCTGCAAGTTGGGATCTGAGCTTGAAAGTCTTCCCGTCGTTGTTAACGCCTGATTAAAATGGGAATGAACTCGGTCATTCTGATCTGCTAACAAAGGAAGAGCATCGACATAGGTTGATTTCAATTTTGCATATTCGCGGTATTTTAAAACAAATTGAGGCAATGGACTTTGATCCTTCAACTTTTCTAAAACTTCATTATCCGTGGAATATCCTGTTTTCGTTTTTTTCTGCACAGGCAAATTCATTTTTTCAAATAAAATCTGAGCCAATTGTTTCGGGCTGGCAATATTAAACACCTGTCCAGCCACGGCCCAAATTTCCTTTTCCAGGGATGAAATCTCTTGAGCCAAATCTCGACTTTGATTCTCTAAGGCCTGACGATCAATTTTCACTCCTACTTTTTCCATTTTTCGTAAAATAGAAATCAATGGCAAATCGATTTGCTCTAAAATATCTAATAAATGCTTTTGACGAAGCTCTTCTGTCAGAGACTTTTCTAAGTCCAACATCCATTGATAAATTTCCTGAGGCTCTGGAAATTGAGAAATCGTTTTTCCTAAATATTTATGCAGAAGATTTTCAATATGAAGCTCTGTTCCTGGATCTAAAACATAGGCCGCAATCATTGAATCCCAGCTTGCTCTTTGATCAGAAAGATCCAAAATTTGCCATGCTTTTTTTAAATCGTGGGATTTCCACTGCACATTTTTTCCATGAAAGATTCCAGCAAGTTCTTCAATTTGTCCCTGAAGCTGATACACCGTCTTTTCATGGGCCAATAAAAGACCTCGATCAAAGGGCAAAAACCACCAAATCGATCCTTCTTGGACTTTTTCGACCAACTGTGAAATTTCTAACTCCTGACAATGTAGATCCAATATTTTTGTCTCTGCCATCTGAGGTTGAAAAATCATGGAAGGTGACTGAGCCCCAATCTGATGGATCTGTGAAACCTGAGGCGGATTTGAAAGATCGGTCGCAAGTTCCTTTTTATTTTCATCCATGGGAATGGAACTGTTTGGAATGGTATTGGAATCACCAAAAATTATTTTTTCAAAATTTTTAAAATTCAATTCCTGCAACAAAGCACGCAACTCTTGATGATGGAAATCTCGACGATGATAATCCTGCATCTGATCAGAAACCGGAACGTCTTGCACAATGGTCACGAGCTTTTTGGAAATAAAAACCTGATCTTTTCCTTCTTCTAATTTTTTACGAAGACTGGCGCTGCTGACCTGATCCAGATTCTGGTAGATGTTTTCTAAAGAACCAAACTGCTTTAATAATTGCACAGCCCCCTTGGGACCAATCCCACGAATCCCTGGCACATTATCAGATGTATCCCCAACGATGGCTAAGTAATCGATGAATTGATCTGGAGTGACTCCCCATTTTTCCATCACTTCTGATGGACCCATCTGAACTTCTTTCATTGTATCTAAAAGCCAAACCTGGGGAGCAATGACTTGCCCGAAGTCCTTATCGCCGCTGACGATAAAGACTTCAAACCCCTGCTTGCGCGCTGTCTTCGTTAAAGTGCCAATCAGATCATCGGCTTCAAATCCCTCTTGCTCCAAAGAAGGAATTCCTAAAACCTCTGCCAATTTTTTCATGTAGGGAATCTGGGGAACCAGATCCTGTGGAGTTTCGCTACGATTGGCTTTGTATTCTGGAAAAATGTCCTTCCGAAAAGAAGGTTCTTTCCTGTCGTAGCAAAAAACCAAATACTCGGGCTTTTTTTCTTTGATCAGTTTGAGAATCATCGACAAAAAACCATAGACGGCATTCACGGGAACACCTTGAGGAGATGTCAATGGACGAACAGCATAGAATGCTCGGAAAAATAGGGAACTCACGTCCACCAAATAAATTTGTTTATTCATTCTCTTTATGATTCTGCAAAAGACTGCGGTGATCGATCTGCTCTTCGGGCCTCTCTTCAAAATACAAATCGGCAAGAGATTCAAAGAAAAGATCTTCGTTGGCTATTCTGGCCTGATTCTCAATAAAATCCAATTTTTGAAGAAGGCCAGGCGCCAAAATCCCTTGCCCCTCTTCAAAGAGCGCAAGCTCCTGTGAGGAGCACTCAAGACGGCGCGCCAGGTCCGATTGACTCCAACCTAAACGCAACCTTAAATGATGAAGACGGGATGGGTTCCATTCCATAAGCACCTAGACCAAGATCGTGCTCAGAATCAAAGACAAAGTCAATCCTTGTCATCAGAAAAGGCGAACACCAAGTCATGCTCGTCGCCCATATCAAAATGTTCCTTCGCCTGGCGTTCAATAAAAATGGGATCCTTTGCAAATTGAATATTCTGCAGCAGCTCTTTCTTCTCAATCATCAGCTTCTGTGTTTGTTGATCCATCACAAGGCGATCTCGATGCAGACCATACAGGCGCCATAAGCCCCCTGTAAAAATTAAATTGATCAAAACAAAAGCACAACAAAAGGCAAACACTCGCCCAGGAGAAAAAAGAAGGTGATTCATTTTTTGAAATATTTTACTCATAGAGCCCCAGGTTACCCAAGGACTCTCAGAATTGCTAAGATTTCAATAAGCAAAACTTGAAAACTGAACCAAAGCCAATTTTTTAATGCACACGCCCTAAGAAAGCACCTCGACCCCAGTACAGACCTGTTGGTCCAAGATCTTGTTCAATTCTTAACAGCTGGTTGTATTTTGCAGTTCTTTCTCCACGGCACAAACTTCCCGTTTTGATTTGATGGCAATTCAGAGCCACGCTTAAATCTGCAATGATCACATCTTCTGTCTCACCACTGCGATGACTCATCACTGTGGAATAGCCAGATGTCTGAGCCAAGCTGACGGCATCCATGGTTTCTGTCAAGGTACCGATCTGATTGACTTTCACCAACAAAGAGTTGGCAACACCCTCTCGCAAACCACGAGCCAAGCGCTCGGGATTGGTCACAAACAAATCATCTCCCACCAACTGAACTTGTGTACCAAGAACATCTGTTGCTTTTTTCCAACCTGTCCAATCGTCTTCAGAAAAACCATCTTCAATGCTGATCAATGGATATTTTTTTTGCCATCCAGAGTAAACTTCTAAAAGTTGATCTGCAGAAAGTTTTTTTGATTCCCAAGTATAAGAACCATCCTGAAATAATTCTGTGGCAGCAACATCCATCGCCAAGAAAATATCCTGACCAGGACGATAACCAGCTTTTTCAATGGCCAACATCAACAACTGCAAAGCTTCTTCATTGTTTTTTAGGACAGGAGCAAATCCGCCTTCATCCCCCACGGCTGTGGACAATCCTTTTTGAGATAAAATCTTTTTCAAATGTTGAAAAATTTCACTGCCAGCTCTTAAAGATTCTGAAAACTGTCCGTTGACCATAGGGACAATCATAAACTCTTGAACATCCAAACCATTGTTGGCGTGAGCTCCACCATTTAAAACATTCATCAAAGGAACGGGCAATCGATGAGCCTGAGTTCCTCCCACGTAACGATACAAGGGAAGGCCGACGCTTTCCGCAGCAGCTTTGGCCACAGCCAAAGACACACCCAGAATCGCATTCGCACCCAATTTCGATTTATTTTCAGTGGCATCTAAATCTAAAAGCAATTCATCAATGTCTCTTTGCTCGGTCACATCTTGACCCACCAACTCTTCAGCAATCACCGTCATCACATGTTCACAGGCCTTCAAAACACCTTTACCTTGATAACGAGCCATGTCTCCATCTCGCAATTCGCAAGCCTCATGAGCACCCGTAGAAGCTCCAGAAGGAACAGCCGCACGACCAAAGCTTCCATCCTCAGCAAAAACTTCCACTTCCACGGTTGGATTTCCACGGCTATCCAAAATTTCACGAGCAATAATATCCACAATTCTAGACATGATCTATTTCCTTTCGTTGCATATCATCGATGAGTCCCTGAGTTTCTTTGACGACCACTGGAAATTGGCTTCGAATATGATCCCAATCCATACGGTGCATCGCTGCTTTCACAGAAGGATTTGTTTTTTCAGCAGAAGCAATCATCGTTACCAATTGCTGAGCACGCACCATGTAGTCATTCAAACGAGCTATATTTTGACGAACCTGAGAAAGAGCCACATCATCCAACTCTGGAGTCAGAGCAATTTGCCCTCCCAAAGATTGTTGAAAACTTTTCTCTAAATTCTGATGGGCCTTCAAAAGTTGATTGTTTTTTTCCTGAAGCTCTCCATTTTTGTCTTCTAACTCGCGCTGGTGTTTCTGCAAAGACTCCACCACCGACTGAAGAAGGTCGGGACTGATCGAATGAACAAGATCTTCCTCGGTCAAGAAGGAAGGCTGTTCATGTCCCCAAGAAATTTGAAGATGAATTCCTTCCCATCGCACATGAGCCAGTGGCTGACCAACAAATAAAGGCAAAGCCTCAAAACAAAATTTTAAAAATGAGGTCGACAAAGGATATTGCTCTTCCGACAAAGGCAAATCCATAGCGATTTGTCTTTCACTTCGACGAATATTTTCAATCGGAGGTTCTGGAGAAATGAAGTAAGACAAAAATCTTTGCGGATGATTAAAAATTTCCATCGGTCGTGGCATCATCCGCAAAACGCTATCTAAAACACCAAGACTGCGAGTCTCAATCATGGAATGGGCCATCTTTTGTAAAAGATTCTCTTCATTCAAATTTGCCTGTCGCAACAGCATCGATAAAAAACTTTCCACCTGATTGGCTTCAATCCAATAGGAAGGATCCCGAAGAAATTCACTGGCCAAAGGAACCTGATCGTACAAGACGGTCAAGTCCTGCCCCTGTTCTTCGAGGTAGGAAAAAATAGTATGAGTGAGTTTACAACTTAATAGCACTTTTTTTAAGTAGCCCAATTCCCCCAGCAAATCGAGAAAAAAAAGTATCGCATTCAGTTAAGATTCCTGAAGAGAGGGCTTAAAAATTAGGCTTTTTTGCTGAAGAAATCAGCAGGAAAGTTCGGAATATTATCGTAGATTTCCGAGGCAAAACTCGGTGGCTGACCTGTTAAAAGCAGTTGACCCTCTAATTTGCCATCTTTACGCCGAAGCATCCGCGACATTTCAAAGATGGGTACAACACGGTAATTGCCCTGCTCATCCATGCCCTGAACTTCAGCAATTGACGCTATACGCCTTGATCCATCTGCGTAGCGAGAAATTTGCAAAATAATATCAATTGCGGATGCCACTTGATGGCGCAGAGACTTTTCACTGAGTTTATTATCTCCACCTGCAGCCAAGGCTTCTAAGCGCACGATGGCATCTTGAGGAGAATTCGCATGCACTGTTCCCATGCACCCCTTGTGTCCCGTATTCATCGCATTGATCAATTCCAGAGCTTCTGAGGATCGCACCTCTCCGACAATGATACGATCAGGACGCAGACGCAAAGAACTTTTCAGAAGATCCCGAATTGTCACTTCACCCTTACCTTGCACATCTGCCTGCTTCGTTTCAAAGGGAACGACATGTTCATACTCAATCGTCAGCTCGGAACTATCTTCAATCACAATGATTCTTTGACCCGGTGGAATCCGAGAACACAAAAGCCCCAACAAGGTCGTTTTTCCAGATCCTGTTCCACCACTGACCAAAATATTTTTCCCAAGAAACATGCATAAATCTAAAAACTGAGCCCCCTCCACGGTGATGGCTCCAAGACGAATATAGTCTTGAAATGTCATCTTGGATTTCGTGAATTTGCGGATACTGACAACGGTCCCCTTCCGCGAACAAGGAGGAATCACAGCGGCGATACGAAATCCTTCCGGTAATCGAGCATCTAAACGAGGCTCATGCTCGCTGATACGACGACCCACAAATTGAGCGATGGCATTGACGGCTGCTCGCAAACTATCTTCGCTGTTGAATTGAGCTGGACGACGCTCTAACTTCCCTTTGACCTCAACAAAAATTTCATCAGGTCCATTGATCAAAACTTCAGAGATGGCATCGTCATCTAAAAATGCAGCAATCGGAGCTAGATAGTTCCGAATCGCATCTTTAAAAATACCTCCGCCCCCCGAAGAATTCGATTCACTCACCCTTGCCTCCCGAAGAGGATGACTCTGGTAGAACGATCAGTAAACCTTTTTTGGCCACCTCTGGAGATTCAAAAGAAAATGGACCCTCGACCTTAGGACGAATTTCAATTTTCACTAAATTGGAGAAATAAATTCCATGATGCTCGGAAAAAGCGTCCAAAATAAAACTGGCATTTTTTTGCTGAGAGTTCAAATTCACAATATGTAAATTGTAACGCTGATTTCTTCGCACCGAAAATTTTGCTGGAATGAATCCATTTTCTGTCAGAGCAATCACAATATCCTGAGAACGATCCACACTTTGAAAAAAGGACTCTGTCGTCGAAGGATCATTGGCTGCGTCGGCATTTTCATTCACGTTCGCTGGACCTCGAAAGGATCTTTTGATTTCTTTTGTTCTTCGAGAAAAATCCACGTCCAAAGCTTTCACTTCGATGTGAGCGAAAGAACAAAATAGAAACAGAAAAAACTTAGTGAAGAATCTTGCGGTCTTGAAATTCGGCGAATTCACGAGCCACCTCCAACGCGATAAAGTTACGACGGCGCTGATCTAATAAAGATAAAGTTTGAATCAGTTTGGATCGATCACCATGACATGTATTCACAATTTGAATCACAGATTGAACAATTCCTTGGTTATCCACCATATCTTTTTCTATCAGTTGCCAATTTTCTTTGATCACAGGATCGACGGCACCAACAGCAAAAAGTGCATCAAATATTGCTTGTAAATCACCTTGGATAAACATGTTTGTCTCCTTCCAAAATCCATTTCGGAATTTTCAAAGGACTTATCGGTTGACACGAAAAAAACTTGAGCCAATTTGAAACACATTCTGTTTCAAGACTTTGCTCTAGATATCTTCGAATCTTGAATCACTTGCAGATGGAACTTCCACATCGTGTCCAGATGCCATGACATGGGCCGAAGGACCAGACGTATCTTTCGGCTCATGGATGACAGGTGCTGGATCTTTCTTCAGCTGAATTACTTTGGCTGATTCCCGAGGCACTTTCTTCAACGATGCCTTTACGGGAGCCTCTTTCTTTTTCAAGACGCGTTCCTTCGATCGTGACTTGGAAGAGGACTCGGCCCTTGATTTCTGTTCAACTTTCACTTCCATCATTCCATGTTGCCCAAAAACTCTGTATTCCAACTCCTGTACCACATGGCTCATCGTCAGGGCTTGTTTTTCAAGTGTTCCTGAAAAGCCCAATGTTTCAAAGGCTGTGTTCGCATTGGCCTGAGTGGTTTTATCCAATTGAGTCATGGCCACCGTGATATTGTTCACACCATCTGCCTGCTCCTTGGATGCTGCAGCGATATCCGTCATCAAAGACTTCACTTCACCCACATTGGTCGTCACTTCGTCCAGAGCTTGACTGCAACGTTGAGCAATCTGCATGCCCTTTTCAACTTTGGATTTTCCAGACTCCATTTGATGAGTGACGCTACGACGTGACTCCTCAACAATCACTTGAACTTTTTGAATACTGTCCTTCAATAAATTATCAATTTCACGAGCGGCATTACCACTCATTTGCGCCAAACTTCCAACTTCTTCGGCAACTACCGCAAATCCTTTTCCATGCTCTCCGGCGCGAGCAGCTTCGACAGAAGCATTGAATGAAAGCAGCTTCGTTTGAAAGACGATATCGTTGATGACATTTGTTTTAGAAGAAATTTCCGTGATCATCTGAACAATACCCGCAATTTTCTCATTGCTGTCATTCAAAGTTTTCATAATGTCTTCATTGGACTTATCAATATCATCCATGGCTTCAATCATGCCACGAATGGCCTGTAAGCCTTCACCTGCAATTTCATGACTTCGCTCGGCTTTCGCCGTCGAGTTTTGTGTATTTTCAACACTTCTGGAAACCATAGCAGAAATTTCATTCAAGGTTGCAACCGTTTCTTGGATGGCAGATCCTTGTTGAGTTGTCGCAGAAGAAACACGCTGAGATGCTCCTCGCACATCGACGCTGGTCTTCGAAGCCCCTTCCACTGAGTTTTTTAAACGGGTGACTAAAGAAACAAAATGATGTGTTAAATTGAATAGAATAAAATACATAGCAAAGCTAAAAAATGTTAGACTAAAAACAATCGTACCAAAAATCCCACCCAGTGCTTTTTTAACGTTAGCAGTCACTGCTTTATCATTATAGGCCAAGCTGAATTTACCAACTACTTGATTTTTTTTATCTGTCACATCCGCATGAATCACTTCGTAAGAATCTGTTGATTTATTTTTTTCTTCAGCAGACATCAATTGATTGTCTTTATCTTTGAATTCAATCCAATCAATATCAGAATCTTTTTTGATTTCGACCACTAAATCTTGCAATGCATTTTTATCCAAGTTCCAAATATGGGGGTACGAGGCTGGCTTCAAAACAGCAACCAGTCCTTCCATTTTCAACTTCAATGTTTGTCGACCTTCGCTCTGCTTTTGCCAAAGCAACCAAGCCGCAACCAGACACATCATCAATGCACCCATAACATTTGTTGCCAAAATCAAACGACTTCTTAGTGACCAGTTCTTTAAAAGCTGCATAGAAATGCTCCTCTTATTATTCCAGATAGCCTTTCGACCTTTTCTTTAAAAAACTTTTGTTCTTTCAATAAAACTTAATGAAAAAGATTTTGCATCTGGACCTTTGTCCCAAAAATTTTCAGAAGTTAAGAAAAATTTATTGTGGCAGGTACCGATCTTCGCCTAGCCTGAGAATGAATTTACTTCTGAGGTGTCTCTATGAAGTTTTATCAAATGATTATTCTCATAAGCTTTTACTTAGGACACTCATTTTCATTTGCTGATAAGCCAAAACTGAAAGTTGCGTACATTGATTTTCCTCCCTTTTACTCTCAAGACTCAAAAGGGCATGCTCAAGGTTTTTTGAGTGATCGAGTTGCTGCAATCACAAAAGTCGCTGGATATGATATTGAAATGAATATGCGACCGGCCAAACGCATGATTCATGAAATCGTTCAAGGAGATCTTGATGTGTGGATGGGAGCCAGTGGATTTCCTGAGTTCAAAGATACGACATACATTGGTAATAATATTTTCACCACATTGGAACTGAAAGTCTATTCCCTGAATAATATTTCCCAGATTCAAAAAAAAGAAGATCTTCGAGGGAAAAAAGTGATTCTTATGAGCGGCTATAGCTATGGTGGATGGATTAGCTTTCTTCAAGATCCTGCCAATAAGATTTCCATCACAGAGGCTCGCAGCACAGACCAGGCCTTAAGACTCCTTCGAAGTAAATCCCGTGGAGACATTTTACTGCACTATTCGACACCCGTGGAATACGAGCTCAATAAAAATCCCATTGCAGATCTCCAATCCAGCCTTCTGACAAAAGTGGAAACTCATATCGTTGTTTCTAAAAAAAATCCAGATTCTGAAAATATATTGAAAAAGCTGGAAGAAGCTCTTCTTCAAATTGATCAAAAATAAACTTAACCTTGTAAATAATCTTCTTTATTAAACAGAGGCAGTTTCAAAATAAATTTCGTATGAGTGTTATTGGATTCGTACTGTAAAACACCTTTATGTTCTTCCACAATGCTTCTTGAAATCGACAATCCTAATCCCGTCCCCTTACCCACGGGCTTCGTCGTAAAAAAGGGTTGCATCAATTTTTCTTGGGCTTCTGTGGGGATCCCATTTCCGCTATCCATAACAATAATTTCAGCCCAATTTTCATTCTTTTGATAGGAAATTCGAATCCATTTTTCAGGCAGCAACTCAATGGCATCAATTGAGTTATTGATCAGATTGATCAGCACTTGCGAAATTTGACCAGGCCGACATTGGACTTGAAGATCTGGACCCTTCGTCAATTCCAACTGAATCCCTTTGTAATAGCACTTGCTTTTACAAACCTCACAACTGTCCTCCACGATACTTTCAACAGAAGTCTTCATCATAGGATCGTCGTCAGACTTTCGAGATAAAGTTTTAAATCCTTTCACAATTTTCGATATTCTATTCACTGTTGCTTGAATTTTTTGGATATCTTTCAAAATGGCTTCAGTGTCCACTTGTGGGTATTGGATTTTCTCTGACATATCCTCAGCAAGATATGAAATGATGGTTAGAGGAGTATTGATCTCGTGAGCAATTCCACTTGCCATTTCCCCCAGAGCATTCAATTGAGCAGAATACACCACCATTTTTTTCTGATCCATCAACTCTGCCGTCTTCTGTTGGACTTTGGCTTCAAGTTCTTCGTTCATTTTTTCAATGCGAGAATACCCCTCAAAAATTCTTTCTTGCATATCGTTCAATGTATTTTCAATTTCAGAAAACTCATCATCAAACTTTAAAGGCCGGTGAAGCTTTAAAGAACCATGTTGATGTTTGAAGCTTAACCGAGCAATAAATTGAGAAATTTGATTCAAGGGTTTGTGGATAAGAATACGAAGAGCTAATAGGATAAAAAAGGACACCATCAACGTTTTAATAAATTGAGAAATAAGAATTGTGATCACTCTTCGTGACAATCTTTCATAAATCTTACTGACATCAAACCAAATCCATAAATTCCCAATCGACAGAATTTTATCAGTATCTTTGCGCAACAAAGGAAATTCTTTTTTTAAATCAAGAGGTGTGATCTCTTCTCCAACAGACATAAAGATATTCGATTTTTCATGAATTTCAACTCGTCGTACAGCTTGGTGGTTCAATAGGGATTCAGCTTGGATTTGTAAAAGATTTGTATTCAAATCCCACATGGCTTGACTGATCCCACCCAATTGAGTTTTCTCAATCAACTTCACTGTTTTTTGTATCGAGCTCATTTCCTCTTGATACTCTAAAAATAATTGAAGACCAGTCACGAGCAAAGTCACAAATGAACTGATCACAAGCACAACAAATAAGATCTGCCTATTGACAGATTTTTTAATTTTATTCCACATAGAAACATCTTGTGCACAAATAAAAAAAATAAAAGGATGAAAATGCCTTCTCACCGAAGGTCAATGCAGATTTTTCTATCCTCTTAGATTATTATGTTGAAATATTAAGGATACTTTCAGAACGCCTTATTTCGTTTCTAAGTCTTCCTTTGCGCCTTCTTTATTCTGTTCTTTGGAAGATTGAATGAGAGCATCTGATCCACCTTCTGATTTTGAAGTATCTGCAGATGGACCACTTGCCTTTGATAAAACCATGGAAGCTAACTCACTGGGAGAATCGGACTTTCTTTCCTTCATCACTCTTGCGCTTAAATCCAACCGAGCTTCTTTCGTCACCTCAATTTTTGCATCACGAATTGTTTCAATGATGTGCTTTTCAAAGCCACCCTCATTGATCTTGGGTTGAAATTCAGAAATGATATTTTCTAAAAAGATAATATAAGTTCCTTGGACTGTTTTATGAAAGCGCGATGAGTTATTCAGTGCGCCAAGGGCTTCTTTGACCAAATTCTCGATGGACTCTTCCCATACATCCTGACGATCCATTTCCAACTTCAGTGGTCCAATCACTTTTTCAATCATATTGTCAGAATTGGGCCTTGAATAGACGGCTTGAAAAGCTTCACGCAAGGGGATCGACTTGCCACTGGAAGACTTTTGAGACTCCTTGACCTTGCTTTTCACTAAATCTTCCATTTTATTCACTTCAAACATCTGAAGTTCATAGTACTTATACAAAAGACCCGCTCGAGCGGCACAACCTAGAATCAAAATGAACAGAAATGCTTTTTTTCCCATGACGATATCTCCTCCTTTATATGTATCAGGCAACAAGGTTGATGAGAAGACTTCCTCAAAGACCTAGACCTTCCGCTGACACATTCATTCTGCACCCACCCACAGTTGAAAATTTCTTCATCATTTTTAAAACTTATGTCAAACTGATCGGGTTCAAAAACAATAACCTTTTTACGGAGGCACAACTTGAAACTCTCTATGAAATATTTAACGCTTTTCTTCGCAGGACTTGGACTTGCGGCATGCGCACCTTCTGCAAAACAAATGAAGGATTTAGTAGAAAAAAATCCTGATATCGTCTTTGTAGCTATAGAAAAAGATCCTGAAAAATTTATCGAAGTTGTGAATAAAGCAGCCCGAGCAGCACAAGAACGCGCTGGCGCCAAACAAGCAGAAGATGAACAAAAGAAACAGGACGAAGAATTTAAGAATCCTTTGAAACCTGAAATCACGGATAAACATCCTATTCGTGGGGATAAAAATGCTCCTATCACGATTGTTGAATACTCTGACTTTGAATGCCCTTATTGCTCTCGTGGAT
>JACCDG010368112.1_pt1 | contig 12597 bp, 23 predicted proteins | sample 7442471 | NCBI WGS metagenome assembly JACCDG01 (sample SAMN15323444, study PRJNA562643) | freshwater metagenome | isolation source: river surface water | place: USA:Blue River Watershed | collected 2017-08-17 | reverse complement strand
GGGATGGCTGGCGCTTCCCTTTGCTGGTGCGCGGCGTTTTTTCCTTTTCCACAGGCTGAACTTGTGGAATATGTGGAAAACCGCCAGCCGCTAGCACGGCCTCAGCAGTCAGAGTTTGGGTGCTGACCTTGGCACGATCCAGCACTTCCTGGAACGCTACAGCCTGGCGAAGCTGCTGCTGGCGCTGATGAAGGTCAGGCAGCGTTTCAAGATGCCAGCGGCTGGAACCTATCTTGCTGGCTTCTGCGCGGTTCTCACTCAGCCAGGCCAGCACTTCGTCACCGCAGGGGTGGTGCTGAGCTAGCCATAGCTTGTCTTGCCACTCGATTTGCAGCCGGCGCTTAGCCTCGCGTTCCTGTTCTCTGGAACGCTTGCGCTCGTGCTGAGTTGTCCATTCTCCGCCGCTCATAACTGAACCTCCGAGATGTAAGGGGCAGCGGTGAAACCTGCGAGCTTTTCCAGCTGGCACGTCTTGGCGTCTGGGTCTTGTAACCACGAATCAAGCCAAGCCAGCAGCCGCGCACGGTCTGGCAGACCTTCGAGACCGAAGGCGTCTGAAGCCTCTAGTGGGTGGAGCATTTCCCTATAGGTTGGGGATACCCTCTAACAGTAACACCGCCAGCCACCCCGGCCAACCACATTAAGATGTGCAACAGTAAGAGAGGGTGACGGCTGGCGCGTCGATAGGATTGCGGGCGAACACCTAGGGAGACGATCCCACCATGACAAACGTCAAAGCATCGCCCGCACTGCTGGCACGTATCGACCGTCTTAGCGGCTGCCAAGGCCATTGGGTCTTGATCCGAGACGGCGAACCCGAGACGGATTGCAGCCACCAATGGCACCAAGACCACACCGAGCACCTAGAAACCTGCCTAGCTGAGCACTGGCGCGGTGTGTCGCTCGGCTTCGTGCCGTCCTACTGCGGGTACAGCGACTATGCCGACACTGGCCTAGTGGGGCTGTCCAACTATCGGGTGTTGACCGATCCGGCCAGCACACCCGACCCGCTCGGTGGCATCCTCACCGTGGGCTATGGCTGGAACGGGTCCGGCGTGGTGCTGGATCTGCTGCGCGCTCCGGTTGACGTGCTGGAGACGGTCGAATCGCTGGAGTCCTATCCGCTGATTAGTGAAGACGACCACAGCCAGCTGGAGTGGGACGCCGTTATGGCGGATTGGAGCGACGAAAGCATCGCGGATCGGGTGCGGACCCTACAGCAGTTGGGGCTGAGCGTATTTGCGGCCCGCGATTCTGCCGCTCCCTGGCGCGATGGTTTCGATTCGCTCCGGGAATACATCCTGGAGAATTTAAACGCTTACCCCACCTGCGCCGCTTGACGGCTGGCCCGTCCGGGCTTACTGTATTTCACGAGACCCAACCCTAAGGCTCACATCATGACCGCAACCACAACAGAGAACCACGCCGCCGCTAATGCCGCTGCATGGTGCGAGACAATCCTGTCTCAGCTGGATCGCCTTAAGGCTGCCTGCCAAGATTCGGACGATGCCTATGAAGCAATCCGACAAGAGATTCAGGAATCGCCGCTAAGCCTGGCGGTGCGCAGTCACTGGGCCGACATAGGCGAACCGCTTAAGCCTGCCCAGTTCTGCATCCTGCTAAGCACTGGTGGCCCCGGCCTACGGATTGTTGGCGAACTGGGGCGGTTCAACTGCCCGGAGTCTGCCCGTATGGAGTATCAAGACTGGGGCACTCCGTGGACGGAGTATCGCGCTATCGGTTCCGAAGTGTTGGATGCTTGGTCCGCCCAGTTCTGGTGGGGTGACTGAGTGGCTCTCGCTTTGCTCGATCCGCACCGCTTCGGCGGTGCTTTTTTGTTGGCGCGAGAGGTTAGCATGGGTGCATCGAGTTTGTGACTCACAAGTGCCGGAATCTGAGGCCCAAGATGTAAAGAAAGAACCGCTAACGGTGGCGAACGATCCCACCAAACGGTGGCGCGGTGGTAAGGGCACGCAGCAGCGGATGGATGAACGGATGAACTATGCCTATGCCTGCATGTTGGAGGGTGGGACTAGGCGCCAGGTACTGCAAAAAGTGATGGATCGCTTTTCAGTGTCTGAAGTTACAGCTGGAAGAGATTATTCAGCCGCTATGCAGATTCTGAAGACGGAGCAAATTGAGACTCGTGAGAATCTACTTAACCAAATCCAGGCACTGCGCCTAGCTACGGTTCAAAAAGCCCTTAGGAAGGGTCAGCTACAGACTGTGGCGATGCTGCTCAAAGATATGGGCGCGGTGATTGGCGAGGCTGCACCGGAGCAGCAGGCAGCCGCTGCACCCACGCTGAATATCACGGTGGAAGACAAGCGCCAGGGTTGACCGCTGGCCGATAGTGTGCAACAATGGGAGGCAAGTCACACCAAGACTCTCCATGACCAACACTGAACGCGGATCCCTCGGCTACCTGCTGGCCTGCGGTGCCATCGTTGCCGCCATCGTCGCGATGGGCATAGACAACAGCCGCCAACTGGCACGCTGCGAGTCTGCCGGCCGATCGGCTGCCGAGTGTCGGCTGGTTGTGCTGGGGCGCTAGCGGGCTGTAATATCTTGTAATGTTACAGAGTATTACAATACCACCCACACCACCACTCCCCGTGTGCTACACTATGGGAGTCCCAAGGGAAACCACCCCATGACCCGCACCGACTGGCTCAACATTGCTCGCTGTGCCCGCGAGCGCCGCATCGCAGAAGGCCTGCACGGCCATTGGTCTCACTGGGAGATGCCTCGCTACAGCGAGCTGGTTCTCTCCGAGTTCCACGCCCAGCGCCGCGCCTCCACCGCCGGAGCCTGACGCAGTGAACATCACCGACCGCAGTTCCAAGCCCGAGATCATCTCCGCCGCACTGGAGCTAACCGATCACCAGGCCGCCACCATCGAACGGCTACAGCAACAGCAGCGGATCCTCTGGGCCGCACTAGCCGCGCTCACCGCTTGGGCGCTACTCTAGCACACCACAGACACCAGGCCGGGGGGCAGCCTCCGGCTTTTTTGTGGCCGGGACGGCACCCAGGGAACCTACTGACATATCCTCAATTCCTTCCTCTGTTACACACCGGGGGCAGGGGTGCAATTCCTGTAATACCCTAGAAGGTACCCATACCCCAAAAAATGCCCGATTCTGCTGGAGCACTCACCCTTCGTTACGCCCAGGGCGAAGTTTTTTCCAGCCGAAAACGCTTCAGAGTATTGGTAGCTGGCCGCCGATTCGGCAAGAGCTACTTGTCATGTATCGAGTTATTGCGTGGGGCGATCGAAAGGCCGGGCGAAACCTTTTTTTATGCCGCCCCTACATACCGGATGGCGAAAGACATTGCCTGGAAGGTAATGAAACGCCTCGTCCCGAAAGCCTGGATCAAGTCAAAAAACGAAACCGACCTCAAGATCGAGCTAGTGAACGGCAGCACGATCGAACTGAAGGGCACTGAAAACGCCATGGCCCTACGCGGCCGCAGTTTGGCTGGCGTGGTGCTGGACGAAGCCGCCTTCATGGACAGCGAAGTCTGGTTCGAAGTAATCCGCCCCGCCCTCGCCGACAAACAGGGCTGGGCATTGTTTATCTCCACCCCGGACGGCACCGCCAGCTGGTTCTACGACCTCTGGTGCTATGCGGACGAAGGCGACAAAGACTGGCAGCGCTGGCAATTCACCACTATTGACGGCGATAACGTCCCACCGGAAGAAATCGAAGCTGCCCGCTCCCAACTCGACCCCCGCACATTCCGCCAAGAATTCGAAGCCAGCTTCGAGAACCTTTCGGGCCTAGTCGCCATCAGTTTCAGCGATGAGAACATCGAAAAGAGCGTCCAAGACCTCCCCGTCCTCCCACTGTTGATCGGCGTCGACTTCAACGTCGACCCAATGAGCGCCGTCTGCGCCGTCAAAAAGGGCGACGTCCTCTGGGTCTTCGACGAAATCATCATGACCGGCGGCGCCACCACCTGGGACCTCTGCGAAGAAATCCAATCCCGCTACGGCGTGGAGCGCCGCATCATCGCCTGCCCCGACCCCACCGGCGGCGCCCGCAAAACCAGCGGCGTTGGAGCAACCGACCACAACATCCTCCGCAAATCCGGTTTCACGGTATCCAGCCCGCGCAACCCCTGGAAAATCCGCGACAAGATCACCTGCGTCAACACCGCCCTCCTCGACGCAACCGGAACCCGCCGCCTTTTTATGCACCCCAAGTGCAAAGAGCTAATCAAGTCCCTCCGCACACTTACTTATGCCCCCGGCACCGGCCTCCCCAATAAAAACCTTGGCGTAGACCACGCTTTTGACGCCTTGGGCTACCTCTGCCTACAAACCTTCAACCTCGCCAAACCAGAGAGTCTCGGCAAGACCAACTATCGTGTGTGGTAATACCCCACTGGAGCGTGATGGCCGCGAAAAAGAAGACCGCCGCCCAGAAAAAGGTCTCCAAAGTCATGCGCGAGTACGGCAAAGGAGAGCTGCATTCGGGCAGCAAGAAAGGTCCGGTGGTTAAATCCCGCAAACAGGCCATTGCTATTGCAATGTCCGAGGCTGGAATGACCAAAAAACCCGCCAAAAAGCGTAAAAAGTAGTCATGGCACGCAAAAAACCCGGCGATCCCGGCCTTTACGCCAATATCGCTGCCAAACGCAAGCGCATCGCTGCCGGTAGCGGCGAAAAAATGCGCAAGCCTGGCACTAAGGGTGCTCCCACCGCTGCTGCCTTCAAAGCAGCCGCCAAAACTGCCAAAAAACGTAAGAAATAGCCATGGCCCTCACCGTAACGCGTGGCACCAACCTGGTAGAGCACTATCAGTCAACGCCTCTAACCGCCGTAAACGACTCGTTTGAGATCCACGCCGACTCCAGCGAGTTCACTTTTGCTGCCGTAGTCACCGGAGGCGCCAACTTCAGCCTTGTATTCGAAGCTTCCTACAACGGCGGCGGCACCTATTTCGAACTCGATACCAGCAAAACAATCAACTCCAACGGCCAATTCGCGTATTTCTACACGGGTAAACCCGCACATCGCGTTCGTATGCGTATCGCATCCATCAGCTCTGGCACACCCAGCGTTATCCCTATCATCGCCGTCGCTTATCACGGTTAATGGCAATCCAAACTGTTAACGGCGGCTGTGTTCACATCGAAATCGATGCTGAAGACGGCTTGACCCACGCCACATTTGTATTCAAATCACCCCAAAACCCCGAAATCCTCGGCGGTTTTGTCTCCATGCTCGCCCAAGGCATTGAAGTGCTGGTGCCAATCTCCGACCCCGACGACGAAGAGGAAGACGACGATTAAGTCTCTGCCAAAATAGGTACAAAGTAGGAGTCAAGCCGTGGTCTACAGCGCCAACATCCCACCGACTGGAGCTGTAGTCAGCGAATCCCCCTTTGTCCGCAGCCTCGACGTCATCGCGATGATGCCGGACTGGAGCGTGATGGCTGCAGTCACCAACGGCACCAACTATCTACGAGATATGTGCGAAACATATCTCCCACAAGAACCCCGAGAAGACAACGACGCCTACCAAACCCGCGTCGACCGCAGCGTCCTTAGCCCCTACACCAGCCGCCTAATCGAAACCGCCGCTGGCGCCATCCTGCGCAAGCCCATCCACATCGAAGGCGACCCTTACTGGCTGGAACTCGCCGAAAACATCGACGGCATCGGCTCCAATATCAACGAATACGCCCGCCGCGCCCTTGTTAGCAGCCTGACTTATGGCCACAGCGCGATTTTGGTGGACTACCCCGCAGCAATGGGAGCGCGAAATCTTGCTGAGGAACGCGCCCAAGGCCGCCGCCCCTACTTCGTCCACGTCGACGCCCCCCAAATCTGGGGCTGGCGTAAGGAACCCGTCACCAACCGCCTCCTGCAAGTCCGCATCCACGACTACGACGTCCGCCCCCTAAACGAATTTGGGGAAGAACAAGTCGAGGAGATGCGCGTCATCTACCCCGGCCGCTACGACCTCTACACCCTGGGCCGCAGCACCGAAACCGTCGAACTCACCGAAACCGGCGGCTACAGCCTGAGCGAAATCCCACTCGTCCCCATCTACAGCAACCGGCGTGGCGCGTTGATCTCCCAACCCCCGCTGCTGGACATCGCCAACCTCAATATCACCCACTACCAACGCCAAGCGGACCTAATCCACGCCCTCCACATCGCCGCAATGCCCACCCTCGTCCTAGAGGGCTGGGACGACACCACCGGCAGCGCAACGATGGGCGTCAACTACGCCATCGCCATGCAACCGGGCAACAAGGCGTACTACGTCCAAGCCGACGCCACCAGCTTCGACGCCCAAATGCAAGAACTCCAGTCACTGGAGGCCCAAATGTCAACGCTTGGCGTAACCAAACTCTTCGGCCAAAAATTTGTCGCCGAATCTGCCGAGGCCAAGCGCATCGACCAAGCCCAAAGCAACAGCGTCCTATCCATCATCAGCCAAGAACTGGAGAGCGCCCTCAACCAAGCATTTGAATTTGCCGCCCAATACGTGGGCATCGAACCACCCGAAATCACAATCGACCGCGATTTCGACTACTACCGCCTAATCGGCCAAGACGTCTCCGTGCTGGCGCAACTGAACCAGATGGGCAAAATCAGCGACGCCATGCTGCTGGAAGTCCTCCGCCGTGGCGAAGTCCTCCCGGACAACATCAACATCGAAGACGAAATGGAAGCCGCCGGACGTTCTGCTATTGAAATAGCCGAACCCGCCGAAACCACCGAAGAGGCCGATTCTCCCGAAGAATCCACCGAGTCTTAACTGCTAAAGTACATTTGTCCAAGTAATACATCACCGTGCCCGAAGAACAGCAAGCCCCAGTTACTCCTGTGGAGACTGGTGCCCCTCAGCCTGTGGCTGACAGCCTGGATCTGGCCGCTCAACTTGAAGCCCTTCGTGCGAAAAACCAAGAACTGATTGCTGAGCGTCGTAAGGACCGCGAAAACCGCGAAACCCTCCAAAAACAACTGGAGGAAGTCCGCCTTGCCCAAGAACAAGCCAAAACAGCAAAACTTGCCGAGTCCGGCGAGTACAAAACCCTCTGGGAAGAAGCCCAAAACACTGTTGCTGAACTCAAGCAACAGCTAGCAGCAAAAGAATCCGAGGTGGAACAAATCCGCCAAGGTTATACGCAAGAACAAGTGAAATCTGCCGCCATCGCCCAACTTTCACAGGCTGGTGCACTGGCGCCCGATCAGCTGTATCGTCTATTGCAGGAGAACTTACGTGCCAAAGATGGGCAGCCTGTGGCTGTTGTCGGCGGCGTCGAAGTTCCAGTTGGTGAATACATCGCCAACTTGAAAAACCCCGGCAGCGGTTACGAGCATCATTTCGCAGCAACTAACCGCGCTGGGATGGGTGTCACGGGTAGTGCCCGCGCCACCGCCCTCCCCGGCCAAAGCAACCCTTGGTCTAAGGACAGCTGGAACATCACCGAGCAAATGGTGATGCTCGCCACTGACCCCGACAAGGCTCGACTACTTCGAGCAGAGGCCGGCATCTAGCCCCTGTGGGGCACCTCCCCAACCTTGACTCCACTGGAGCTACCCAATGTCTGCTTCTAACAGCAACTTCGGGGGAACTTTTCTCTCGAACCTTGTAACCCGCCCCGAATTCCTTCAGTACACCGCTGAGGGCATCTTCGAGCAATCGAAGTGGGTTCAAAGCGGCATCATCCAGCGCAACGCTGCGCTTGACGCTCGTGCTGGTGGGACCCGCGTACGCGTGCCGTTCTTCGATCCCATCGCCCCCACTGAAACCCAGATCCTCTCCACCTCCAGTTGGAACGGTGGCCTGGGTTATCTGACCGCCCAGAACGTCACTGCCGACGAGCAGATCATGACGATTCTGCACCGCGGCTTCGCCTATGCGGCAGACGACCTCAGCAAGCTCGGTTCTGGTGCTGACCCCCTCAGCCACGTCCGCAACCAGCTGACCGCCGCCATCAACAAGCTGAAGACCGCCACCCTGGCAGCCCAACTGCTGGGTCTGTTCGGCGGCATCAGCGGCGCTGGTGTGCTGGGTGCTAACCAGACCAACAAGTCGTTCGCTGGTGTGCCCGGTTCGATGACCGAGGCCAACTTCCTGAACGTCGCCAACGTGGTGGCCGCCAAGGCCAAACTGGGTGAGCGCGGCGATGAGCTCGACGCTATCGCCATGCACTCCAACGTGGCGTACTACCTCCAGCAGGTGGGGATGCTGACCTTCAGCACCTCCGCTCTGGCTGCCTCCGGCGCCATCGTCTGGGGCGGCGGCGGTGTGGGCATCACTCAACCCGAAGTGGCGACCTTCGCTGGTCTCCGCGTGGTGATCGACGACCAACTGACCTACCTGACCGGCGGCACCTCCACCCACGCGGTGAAGTACCCCGTCTACCTGTTCAAGTCGGGCGTTGTGTCCGAAGGCATCCAACAGGATCTGCGTCTGGCTGCAGACCGCAACATCCTGTCGATGCAGGACATCCTGGCCGTGGATTACCACTACGGTTACCACGTGACAGGCACCAAGTGGAACGTGGCTGGCGACAACCCGACCAACGCTGCCACCACCGGCAACCTGGCCGACACCGCCTCCTGGAGCCTGGTGTTCAGCGCCGCCAAGCAAGTGCCCCTGTGCCGCCTGCTCGTCAACACACCCTTCGATACCACCGCATACTGATCTTCAGTACGCAGCAAAAAGGCCCCCGCTTTGGGGGCCTTTTCTTTTGGCTACTCAGCCCTCAATCTCACCAATCCGAATTTTCTCCTGGTACTCAAAAATCTCTGGAGCGCGACCCACCATTTTGTACGAGTGAGTCAAAAGCTCACGAAACACGTGCGGACTAACGGCCAGTTCCTGCTGGATCGCTTCAGCATTTTCACCCGCAGCAACCTTGGCGCGAACCGCTTCAGCGACAACCTCAAGGGAGCGCACTACAGCACCGGGAATAGCCGACGCCACAGGCGTTTCTACACTGCTTTCAGTGTTGGCAACTTTGCGAGCAGGCATGGGAACCGTCCGTCTTTTCGTACTACATGATAAAACCCGTTCATACGTTGACGTCCCATACGGCAAGCATCTTGAAGCCCAAGCCGACGTCGAAATGCAAGGCGCCGAGGTTTATCACGCCGCCCTACTAAGCCCACCCATCAAACAAAGGAAATCACGCACTGGCGCTAGACTCAAACAAAGGATGTAGTAAGCCGTGGCCGCCGTCATTGATGCCACTTTGAGCGGAGCGTCGGCCAACAGCTATGTAACGCTGACTGCCGCAAACGCATATTTCGAAACTGTCCCCGACAGCACTTCCTGGGGCGACAAAAGCGACGACACCAAAAACCGCGCCCTAATCTCCGCCACACGCTGGATCGACGCACTGAGCTTTTACGGCAACCGCTGTACCACAACACAAGCACTGAAGTGGCCACGCGAAGATTACAAAGTCGACGGCGTAGACCTGGCCTGCACGCTAATTCCAGAGCCCATCAAGATCGCCACCTACGAACTGGCGCGTGCGTTAGCCAACGACACTGACGCCATCACCGGCACCAGCGGTACCACCGGCATCTACGACGAAGTGGAACTCGGCGAACTCAAAGTCAAGTACAACAAGACCAGTCAGACCACGGGCGTAATCAACAACGTCTTCGACGTCTATCCGTGGTTGCAGTCCTACCTAGGCCCTTACTGCATGGGCGGCGCCGCTAACTACGCCGTCCGCCTGTTCCGAGGTTGATATGGGCCGCATCGACGAAGTATTTGCTCCTGTACCAACCGCAGTCCTCAACGACTGGGGCCAGACCATTACGTACATCAAAACCAGCACTCCCCGCACCTACAACCCCACAACGGGAGCAGTCACTGGCGCAGACACCAACGTACCCCTAAAAGCGGTCATTACCCGCGTAAACCCCCGCGAATCCGAAGGTTTGTACCAAACGACCGACCTCAAGGTGATCATTGGCACCGCCGAACTTGGAACGTACTACCCCACCGAAGCCGACCGCATCCAATACACCCAAGCCGGCGTTGTACGCGAGGCAAAGATTGTAAATGTCACCTCATATCGAGGGGATAATCCGGTTTTTCACTCTTTAATTGTCAGGCCCCAGTAATGGCACGCAATAGAGGACTACTAAACGAGCTTGACCGATTGGGCGACAATTTAGACCGCATAGCGGTCGCGGCATTTAGCCGAGGTCCAGCTCGTGCAGCCGAAGAAATCGTGGTCGACTTACAGGAAGCTGGTCCCGTGTGGTCAGGCCGATTTTCTAACTCGTGGCAAATAGAAACGTCCGATGGCCGTAGAACTGCAGGCAGCGGCTCTCCAGGACTACCGCAACGTGTTCCAGCTCCTTTGCTAAGCGGCCGAGGCTTCGCATTTGATGACGTTAAGTACACAATTTCGAATTTTTCTACTTACTCCGACGAAGCCCGTGATCTAGTTGAAGGCCGTTACATCGATCCCGGCACAACTCCGTTAAAGGAATATGACCGTGGTATTCGGGTAAGCGGTATTCGAGGCGATCTCATCGGCGATGATGAAGGTCCTAATCGCTCCACCGCACCATTGGACTGGTACGCGAACTATGTGCGTGGCGGCGCTATCGACCGACGTATCAGAATTGAGCTAGATGCAGAATTGGGCCGAGTACGACTATGAACTACCAAGCCATCCGTGCGGCAGTTGAAAATCCGCTGTTGACTGCCTTCAATGCACTGGTACCTCCGGTACCGGTTTACTTTGACAACATCACGGCAGTTTCGCCTAACACCACCACTGAATACGTTCGCGTCAATGTTACTTTCGGCATTACCAACGAGCCCACGCTTACGTCTAGCGTTGATAACGCGCGGGGCGCAGTTGTTATCCGCATTTTTACAGAAAAAGGTCGTGGCCCCGCCCGCAACCAAACACTTCTAACAACCGCCGTAAACGTTCTCGAAACACTCAACAACAGCACCAAGGGCACCACAGGCGTGTATTTCAAAGTCGGTGAGATTAACGGCCCAACATTTTCTGCCACAGAAGAATCGCCCCATTTTGTGGGGCGCATCGAGACTTCCTACGTAGCAACTGTGCTGTCATAGGAAATGTTTGTGGTGGGCGCTAACCTGTATTAAGCCGGGCAGTGCCCGCCCACAACGTCGTCTTTGGTAAGCCAATGGCCACCACTGTCCTGTCCGGCACGTCCGGCGCGCTTTACTACAAACCCGCCGGCACCACCGGCAACTTCGGTGAGACTAACGTCAATACCGGAACTGACGTCATCACGGTTGCCCCCTTCCTGAACTTTAAGGCTGGCGACCCGGTTAAATTCCGCGTGGTGAACAGCCAAACCGGCGGCTCCGGCACTGGTACTCTGCCTGCGCCTATTTCGGACGCCACCACTTATTACGTTCTGAGCTACACCGCTAATACTGGTGCTCTGACTGTTTCGACCGCTCCTGGTGGGACCATCCTCCCCATCACCGACGACGGCACCGCTGTCGCCCCCAACGAGTTCGAGGTGTATTACGCCGACTTCGCCGTAGTCGGCCAAGTCCGCGACTGGAGCTTTGAAATCAGCCGCGCCGAAATCGACGTCACCACCATCGGTCAAACCCCTGGTCAGTACGTGCCTTTCCGCAGCTACATCTCCGGTTTCGGCGATGGCACCGGCACCGCGACGGTCTACATGACCGACGAGGACGCCGCCCTGTCCAACCGCATGATCGAGGACGTGCTGCAGCGCCAGCAAAACGGTGCTGCCTTCAAGCTCTACACCGACCGCGTATTCAGCGGCGGCACCCTGAGCGAAACCCTCAGCCGTTCGATCAGCTTTGATGCTGTGCTGACCTCTGCCAGCCTCAACATCAACCCCGACGACGCCCAATCGGTGACCGTCAACTTCCGCCCCGCCGGCACCCCCACCTTCGACTTCTCCAAGTCCTGATAATCTGCTGGAGCAGTTGGTTCAGCGACCCCGGCCTAACCGCCGGGGTTTTTTGTGTCTAGTCCGCTACAGTAGACCGAGAAAGCACAGGACTACATGCCTGCCTCAATTCCGGTCCGCGCCATTGATCGCCTGCGCAAAGCAGCGAACTTGGAGCCGGTCAAAAAAGAAGTGGAGCTGTCCGATGGCAGCACCTTTGAGATGTGGGTGGCTCCTTTGACCATGGCTGAGCGTGAACGCGCCCAAAAGCAAGCCAAGTCCGACGACGCCAATGCTTTCGCACTCCAGCTGCTGATCGCCAAAGCTCTGGACGAAAACGGCACCAAGCTGTTCAGCGCCGGTGAACTTGACGTCCTCAAGAACGAAGTCAAGGACAAGGATCTCCAAGCCCTGATGCTGGCAATCCTGACCGACGACGCCGAGCCCATCGACCCCAAGAGCTAGCCAAGGAGCTTCGCCAGGACAACTGGCTCATGCTCCAGTTCGGCGTCGCCAAGGAGCTGGGACTAAGCCTCGGCCAAGTCCGCAGCATGATGACCGCCGAAGAACTCCTTGGCTGGAGCGCTTACTTCCAAATCCTGAACGAAGACCAGCAAAAGGAAATTGAAAAGGCCAAACGCCGCCGCTAACCCGGCGGCTTTTTTGTCGCGTAAACTGAAGTACCAG
>JACCDG011596592.1_pt1 | contig 12598 bp, 10 predicted proteins | sample 7442471 | NCBI WGS metagenome assembly JACCDG01 (sample SAMN15323444, study PRJNA562643) | freshwater metagenome | isolation source: river surface water | place: USA:Blue River Watershed | collected 2017-08-17 | reverse complement strand
TCGGACTCGTATCTCGTCCTCAAAAATATGGGAGAACCTTTTCGATTCTCTCACGCAAAGCCATAACAGGCTTTGCTTAGCCGCCCACTACGCAAAAATCGCCTTTCGGCGATTTTGCTCCGTGGGTCGCGTGGTCGCACAGGTTAGGACAATATTTGAGAAAATCGACGATGCAACGATTTACATCCCGAGCTTCAAACATTGTTACCCCACACCTGCGCTCACTGTATCGAATAAATAATTCTTACTCCTGCATTTTACCTGCAAATGCAGGTGTCCACCATTTTCCACCCTTTTTAAATGGTGGTTGACCGCCGTTTTTTCGCCGTTTATAAACGGTGTCACCCTACACACTCACTCGCTATCTTGCTTAAAAAGTGGTTCCCGTTAATTTCCCGTTATTACGGGAACCTCGTAGCGGTTACCCCACAGTCTCATTCACTATTTCGTTTTGTTCACCGAGAACCGTAATCACCGTAAATTCTTTACGGACCGACCCGCCTGTTATTTTCCTGTTCTATCAGGTTGACCACCGTATTTCGACCGTATTAACGGTCAGGAGTTAACAGGTATGATCAGGCGTTTTCAGGCTGCAATATTTTGCCACAAATCGGACTTACGGCTTACTTCACCCCACCCTGCTCTACACTATTTCCCAGAGCAGCATTAATTTTCTGCGCGAGATCACTCGGATCGAAGCGTCCATGATTGCTCAACCTCAAGAGTGGCACGCCAGCTGCTTTGAGAATGCGTTCGACTTCCTTGTCCCTGTCCTGCCTGTCGGACCGTTCATGAGTTTGGTCATCGAGCTCGATTGCGAGCTTTGGGGCGATATATGCCTTGTCGCAGAGGACAAAATCTACCGACTTGCCGTTGATGTGGCTGAATGCGCCACGCCAGTTCTGGCCGGTCACCTTATGATCGACGATTGTTGGGAGATGAACTTGGGCGAAAATCAAATAGTCCTTACTGACAGCCTGAACCAGAGCGTCATGACATTCATGTTCAGCTCGAGAGAGAAAGAACGGCTTTCGCTTATATGCGTAACCCTTGGGACCGACCGGACCAGCACCACCCTTTCGCAAAAACTCGATGAGCGCAGCAACTGCAATTATTACGATCAATAAAATAATAAGTTTCGTCATTGAGATTACATTCGAAAGTAGGGCCGGAAGACCGCATCAAATTTTTCCGCTTCCTTGAGTAGCCACGCAAAGTATTCCTCCCATTTGCTCTGGTCTTCAAAGCTAGCTTTTACCTGGACGCGGATACGGCTCGCCTTTTTGCCTGGCAATTCCATCCACTCCGGCTTTTCAGCGAGCTTAGTTTCGATCTCTGTACGGAACTGCAACAGCTTGTTATAGAGCTCCTTGTTGTTCGGCATATAAAGTTCGCTACCGATCAAACCGTCACGAGAATTTACAGTCAGGCTGAGGTGAGCATAGCTGTTACCGATGCTGATATTGAGCCAGTGCTGCGGATAGCCCTTTTGCATGCGGAGCTTAGTTCCATTCTTTTTTGCGTACTCCTTGAATTGAGTCCAAAATTCCAACTGCTTCACCTTGGTATCGGTGAGCTCTGAAGGATCGACGCTACGAACCGCCTTGGTCCAATCGTTCGGCTTCGAGATGATCTCAAACTTAGGCGCAAATGGTGAATCCCCTATCTGCCAGAGCTCGATCTGAACCAAATAGAATTCAGTATCCTCATTTGTGCGTTCATTGAGCCAGTCGATTGCCTGGCGGTGTTCATCACGGACATCCTTAACGACCCAGATGATTACTTTGGCATCGTAGCCCGAGGCGTAAGTGATGAGCTTACCCAAGTGGTCATGGTCGGTTATCTCGAGCTGGTTCTCGATGATTATTTTCTTGCCCGTCCCTACTTCCTCAGCGAGAATGTCGACATGATAGCCGCCAACTGCTGCTTCGGTTTGAAGCAGGGAGATATCAAATCCAATTTCGTCACCGAGAAGGCGTAGATTTTCGGCCTCGGCCAACCACTGCGTAAAATTACCGGCTTCATGTTTCCAAGCCTCGCGTAGCTCTACTTTTTTCAGTTTTCCCAGGTTGTTACCTGACATAAATATTAATTGTAATTTTCGGGACCGAAGAGAACGGACCGGCCGGCGTGGCGCGGTCAATCAAAAGCGTTGATGGCGAAAGAATACTACTAAAAATAGCTTTTGTCGATAGACCTAACCATTTGTTTCCTGCAAAATTTCATCGAGCATTATACTTATTTGCGGTCGAGCGGTTCCCTCTTTTATGATCAGAGTCTTGAGTTCAGCAGGCGTAAAGCTATTAGAAAGAATTTCCGATTGCAGATAGAGTTTAAGATTCGATTTATCCACGTTGGACACCTTCCACGATTGAGCGACCGCGATTGAATCAGCAACATAGACTTTTTGAACTTTATCAAGTGCAACCACGTATTCAGAAATCCTCTCGCTAAGACCACCGGGATTATTTTTGAAAAAGATCGCCCCTTTGGCATGGGCAGCATTATTTCGATCCTCAATAAATCTAGATACATCCTTAATGAGATCCTGATCAGCTCCAGCTATTTTAAGAAATCGAAATACGCCACGCTCATTCATTTTCGAGAATGAAAAAGCTGAGTTTATACTCAAGTAATAAACCTCATCATCGTATGCCATCTGAAATAAAGAGTGTTCGTACGGCAGCCGATGAAGTCTACTAATTCTATACAGCATAAAGTAAATAGCTGTCATATAAAGTATATGGAACGCCAAAAAGGCAACGTGGTAATTTTGCTGTTCAATATTTGTATTATATGTTTCCCACCAAAAGGAAACGTACTCGCTTTCTGCTGAGGATGAATAGTTCAGTGGCAAAAATTGGAAAATGTCTTCTGGCTCCACAGCATTTTGCATTACTGAGTAAATAGCTCTGCAATACGATCTGTAATTTTCTGCTCGAATATTTTCCTCACGGATTTTGTAGACTCGATATGAGCCAATTCAGCTTTTGCCTGATTAATAATCTCTCCCTGAGATTTTATAGGTGGAACCGGCACAAGTATTTCTTTAATCACATTTCCGTTGAACTGAGGTTGCGCTCCACCTGTTACAAAAGAGCGAGCCTGATTCCAGTAATCATCCGTCTGTGCGAAAACCCAATAGTATTCAGGAAGTATTTTTGATTTATCAAATTTCAGTCGTATCAAAAATGAAGCAAAAACTGCTTGATATTTTTCATCAAAGATCATAGTTTTTCCATATGTGGCTCCTGTCCGGGCAACCAACACGTCGCCCTGCTTCAAGAGATAAGGTCGTGACTCCTCACTAAGATCAATGTATTTCGCATCATCCTTAATAAGCTGACCGTCGCTACCGATATCAGTAATCCTTACAATTCTAGTATCTCCTGTTTTTTCTGCTGACGCACCGAAGCCATATTCAATCTCAGAAATATCTCCTAGCTTACTTTTTTTCCACGAAGAGTCTGTCTTAAAACTTGGTCGATAATTGACTACCACCTCATTGGCCCCATCAACGATTTTCTGATGCCCTGCCAACTCGTTCACAATCTGGTTCTGCACAACAACCGGCGGCAATGGTATTTTAATCTGCTGAAGATCTTTGAATCGCAGCTGTTGACGGACCGCACCCTGTGAAAGAGATACGATCGATTCCTTTAATTGATCGCTCTTCAGAAGCAATGCTAGATATTTGGGTGAAAGTTTTGCCAGATCAACAATATTAAACACCACATACATCGGACTAACCGCACCGATTGCATCACTATCATTTAATGCTATCGAGCCTACGTTTATGCGTGAGGGATTATAAGCAAAATCGTCTTTTTGGATTTTTTTATAATTTTTGATATCTGCAGAGGCAATTTGTTTACTAAAGTATTCAGTCGATTTGATAAACCCTTTTTCGTTTGATACGGACCAAACTTCTATAGAATCGCTGCCGACACGATCTTTCCTTTCTTCAACCAACTCTTCGAGACTTACCATTGGCCATTTTGCACCGGCAAAGTTTTCTTCAACGCGATAACGGTCGCCAGATAAATTATATTCCCCGTTTTGCTCTACAAGGCTCTTTTTTACAGCAAAAGCAACTGGACTTTTAGGGGTAGCCTTTTCTTGAAGAATGGCCTCACGGTGAGCTTTAAGAATTCTTGTGGCTTCAGGCAAATCACTGCCATCAATTTCTTTTTTAGACGCCCCCAAATCAACGCCAGTATTTTTGATTTTTACAAACAAAATCGTTTTCGATTTTTCAGCACACTGATTATCAAAAAATAGAATGCTTGTCTTAACGGCGGAGTATGGATTGAATACTCCAGACGGCAAAGAAACAACAGCATATAACCCATCTTCGATGAGTAGTTTTCTGAGTTGCTTATACGCACTGCCGGATTGGAAAATTACTCCTTCTGGAACAATTATACCTCCACGGCCACGCGACTTTAGATGAGTCATGATGTAATCGACAAACAACACTTCTGCCCTGCTAGACTCCACGCTGAATTTGTTATGCGGACGTACTCCGCCCTGCGGGCTCATAAATGGCGGATTCGCCAAAATCACATCAAATTTTTCATTCCAGCGATCATCGCTTGCGAGAGTATTGTATTCGTATATCTTTGGCTTCTTGAAAGCATGTAGGTACATGTTGACCTGTGACATGCGAACCATGTCAGGGCTGATATCGTATCCAGTGAAATGTTCCGTCACCTTTCGTCTTTCGTCAGGAGTGAGTGGTTTCTCAGCACCTGTTTTCTTACCCGTAGCGTTATCTTTGCCATCATGCTTAGCGAGAATGTGCTTGTAGGCACTGATAAGGAAACCTGCTGTGCCGCAAGCTGGATCAAGGACCGTATCTTCTTTCCCTGGATCAACAACATCAACCATGAAATCAATAATGTGGCGCGGGGTTCTAAACTGACCAGCGTCACCTTGGCTTCCCATAATGGAGAGCAAGTATTCATACGCATTACCAAGCTCCTCGGAGTGCGAGTAACTAAAATATGCTATCTCTTTAAGGAATAAGGCTAGAGTTTCCGGATCGCGGTAAGGTAGAAAAGCTCTCTTGAAAATATCGCGGAACAAATCCGGTAGCTGTTTCGCATCGCCAAACTTAGCGATCGCCTCAACATACAGGTTCATTTTTTCCTGATTACCCAGCTTTGGACTCATGAGTGTGGTCCAAGAATATCTTTCTAAATCTTTTACAAAGAAAGACGCTTTGCCGCCGGCCTTAATTGCAGACTGGTCCATGTCATCCATGAATTTGTAAATCAGAGCATTAGTGATCTGATCGACCTGCCCTTTCGGATCAGGGACGATTCCCACGAGTACTTGTCGTGCGGCATCAATATGGCGTTTTGTGTCAGATGTAAGCATGGGATTTTAATTCATAAATGTATTAAGCGATACGTAGTCTTTCACATACTGTGGAATTATCGTCTTGAATCCGTTCAACCGTTCGAATTCTTCAAACGATAAGACTGGCGAGTGGTATAAATCCGCGTATTGCTTGTTTTCGATAATCTCGCGGATTTCTGGATCAGTGATGTAGGCCTTGAAGAAATGCTTGGCATCAACGTAATGTTCTTGGTCCACTTCGTGAGTTTCTGCGAATTTTTCCCATTCCGAATCGAGCAGCTCGTCTTTCATGGCAAAGTGATCGCGCTTCTGGAAGACGAATTCGAGAAATTCTTTGACCGAGAGTCTTCTGTCGACATTAAAAACTGATCGTATCTTCTCAAGGTTAAGGAAGTATTTCGGCTTATCAAATATCTCGGTGCGGACCAGAGTCTCTGCGCCCTCCGTGTCGCCATTGTCCCACATGGCCTTTAGCTTTTCGTTACCGAGCACATCCTCGTCTATCGCCTTGCGGAACGATTCGCGATCAATGCGCATGCCAGTGACGCCGACCGCCGTTTCTTTGACCGATTTAACATCATCGTCCTCATTGAGAGTCACCGGACCGCGAAATACTTTCTGGCCCGTCTCATCTACATACTCTGAGCCTGTTGAAGAGTCAACTGATTCTTTCGTATCCGATTTCTTGCTGATATTGGGTAACTTGATCTTCTCGTTGTAATCAAAATCATTTTCGAAATACTCGCAGTTAGCGAAAAAATCGAAGAACTTGAAGAGGGTCTTTTCAGCTGTGTTGTTTTCCCGAGTGTCAGGGTCCTCATATTCGAACTGGAATTTTCTTGTACCTCGTCCTTTCATCTGCACAAAGTCGGCAGGACTAAACACGGGGCGCATAAGCGCAAGATTCAAGATATCTTGACAATCATATCCCGTCGTCATCATTCCGACCGTAACAGCAACTCTCGCTTTACTTGTATCGTAGCCTTCAAGGACGGATGAGCGGCCGAGCAAAGCATTGTTTGCGAATTGATTTGTCATCTGCTGCGCATCCCTTACTTGCGAAGTGATCTGCACGGCGAAATTTGATTGATCGTATACACCAGGCCATTTGGTCTGTGCCAGTTTGTTAAGAATATTCGTTATCTTTGCAGCATGCCTCTGTGAGATACAGAAGATAATCGATTTGCCGAAAAGCGTCTTGCCGTATTTATCTGCAATCGGGTCTACGAGACCGTTATCAATGAACGCCTTACACATGGCAATATTCGTTTCTTGATTGAAGAAATTTCTCTCAAAGTCCCGGCCATGGAATACATCATCTACCGCTTCCCCGTCATCATTAACCGCGTGGACCGCGTAACCCTTTTCAGAGAGAAGCTCAGTTGTTATCTCAGTACGCGCGTCAACGACTGAAGGATTGATAAGAAAGCCGTCCTTAACTCCATCAATCAATGAGTAGCTAAAAGTAGGCTCGCCGGGCTGGCAGCCAAATGTTCGGTAAGTGCTCAATAATTCTCGGCGTTCAAATTCTCTTTGAGAATTAGAGCCCTCTGCATCAAAACCGCGTAGATAATCTTTTGGTGTTGCGGTGAGTCCGAGCTTGTAACCTACGAAGTATTCGAATACGGCGCGGCTATTTCCACCAATTGACCTATGTGCCTCATCCGATATAACCAATTCAAAATCTGTTGGAGAGAATGCCTTACGATATCGATCACCAGCAAGCATCGTCTGGACCGTGGACACTACAATCTCTGCACGCTGCCATGTGTCCTGATTATCCTTGTAGATCACAGTCGTGTAATCATTTCGCAGATATTCTACGAATGCTTTGTACGCCTGATTCTCGAGCTCCAAACGATCTACTAAAAATAGGACCCTCTTAGCGTTTCCTGATTTCAAAAAGAGCTTAATGACCGCAGCAGATGTGAGTGTCTTTCCTGTTCCAGTCGCCATTTCGAACAGATACCGATTCTTGCCCTGTCGGGTAGCATTTTGCAAAGCCTTAATAGCCTCGACCTGGTACTTACGGAGAGCCCTCAGTCTTTTTGCCTTTATGTATTCTCCCCGAGTACTTTCATCCTTGTACGCAGGATCAGCATCGTACGCCGCCATCTGCGTGCGCATTATGTAATCAAAATCGACTTGAGTGTCAGCGAGTGCTGAAGGGTTCGGGGTGTAGGTCTGAAACTGAGTCACCGACTCCTGAGTCGGAAAACGTGAGATGGTTTCCGGGTTGCCGTGAATGGTATCCCAGAAATAATGAAGATTACCGTTTGTAAGAATTATGTACCGCGCATTCACATTTCGGGCATATAGCCGAGCCTGTTCCTTTGCAGAGAGTGGGTCAATCGACTCTCGCTTTGCCTCAACCACAACAAGCGGCTTGCCATCAGCATCGAGAAGGAGAAAATCGATAAAACCCTTTGGTACATTTTCGAAGTCGGGACCAAGTGAAGAAAAATCGACGCCTGTCTCAAGCTGCACATTCGCCTTGCCCTCGTTCGAATCAAAGAAACGCCATCCGGACTCTTCCAGGAACTTATTTATCTTTATTCGGGCTTGAGCTTCTCTTTGCATAAATTTATTCAACCAATTTCGTTATCGGCTCCTCAACCGCGTTGGCTATTTTCATCAACGTGTTAATTCTCGGATCAGGTGTGATACCGTTCTCAATTTTAGCAATTGTATGATAGTCGAGATCAGTTCTACGAACCAAGTCGCTCTTAGAAAGACCCTTTCCTTTTAAGAGCCTTTTTACATTCTCACCGATCTTCGAAACCTCTTTATTTTTAGACTTCTTTTTGGCCATTTTGGAAAACTTTGCTTAGCACAATTATACCAAATAGAAAATGTTCGTACAAACGAAAAACCAGAGTTTATCCACCCTTATTTTCAAGGTTTTAAGCCCTGCTTTTATGTTTTCTGGCGATCGATATAAAATCCGCTCGAGGTGCAAACGGTTTTTTGAGTGGCCGCATAACCACACAAAATGAACAACAAAGTATTAACCTACAGCCAGTACCTTAAACGAAGTAAAGAATTGAAGACCCCTGAAGACATAGCGGCATTCGCCCAGGAGCTCATCGCTCCCCTCATGGGAACTGCGGTCGCAGTTAAAGAAGAGCCGGTTGTCATCCAAGAAGAAACCGCCGATGATGCGGCGGTTTCAACCGAAGTGACGATCGCTCCAGTCAGAGCAAAATATTCTCGCAGGAATCCTTACAACATCCAGCAAGTCAGTCCATGGCACGATGTCGCTGGAAACGACACCGAAGCGATGGTTATCGATCTGTATGCAAAGGGTCTTACCACTCGAGATATTGTAAATCATCTCAAGCGAAGTCATGGCATCGATATGTCGCAGCCTACCGTATCGAACATCACCGACAAGGTATTCCCTCTGGTGAAAGAATGGCAGTCACGTGCGCTTTCGTCCTGCTATCCGATATTGTACCTCGACGGCATGCACTTCAAAGTGCGCGAAGCTGGTAAGATCGCATCCAAGGTTGCATACATCGCACTTGGCATTAACCAGTTTGGCCAGAAGGAGGTGCTTGGTATATGGGTCAGCGAAACGGAAGGTGCTAAATTCTGGATGCATGTCTTGAACGATCTCAAGAATCGCGGAGTCGATGACATCCTTATCGCCTGCGTTGACGGATTGAAAGGCTTCCCCGAAGCAATCAAAGCGATGTACCCTCACACCGACGTGCAGGTCTGCATCGTGCATCAGATCAGGCATACAGTCATGTTCATCGCTTCCAAAGACAAGGAACAGTTCTGTGCTGAGCTTAAGTCGATCTACAATGCTCCGAGTGAGGAAGCTGGGCTCGATGCTCTCAAAGAAATGATGGACCGATGGCCACAATACCAGGCGTATCTTAAAAGCTGGGAGACGCGCTGGGCCGATATCGCTCCATTCTTCAGCTATCCGCAGTCCGTTCGCAAGACAGTCTACACGACGAATGCGATCGAGAATCTCAACCGTCAATTCAGGAAGGTTACGAAGACAACACAAATCTTCCCGCACGATGATTCGCTTCTGAAGCTCCTCTGGCTTGCCCAGGCGGACATCACGCAGAGCTGGGTCCTCGGCACGCGTAACTGGTCCGAGGTAATGGCACAGCTGAGCATCATGTTTCCGGATCGCGTTCACTTCTAGTCACTAAAGTAATTACCAAAAACTAATTAACGTGGCTCATTCAAAAACCGCTTATGCACCCTGCAAAAGTCGCGGCGAAGAGCTGCGACTTTTCGCTTTAGGGTATTATCTTGAATCGCTGCATCTCCCGTTGAGCACGGTCCATGTTCTTGATTACCTTGAGATAAATCGCTCTCGTCTTTTTGCTTTTCGGATTGTTCTCGGCAAACATGAGATCGTCGTCATCGATAAAGCTCGAGAGTGATATGTACGATGCGGCGAGAATGCGTATTCGTTCCTTGATCGCCTTCCTCATTTTTATTTTAGGCTCTGGAAGAGATGAAAGCGGGTTGAGTATCCCTTTTCTGTACTTTGTGCGGATGTGTTTGGCGGCATCTTTCACCGCTTCGATATCTTCTTCCACGTCAGACACGAACATACCCCTACCGCCGAGGGAAAGCTAGCTTTTTATCTTTGAAAAATAATTCGAGGTATTTCTTATCTCCCTTGAGCCCGACATGCCAGAGCACCACGCTCTCGACCGGCTGAATTTCTTTGTAATCGTAAATAGTGATTACGGCCGGCCGCTTGTGCAAGGTCTTGAAGGACCACTCTGCCCGGACCTTACTGTCGCCAGATTTCCATTTCCCCTCTACGGTCCGATTATTCGGTTCGCCGAGTTGATCTATGAGTCCTTGATACGGACCGACAATGTAGCCGACAAAGCTCGATCCCCTGACGTCCTGTGGCTCTGCTTTTACGAAGCGATTTTGCATACACCCACACACATACCGAAGACCCCGTAAGAAGTCTAGTTCGAACTTTTCGGAATTTCGGCGACACGTCGTGAAGAGCAGCAGGATCGCTGAATACCCTTACTTTTCGCGGAAAAGCGTACACGCGGGCGAACAGGTGGCAATTACGGGGTAAGAAGCTCGTCAGTAAGAGGTGTCTGCCGGACTTCGGCCGTTTTTGCTTTAACTTGTTGCTGCAACTTCCAGCTGTTGCCATGGCTCAAAAGCCCGAGATATGACTGGACCGTTTCTTCTTTTCCCTGCTTTGTCTTAATACCATTCATCATCCTACGCTTGGTTGCGGTGCGTAAAACACGATGATCCGGAAAGTGAACCCAGCCAAGAAAATCTACACCTGATGCCACAGTGCTTATTGATATTTTATTAGGATGCATAGAGAGTTTGAGTTTGTCGCTTAAGAATTCCTGCATTAGTGGCAAGATGCGCTCGAGGTCAGCGCGATCGTGAGATACAACGGCAAAGTCATCGGCATAGCGGATATAATATTTTGCTTTCAGTTTGTGCTTTACGAATTGATCGAATTCATTCATGTAAATATTCACAAGCAGTTGTGATGTGAGGTTGCCAAGCGGAAGCCCGACACCTACCGTACCCGAATTGAAGCTGAAGACGATAACGGATAAGAGCTTCCTGATATCTCTGTCTGGAATATATCCATCGATGATCTGAAGCAACACAGCGTGATCTATGTTTGCGAAAAACTTTCTGATGTCGCACTTCAGGACCCAGGCTGTGCACGTATTGTTTTGAGAGACGATATCTAGAAACTGCCCGAAGCGCTTTATTGCTCTATGGGTCCCCTTTCCGATCTGACACGAGTTCGAATCAGAAATAAATGTTTTTTCAAAGAATGGCGATAGTGTGCGATGTAACGCATGATGCAACAGCCTATCGCGTACGCTCGCCTTATGAATGTCTCGCGGTTTCGGATCAGAGATTTTAAATGCCTGATATTTCGAATGCGAATATGTTTTCGCGGCAAGCTCGTTGTGGAGCGAAATTATGTTCGTCATTAAATTGCGCTCGAACTCCTGCACGTCTTTGCGAGCTCGCTTGCCGCAGACGAACTCTTTCCACGCTTCGAGGAGATTATCGAGTGAAATGATATTATTGTATGTATGTTGGAAAATAATTTTGGGCATAAAGATAGCGCCAGCCAGCCAGCCAGCCAGCCAGCCAGCCAGCCAGCCAGCCAGGAAAGATTTTACCCGTTTTAAATAAGGTCAAGGGTGCTTATCTCACGTGGTACAAATTTTATCAAGACATCCCCAAAACCCACAGACACTCTCTCGGTCAGCGCATTGATACCCTCTTTGTTGAAGTGATTGAAGCTATTTCTGCTGCGAGTTTTCTTTCACGCGAGGAAAAGCAGCCTTATGTAAGACTCGCCATCAAAAAGATGGATACGCTTCGTGTGCTTTTAATGATCTTGTGGGAGACAAAATCTTTTGACGACAAGAAATATATCACCCTTTCAGTAATGCTCGATGAAGCAGGAAAAATGCTCGGCGGCTGGAATGGCCAGCTCACAAAACAAAACTCTCCCAAGAAATAGGGAGAGAAATGAAGAGAGTTGCGCAACGGCGAACGCGAACCCGTTGTCACGGTTCCACCTGTTGTCAGGCTTGTCGTAGTACGTGTTCAACCAGCGACCATCGTCGTTACGGTTCGCGTTGAGCAAGTTCGGATCGCCATCGGAATTGCACGGGAGACCATCAGTGTCACTGCCCCTCGAATACTCTCAGAGCTGTATCGAATCCGGCATCGTAATGCCTTAATACCCCGTGCCAAGTATCTTCGTTTTTTAAACAGCTACATGCACCACCCTATCCAAAGCCGTGACCGTGGATACTCTCGATGCACGGATACTGGGTTCGGTAGCGGGAAGCCGTAACCGCCCGCATATTCACCTACTGCCGACATAAGTATAAATGATTTTGTATAAAAAATTTAGCCCCGCTCCGACGAATCGGAACAGGGCTAAGGACTAAGTTTCTAAGGACCGGAGTCCTAAGTGGCTTAGGTTTGAGAACTGACTTGCGCAACGGCGAACGCGAACCCGTGGCCACGGCGCCACCCGATGTCAGGCTTGCCGTAGAACGCGTCCAACCAGCGACCACCGCCGTCACGGTCCGCGTCGAGCAAGACCGGATCGCCATCGGAATCCTTGATGGGTTCGTGCATGGCGACGATCCAGACCAGACCCATCGCCTCGATTTCCTCGTCCGAGAAGTTCTCGCGGATGAGGCAGGCGACTTCGGCATTCGGAGCTTCG
>JACCDG010190241.1_pt1 | contig 12598 bp, 13 predicted proteins | sample 7442471 | NCBI WGS metagenome assembly JACCDG01 (sample SAMN15323444, study PRJNA562643) | freshwater metagenome | isolation source: river surface water | place: USA:Blue River Watershed | collected 2017-08-17 | reverse complement strand
GCGCGAATTAGAAGATATAAAAAATACCGACTTCTACAAGAAGCTAAAAGATGACGTTCAGAAGTATCGCAAGGACAGACCTAAGAAATTAGACGTTGCTACCGAAGCCCCGAAAATTCAGGACGCTGTCACATCTGGTTATTCCCGCCTCGAAGACGTACCCCCGATGGACGCAGAGAAAGCAATTGCCAAGTATCAAGGACAGGAATACAAAGGTTTCTTTGAAAAGAACGGCGACACCTACACCCCTAAACCTGTAACGGAAGGTGTTGCCGTACCACCCCCGCGTGACCCGAATACCTCTCCGGGTAGTCACGTCTTCACCGAAGGCAGACAAGGGACACTTGACGCGCTCGATCATGTCCGTAACGGAATTGTTGAACGCTGGGGTCTTCGCGCACCTGCTGGCGCAGATATGGACGCTTTTAAGCAACTCACAAAAGAATTACCAGAGCGCATGACCATCGCCCGCGCACAGTCTCAAATCGTGGCAGACAAATTCAGAGACTTTGCCTTACTACCTTATGGCGAGACAAAGAATATGGACTTTGCCATGAGTCTTGTGTATCCGTATCAATTCTGGTACTCGCGCTCTTACAAGAACTGGATGCAGCGGGCGTTTATGACAAACCCTGAGATTATTTCAAGATACGCAAATCTCAAAGAAGCGATGGCAAGCCAACAACGAGACCTGCCCGATTGGTGGAAGTCGCAAGTCAACGTCTCTGGATTGCTTGGGATTGAAACCGACAACCCTATTTATATCAACCTCGAAGCAACCCTATTCCCTTTGTACGGTCTAACGGGTACAGACTTCAACGACCCTGTAAAGAGAACGAATTGGTTTACGTCCACCCTCGATGATATGGGTAAGTTCGGCCCCTCGGTGTGGGCTCCCTACCAATGGGCTACCGCCGCGTACCTGTATGCCAATGGCGAGAAAGAAGCTGCAAGCCGTTGGGGAAGTCGCCTTATTCCGCAGACCGCGACGGTAAAATCCATTTCCTCGTATTTTGGAACCCCGATTGAAATTGACCCAATGATACAGCTATTCTCTGGTAACGGCTTGTTTGACACAAAAGCCTCCGACCCCTACGAGGAAGGTAGAATCGCCCGCGCCTTGTCTGCAATGGAATCCGAGGGGAAATACACCAAAGAGGAATTGATGGACGCCATGTACTCGCAGAAAGGCGAGATATGGGATGAAGCCTATCAACGCGCAGTGAACGAAAGGGCAGGCGGTCAACTATCCTCATTCTTCCTCGGCGTGGGTTTCAAGGGTCGTAGTCAGAGCGACATCCAAATAGACCAGTTCTACGCAGATTACAGCCGTTTGAAAAATCTGTTTTATTCTGACCATGTTACAAAAGAGCAATACCAAAACAGCATGAACGAGATGAGAAACACATACCCGTTCATGGACATGCTGTTACTGTCTCGCAGGGCGGGCGATGGCAGAGATGCCGCGTATGCCTACAACGTCATTTCCAGACTTCCCCCTGGCATGTCTAAGGAAATGCTGGAGATGGCAGGGATTGACCCGCGCACCGCTGAGAAGTTCTACGAGTCAGGCGGCAAACTTGATAGTATGCCAGAGACCGAACGACAGAGATTCTTAGCTGGAATTATGGATATGGCGGCATTGTTAAAAATGCCGAACGATGCCACGCGCCAAGAATGGACACTCGCAAAGCAGACATATTCTAAAATGAATGAACTGCTTGCTCAGAAATACGGCGAAGATATACAAGACAAAATCTCTGCTTATTACGACTTAGACACCAATAAACAAAAAGCATACCTTGAAGCCTACCCCGAAGTAAAAGAGGCGATGGACGCGCAGACGGCTTACATTGCCAATACTCCGATTCTGTCTTCGTACTACGGCGGATTGCAAATTACAACGCGCTTCTACGAAAACCAGATGTACGACCAGTTAGAACAAGAGTTCGGCGCGGACATTCAGGAAAAGATGGAGCAATATTATTTCCTGAAAGACAACCTGCAAACCGAAGAGGCAAAGGCGTTTTACAGAGCGAACAACCTAAAGGCATACGAGACGCGCAAGAAAGAATTACGTGTTCAGGTTGAGCAACAGATCATGGCGGCGGCAAGCCAGATTCCAGAAGCCGATGGGTATGGGGTGCGACCTGAATTCTCCCCTGAAAGTGGAACCCAACAGGATATGTACCAGCTTGCCACAACTGACCAACAGCAGCAGCAAGCCCAGCAAATATTTGAAGGACTCTCCCCCGCCGCGCAGGAATTGGTACAAGAATACCTACAAACCGGGGATAAATTGCCCTCTGCCGTAACCCGCCAGATTGAATACCTTGCCGAAAAACTCGGATTGTCTCAATACGAAGCCCTTAGAATAATGGGACTTGAACTAAAATAGTCTTGCTTCCGAATCGGAAATGTGGTAATATTTCGGGCAGGTGGAATTAACTAAGGGGAATATGAAAGGAAAAAACAATGTCAGATAATTTGGACGGCGACCCAACCAAAGGGACACCCACATCACCAAACGCGGGCGGTTCACAGACGTTAGGCGGCAGCGATGGTTCAAATGCCAAGCAACCACAACTTAGTGTAGAAGATCGTTTGGCAAATGCGGAGAAGCAGTTGCGAGCCCTGCAAGGGGATAAAGACCGCGCTGTTACTCAAAACAAAAAAGCCATAGACGAACTTCGAGGCAAAGTTGCCGAGATTGAAAAATTGAGGAAACGCGGATACAGCGAGGATGAGGCGTTTGAGCAGCTAGAGCTGCAAGAAACCATCCGTGAACTGAAAAGCCAACTTCAACCCAACTCGGCTCAGACCAACCCCGCTGGTAACGGGAATGGCGCGGTGATTGACAAGGCGAAGACTTTGCAAGAATTCGGACTCTCGGAAAATGACCCAGACGTTACCTCAAAACTTTTAGGCAAGGAGTATTCCAACCCTATTGAGTTTGAAAACGCGGTGCTACGATTAGCTTTCCAGAGACAAAACAAACCATCACCTGACGCTTCTGAATCAACGAGCGTTTCAGCTACTTCGCCCGGTAAAACAAACGAAGACGCTATTTACGCTGAAATTGCTGAGCTGTCAAAGAACTACACGTTCAACAAAGACAAGATCATTGCTCTCCAAAAGAAGCTAGGGTAATTACTAGGAGAATAAAATGGCTGTAACTGGTGTTCAAACCACCTCTAACCTTTCCAATTCTCGGTGGGCAAAATATGTCCCTGAGTACATTCGCGCCGCTCAATTCGAGCGTGTGTACGATGCCTTTGCTATGGATAACGTCATCCCTGACGAGCGCATGGGCGACCTGAATAAGTCGTCAAGTATCAACCTTGAATTTCTTGCCGACCTCGAACCCGGCACTGCGACCATTCCAGAAACTTTGGACGTGAGCGCATCCGCCCAACGCGATGCAACTTTTCAGATTACCAGCACTTCGCGCTTTGGTCTTATCGAAGCCTCTGAATTGCTGATGAATACCGCCGCAACCAACTATGCCACTGAAAAGTTTTACGCCCTCGGTAAACATCACGCTATGACGCTTGACCTCATCGCCAACAACCTTGCCAATCAGGGCGGTGCTGTGACTCGCTCTGCTGCGCGTACTTCGTTGGATGCCGGAACTGCTGCGGATCGCTTGCTGGCTTCTGTGTTTACCAATGCTCAATCAAACCTTTTGGATAAGCAAGTACCCGGCTTTGTGGACGCGGGTCGCTCCATGTGGTTTGCTGTGATGCACCCATTCGCTCACGCCGACCTCCGCGCTGATACCCCCATTCTTACCACGGGTGAATACCAGAAAGCGAATATCGTTTTGAAACACGAACTTGGCGAGTTGGGCCCCTTCAAGCTGATCGTCACCCCGAATGCAAAGATGTTCTACGGCGGCGGGGCTGCTAACGCTTCTGCTATTGAAACCACCCTTAACGGTTCTGTTAATGCGTTGGCAAAAACCATCGTCGTTACCTCCGCAACTAATATTGACGTTGGCGACTTCTTTATGATTGGTACGCACGAAACTGGCGATACCCACTACGAGAAGAACGAACGCGTTCAATGTGTGTCTGTAAGTGGCACAACTATTGGTATCTCTGGCTCTGGCGCAAATGGTGGTCTTCGTTACGACCACGCCTCCGGCGAAGCTGTCAGTAATGACGACAGTGTTGCTTCGGTTGTGTTTGGTGGCCCCAAATCGCTTGCGAAGGTCTACGACCCGATTACTGGCGAGTACGGCGAAATCTTGCCTCCTGATCGAGTTGGTGCTTTGAAGCACATCTACCAGCTTGGTTGGAAGTGGTACGGAAACTACTCACGCTGGAATGAATCATATCTTTTGCGCCGCGAAGTTGCTGTTAGCGTGGACGCATAAGGAGATTAGAAAATGGCTCTTTGGAAAAACGCACTTGAAAATATCTCCGCTAAAACCGCCTCTTACTCAATCGTAGGTGCGGACTTTGGCAAGTTGTTCACCAATCGCGGTGCAACTACGTCTATCACTTTCACCACGCCGCCTACTGCCGACCTGCCTACTGGTTGGTCGTGTTCCTTCTATGGCGTGTCGGCTTACGGTTTTGTTGTGACCTCGCTTGGTTCGGCAGACAACATCATTGCCCTCAATGATGCTGGGGCTGACTCCCTGACCATGACAACCACTTCCCGCAGTATCGGCGCGTACATCTCAATTATCTGGGATGGCACTAGCTGGTTGACCATTCGCGGCGACGGTAACACCTACACCGTAGCGTAATAAATTGGGGTGGGTGTAATAGCCCGCCCCTTTACTATGAGATGCTTTGTTGTTGGCAATGGAAAGAGTCTTACTCCTGCTGATTTAGACCTTATAGCGGGACAGCCATCCATTGCCTGCAATCGAATAAATCTCCTATATCCTCAAACGAAGTGGCGACCTAGTATCTACGTTCACCCCGAATCGCTGGCTCCCGACCTGCCTTTTATTCGCGAGAACATTGAGTTAGGGATTGAGTGCTACTTAGGCGAACACTTTGCGAAACCGCCAAAAGGGGTGATGGATTTAGACGACGCCCCAAATATTCACTGGATAAAAGAGTGTTGGCATCATCTATTAAACTTTGACAGCCGAGAAGTTTTAGATGAATGGCACTTGCCACAACTTTGCACATTTGGCGGGTCAGTGAACATCGCAATGCAAATCGCATACCTAAAAGGGTTTGATGAGGTCGTGTTGCTTGGGTGCGACCTTGAATATAAAGACAAGAAACCCAGCCATATGCACCCAGACTATGAACACGGCGGAGAACAACCCGCTTTTTACGCAAGTAAAAATGCTTTCTTTGGGCATGTGCAAGCCCTTACAACGATCAACAGAAAGAAACTTCCACTCAGGGTTTACAACGCAACAAAAGGCGGAACCCTTGATATTTGGGAAAGAATTGAGTTGAAATGAGAATGTACCTTGTTGGGAATGGCGCGAGTCTAAAACAAACAAATCTTGATGTTATTGCCGGACAACCCTCTATGGCGGTAAACAAGATACATAAGTTTTATGACAAAACAAAATGGCGACCCACCCATTATGTAAAGGTGGATTACTCCACATTTGACAAAGACGATTGGAAGGCAGAGGTTTTACCTCACATTCAAAACGGAGAGCAATGCCTTTTGTGGGACGCTTTTCGAGCAGGGGCAGATAAGAACGATGGGAACTACGAGTATATCCCTGACGGAATAGGCGACTTCCCAAACGTAAGATACATCGAAAGGTGTAAACACCACTACCAGCGAACGGCGGCATGGCACGGGATATGTACCGGACTGAATTCAATTGTAACAATGGCGATTTGGGCGGTTGAGTTAGGGTACGACGAATTGGTTTTAGTTGGGTGCGACGGGCATTTTACAAATCCCAAAGAAGACCACTTTACAGACGACTACTACGAAACATGGGACAAAGACTACGCCATTAGGAATAACTTAAATATTCTTATGGCGCACGAAATGATTAGTAGAAACTGTCCAGTTCCCATTTATGACGCAACGGTAAATGGTTGTTTAGAAATGTACCCGAAATGGAATAATCTGCATGGCAAAGAAAAAGAAGTTTCAAGCGATAAAAGCTGATGTTGGAGATTATAAGGGAATTCGGCATGACGGAAAAGAAATGCGCTTCCGAAAAGACGATACTTTCATTATCAAAGACGAGGGTTTGGCGCGAGAACTCGACTCAATGTACGGAAAGAAAGGGACACAGAAACTATCAATAGTTCCTTACACAGATATGGAAACAAACGAACCCGGACACAAATATACATTCTCCGGCGTAGATATGAATAACAAAGGCGGAAACGAACGAGTAAAAGTAAGAACAGCCGATGGTTATACCTTCATGTCTGCCGAAAAAGCCGAAGAATTAGGACTTGAAATTATACTCCCACAGAAACGCATAAAGCGGCGCAAAGGCGCGGAGGCAACGATTGATCGCATCTGATGTAGCGTATCAAGTTTGGGGAAAACTTGGCAAAATAGAAACCTTTGAAGAGTTTATCGCCACAGGCGGTTCTACAACCACGGTTATTAATGGCAAGGTGGCAGAACGCCAAGACCGACCAGAAGATAACTATTCCATTGACGGGACGGTTGTCGTGGTGAGAGACGCAGGCGGAGCGAGTGCCGCCCCAGAGGGGGAAATGCAGCGGATTAGTTCTTACAACTCATCCACATACACCCACACAGTAGACACGGCGTTTACCGCCGCCCCCGCTTCTGGGGATTATATTGCCATCGCAAACTCAGACATCCCACTCAGGGAGATGTACCGCGCTATCAATAATGCCCTTCGCGAGATGGGGGAAATTCCGCTCACTAATTCAAGTTTGACATCTGCCTCAAATCAGACCGAATACACCTTACCTGTTGCGTTGAAGCGTGAAGACTTGTTGAGAATTGAGTATCAAACACTTACAAACGACACAGACAACAACGAGTGGCAGCACATCCAGAAATACGACATTATCCCCTCGGCTCCCGGCAGCACATCTATTTTGGTCTTACCCCAACTGCCCGCAGACCGAACCATTCGGATAACGTACATGGGTGTTCACCCAGCCATCACAACGTACTCGTCTGTCATTTCAGAATACATCCATCCCGCCGTTGTGTACCCCGCTGTTATAAAGCAAATTCTGTCTTGGCAAAACGCGCTAACGGGCGGTGGTGAGAATTACTGGTTACAACGCGAGAATGAGGCTTCGCAGGAATTGGAAGACCAGCTTAGAAAACATCCTATCTGGACACCGAAACAAACCCCTAGATATTTTTCGTTCAAAGCGAATAAATCTTACTTTGAATTTCCAGAACTACCCTTTTCATAATGCCACTTAGACCCGGTAAAAAATCCCCCTTTGATATCGCCTTGCAAGATGGTAAATCTCGCAAGGAATGGATGCTTAAGTTATCTAGTGAGCCCGTTCGAGACGTGATTACTGACGACTCGAACAATCTTTACATTCGTAATACCGGAAAGAAGATAGGCGACTTTGACGAGCAACGAGATTGGAAAGGCGGGATGGGGAACGAGTTTTTCAACGAAGACCCCTCCGGTTGGTTTGACGGTTCGGCGTACACATTAGCAAAAGGGCATCTTTTACCGCCGCTGAAATGGAGATATGCCACTGGATACAGAACGGTATATTCCAACTTCGTAGACTCGATGTCGTTCCGCGCCCTTTTAGGAGTGCAGAAATATATTACAGTAGCCGTAACCACTGGCTCGATTACAGCAGATGCGTGTTGGGTGTGGATTCGCAGGCACGGCAACCCGTCTGATTTGACGCTGGAATTATGCTCTAACTCGGCGGGAAACCCTGATACGGTTCTAAAAACCGTGACTGTCTCAACGTCTACCATCACAGATATTATGTCTGTGTTGTATAAATTCGACTGGACAGGGACACAAAGTTTATCGGCTGCAACAACGTATCATATCAAACTGTACGGCGGGACAACCTCTAATGACGCAAATCATTGGGAAATTGGTGTTGATACAGGAACATCGCTAAGTAAATATTCATCTGACGGCTCCTCGTGGACGGCGGCGAGTTATTCCACTCAAATCAGAATAGTAGATGCTGATATTTCCCGCAGGTGGATGTTCTATGGCGATGGCACGAATTTCTATTCTGTCTCAAAAAGAGACACGGGAAACTCAGATCACTACACTATAAACAGTTCTGCGGTTGCTACAGAAAACACGTCAACAAGTCTTGGTACTGTAACCGGGAAACCCATTATTGTGAATGGGACACACTTTTTCCCGCAAGGCGTTAGTGATGTAATTCGCAGGTGGAATGGCTCGGCGTGGCGAGATGAGGCGGCGGGAATATACGCTAATTTTCTTGTGCAAGGAAACGACTCAGCGGATGGCCCCGTTGTTTGGCGGGCGTACTCCAACCCCGGCACGTCTGGGGCAGTTTCGGTATCAAGAGCAAAAACACTATCATCCGGCGTTCCGATTGCATGGGCGGCAGACGCAACCTCAATGTTTACGTGGGGAACTGCCATTAATATTGGCGGTACAACCACGGGCATTAATAATCTGTACTTTTGGACAAATAACGGTCTATACGTTTTCAAGCCCGATGCTGTTTATTCCGTTTCCAATGATAGGGCTACTTACCTTGATTACGGCTTGCAAAATATCCCGTCTTCCAACAACGGACTTGGGGTCATTGCCCACCAACAGTTTTTATATTGGAACTGGCTGTTTAGCGTAGAACGATTGTACGGCGGCTCTTTGGATGATATTGGGCTGGGCTGGAAAGGCCCCTCATTACCAGATGGAAGAGAGGGGTATTACTCTTGTTTTGCAACCTACGTTAATTTGGTATTCGCGGGCATAGACGCGGGCGCGTCCGGCGTATCTACTGTACAGGTATGGGACGGGCTCTCGTGGCATGAGGTATTCCGCGCCCCCGCAGCGGGGATGAGAATTCGAGACGTAGCACTACAACCTATATCTGGGGCGCGGTCTAAACTGTGGATTGATTGCGGTGGAGAAATGATTTACATAACTCTACCGCTCAATAAAGCAAACCCTCTTTACGACCCCTCGGCGGCATATATGCACGAAGGGTATTTGGTATCTTCAACCATTGACATGGGGACGGCTTCAAAACTCCCAAAGTTCATCAAGGAACTTACCGCAACGGCGGCGAACCTAAACGGTGCAGGTGTTCGGGTTGAAGTGGATTATCAGGTAGATCAAAAGATTGGCTTGTCTGGATACAACAACTGGATTACCGCACAGCCATTCACCTACTCCCCAGAAGATACCATCCCAATTGGAGAGCCTTGCACTCAGTTTCGATATAGGTTGAGACTACAAACAGATACAGCCACTACCCCGCCAGATGTTAAGGGAATCGTACCATCTGGTCACGCTAGAGGCGCATTTAAGTGGACATGGAATTTCACCGTTACCACGGGTGGCGGCAAGGGCAGAAACAAAGTAGACCGTGACGAATTTGACGCATGGCTTACCGAAGCAGGCAGAACGCCGGGGCGAATCAAAATGACCTCTACTTGGCATTCGCTCCATAATTACGATGTAGTGATAGCTCCTCCACGAATGAGAGCCATTCGCCCGCCGACCAAAAACAAGCAAGAATTAGACTCGTACAGCTTTACACTGATAGAGGTCTAATGGCGTTTAAGTTTAAGAAAATCCGAAAAACTGAAGAAAAGTTCCCGTCGAATAAACCTCAAATTGCAAAAGACGGCGAGGAAATATTATCAGGTTTTGTAGACGGAATGCCAGCGAAGCGGGACGAAGAATTCTTTATGCAGGAAGTTCGCAGATTACCCGGCATTGGAAAAACAGAATTTCGGGCAACATTGGGCGCGGCTAGGTTTATGCCGGGGTGGTTAGAGTTAGATGCCTTAGTAGAAACCCAAAGAGGGTACAGAGCCTTTGAAATAGACGACATGAGTTTTGTCCATTTAGGGCAGAGAGAATCGGCGGAAACAAAAATAAAAGACCATCGCAGAATTGACGGCTTGAAAAAGAGGGGTATCAACGTCCGCTTGATTGAACACTTGGACGCGGCAGACTTGGAAACACGAGCGGATGCAAAGAAGCTGATAAGGAAAATTGGATTATGAACGAAATGACTTACCTCGTCAGAGAGGGAACGCAGTACACAATGGAAGGCTCTGCGCCCGTTTACAGCGTCCGCATCACGTCTAAATCTGGCGCAACCCCAACTATTACAAACGATGCTACTTTGCTGATGTACGTTTATAAAAACGGTTCTGACTTCACTTCTGAATTTACAACGGGGTCAATGTCTGTCTCTGGTGATACAATTACCACAAAGACGTTTCAAGGATTGATTGGTGGAGACGAGTTACATGTCACCATCTTTGCAACCGTGGACGGCGTGCAGGGATGTGTCGCTGAATTCCCGCTAATTGTGCGGAGAAAGAGTGGACGATAATGAACCGAAGGGATTTTTTCAAACTCGCAGGACTTGCGCTTGCGGGGTGCGTAGCTCCACAGTGGGCGGAAAGGCAGGAAGAAATGCAAATAGGTGATTTACTGGCAAAGATTGGAAGGGGCGAAACTCTTAGCCTTGCCGAACAGCAAGAGATAAGGATTTGGGGTAACAACGCTCAACTGCTAAATAACTTTGTTAGTGGTATTCAGTCGCCAGACGGTCAGATATTGGGAGGGAAGATAAACTTCCCCGTAAGCCCGATATTCTCTGGGGTTTTAGAAAGCGATACAGCATCCTTGAACATTCTAGTTCCAAGCATGTATAACCATCTGATTATCTGGTCGGCTGGAAGATGCACGACTGGCGGGACAGGAAATGAAGCCTTGTTAGCTAGATATAATTCCGATTCTGGAAACAATTACTCAACAGAAATTCTTTATGGAATCGGGGCTTTGTCTGGGGCACAAACTTCTGGAATAGTAAACGCGGCAATTATAGGTGGGTTGGCGAAAGACGGAGAAGCGACAGGAGTTAATGGTTCAGGGATTGTGTTTATCCCAAACATTAGAAGTAGTTTTTATAAATCTACTCTTTCTTTATTCTCCCCTGCAAGCCCTACAGATATTTTCGTTCAGTCTTGTGTTTGGTCTTCATCTACGGTTCTAAGTAATATAAGTATTCTTGCTGGGACTGGCTCAATAAAAGCTGGTTCTGTGATTAGTATTTACGGATTGACATGACCTCCACCATCCTCACCGCCCCCCTGATAGACCGTAACTTAACCGCGCCAGAGCGAAGTTTGACAGACGGGGATTTGACTCTCATTGTTTACGCCGACGATACCCGAATCACGCGGGGCGGAAATATTAGAATTACACGGGGTGGAAATATACGAGTTACTCATAACTCGGCGTATGGATACCCACTCTTATTGAATTCGGTTTTGATTGACAGGAATTTGACATCTCCTGAGAGGTACTAATGGCAAATGTATATATTAAGGGGGTTGAAGGCGGGGAAAACACCAACCCAGACGGAACCGAGGCTATTGAAATCGACAATGGTGTAATTTCGGAATGGGTACAAATCAACAACCTTTTCGATGGTGCGCCGTCGCAAGGGGATGTCATTTATTTCAACGGGACAAAATGGGCAAGAGCCTCAGCGGGAACGGATGGTCAAGTTTGGACAACTGGCGGAGCCGGAGCGAACCCGGCATGGGAAGATGCGGCGGGGGGAGGTCTCACTAATTCCATTGCTTCTGTAACCACTGCAAACGTAACAGGTGTTGCGGGAACCAGACACGTTCTGGATGTTTCCGGCATGACAGCAAACAGAAACTTTGTGCTACCTTCTACTGGTTCGGTAGGCGATGAGATTGAAGTTAACTTATCTGTTGGCGACGATACTTACGCTCTTATCCTGATTGGCGATACGGGCGTGACGATCACCGCCAGAAACGTAACGACCGCCACAGCCACGGAGTGGTCAAGAATTTTTATTAAGGGCGAGACTGTTAGATTTGTAAAAACGACTTCGACAAACTGGAACGTAACCAGTGACGGACGCGTTCCGTGCGTGGGAATTATCGAACGTCAAGCCGCGCAAAGTATCAATAGTTCTTCAACTACAAAGATTGCGTTTGATACTATCAATACAAATCGCGGTGATATTTGTGACGTAACTACAAATGACAGAATCAATATCCGCCGAACAAATATTTATCAAGTCACTGGCTTTGTCTCTATTAGCAACGTTCTTGATAATCAAGAATTCCTTGAGGCTGATCTATATAAGAATGGATCGCTGTTCAAGTTTAAGCGCGATTATGTTTCAACCGCTTCTTCCAACTTATTCGCCTCTCCTGAAGTCGTTGCGCGTGGAACTTATAGTGCGGGCGATTATTTTGAACTGTACCTAACCCATAACGAAGGCGCGGCACAGAATACAGATACAACGTACTATCCGACATTGGCGGTATTTGAGGTTTTATAGCAAAACAGGACGGTGATGAGCCGTCCTGTTTTTATGTCTGGTGGATAGCGTTAGCGGCGGTGTTTTACTAACTTACCACAACCAGCACAAATATAATCAAATTCGGCTTGCAAATGCTCGTG